>Ga0307420_1000150_pt1 | contig 33039 bp, 37 predicted proteins | sample SalMarWE160240MG_2_FD_202167 | JGI IMG/M metagenome (GOLD analysis project Ga0307420, IMG submission 202167) | Salt marsh sediment microbial communities from the Plum Island Ecosystem LTER, Massachusetts, United States - WE1602-40 | ecosystem: Environmental > Aquatic > Marine > Intertidal zone >... | reverse complement strand
CGGCCGTCGTCATCGGCGTAATCGCCCTAGTAGTATTCGGCTTCTGGTTCGGCTCACAAGCAGTGCTGAACACGCCATACCCCGCGTTGGCAGTGGTAAGCGGCAGTATGTGCATCCCACAAAACGACATGTGCGACGGCTGGACGCATCCTTTCTCCCGCACCCTACACATAGGAGACCTGATCATTGTTCAAGGCGTTGATCCAGCAGACCTTAACGCCAACTACCCGAACAGCGACATAATCGTTTTCCACAAACCTGAAGACCCAAGTGAGCTTATTGTTCACCGGATAGTGGCTGAAGAGGAAAGAAACGGCACGTTATACTTCTACACTAAAGGAGACGGAAACAGCCGCGTAAAGTGGCCCGAAATTCCTCCACCATCCGACTATGACCCATGGAACAACCGCCAAGGCGTTCCCGAGGACCTTGTGGTTGGCAAAGTGGTCATGCGTATTCCCTGGGTTGGGCACATCGCCCTTTTCATGAATCCACGACAGAATCCTTGGGGTCTGCCCATCGTCATAGCGCTCATAATATTAATCGTGATTCTTGAGTTTGTTGTTCCCTTGATGAGGGAGAAAAAGCCCGCTGAACAGCAGGAAAAAGCACGACAGCAACCATAGATGTATTTATAAAAATAGAACACTTGTGGCGATTTCTCCCGCATAATCTTCCTTTTTTCTTTTTTTGGCGATATTAATTCTTTTTAAGTTATTGCGTACAATCATATTACCCTCTCATCTTTCTATGCTGAAGTGCCCATGTGTGATGGGGAAATGGGTTGGTAACACGCTTTATTAGACTATTTGACAAATGGCACGATTAAGAGTTTGCTGGGGTTCTGCAGACGCGACAAATTAAAGGAGAAAAGATGAATTGCCACCAGACTGCTACTATTAGCTTTATTTTCCGCAGAGCCCACTCCGCCCAGGCTTTTCTCCTTTCTATGCGTTACCCAAAAAAGAGGGGAAGATTGTTTGGTTTTTGCTGTGCGCTTATCGTTTTCTGAGCATCAGCACAATTATTAATGTGGCTACCGCGATTGCGACGATTATGCCGATTGTTGCGGGCACTAAGTACAGATCAGCTGTAGATGGTGGCAGAGGAGTCGGTGTTGGAGTAGCCTGCGGCGCTTCTTCCACGTTTATGTACGTGTAAGCGAATGATCCTCCGTATGCTTCGGATCCTTTGAATGTGGCGATGATAGTGTACATGCCTGGAACTTCCGGCGTGAACGGTAGAGCGAATTGACCTGTAATGTCGCTTGTGGTGTTGCCTATCTCGTAGAAGTTGCCGTTAGGATCATAAGTCTCCAGTATTACTTCAACTCCGGTAGCGTTCGCGGGCATCGGTCGTTGTTGGAACAGGTATTCCATCCAACCAGCCATGCTTGCGTCGGATATTGCCGGGGTACCTTTGAGCGTGAAGTCCGTGCTACCAGCCACGTTGATCCTGCCAGAAGAAGTCTGATCAGTCACTGTGCCCTTAATCATTACGCTGCTTCCGTACACTGAGACCTCAGATGACGCAGTAACTGTGGTGGCGCTGGGTCCCTTGCCTAAGCAGTAGATGCTGTCGTCGTGATTATCGAGATATATGATGCGGCTGTCCGATAGCACCACTTTTGCTCCTCCTTCAGGATGTGGATATGCCTCTAGTCTCCAGACCAGCTGGCCCGTGTCACAGTCTATGCAGAAGAGTGCACTGTCACGTCTAATCGGGGCAGTTTGACCAGCCCACGGCGTCGATCCATCTACGTACAGGTAGGTGTGTCCCGTATACGGGTCATCAACCCAGAACTGTAGGACGAGTGGCGTGTGTGTTGAACCCTGTGTTTCAAGGTAGCCAATGTCTGGGGCTGACCAGTTCCAGTAGAATTCGCCTGTCGTAGCGTTAAAGCAGTATATTATTCCCCAAGCGCACTCCTCCGTAGGTCCACCACTTGGGCCTACGGTGTAGGCTTTGCCGTCATGGAAATGCATTGCCGTGCCATAGAAGGACCAATCTGACTCTATTGTGTTCGTCCATAGTTGCTTTCCTGTTGAGAGGCTGTAAACCCATTGTTTACCGGTTACGGGTTCTTCGAAATAGAATGTGCCAGATGCACCGTCTACAACGGCCAATGATACTCCACCACCAGCGGTGGCGTTGGGGTAATCGTCTGTTGCTTCGGGTGGCGTGAAAGGAGTGGTCCATAGTGTTTGGCCCCAGGTTGGCGCCTTGAGGCTGTAAGCCCTCAGATAGCCATCAACCGTCCCTCTAGCGTCGTTTTGACCGTTTACGCCGGTTATCACGTACTCCCCTGGCTCAACCCATTGAATTGAACCCGGTGTGCCTCCGACTGACACGTTCATTGAGAAGCCGTTATGGCCGTCATATGTTGCTCCGTAATCAGTGGAACCTCCTTGAGATACAGTTGATGAGCCAGGTCTCCAGAACCAGTAGTTGTTGCCTGTTGAAGTCAACGGAATATTGGTAGTGCCGTTATAGAGCGTGGCAGGCGGGTAAATTCCGAAACTAGATTGCCACCAGATAGCCTGGGTTGTGTTCCAAATCTGCATGTAGTAGTTGGGTGCTGCTGGAGTTCCGAGGTTGACAAAGTTGAGGTAACATATGCTTCCTATTGAGTCTCTGAATTGTGTTCCGCTAGTAGATACGTTGTCTATGCTAAGGATGCGGCGTCCTGAAAATGCGTCTAACATGTCCCAAGTACTATATCTTGTAACAAAGTATCCAGGAAAAATCTGTACTCTTTGAGGAGTTCCAGCCTGGGTGTTCCACAGGTATGAGAAGCCTCCGCCTTGGTTAGGGCTCTCATAGTTAAGGACCTGTCCCATTGAGGGCATAGCAGATTGTCCATCCGTGTTGTTTTCGAAGTATATCGTTTCGCCATTGTAGAGATTGATGCAGAACCATCCTTGGCGTGGAGGATTATTCACCGAATAGTAGCCCCTGCCGTCCAGACACACTAACGGACTGGAGAAGGTTTCGTAGGCTATGCCGTTGTAGAATGCTGTATCATTGTAGCCGCCCATTATACCTCCGGTCCAAGCTGGGCGAGTCCATAGCACATGCGGGCTCAGCACTGCTGCTTGGTTTTGTACTCCTTTTGTTCTACTTAAAGTAGTATCCCAAGGTTGACCCAACCACTGCCCCATAATGGTGCTTCCCCAGCCTCGGTTATTATCGTACACTGGGCGAGTCCAGTAACCAGTTGGAAGCGGGGTTTCTACGTACGAGGGGATTGGCTCCTCCTGTACGGTAAAGTGAGTTGGGTCGCTTGTGCTGGCTGCGTAAATGTCGCCTACAGCTATATGGTGAGTATTGCCAGGGATGCCTGTTATGGTTTGTCCGGGGAACCTAGACACGCAAGTATACTCGCCAACTTTAGTTGGTGTATATGAGGTGTATGCTCCTCCTACTGGATCCGATGTTAGCGGTCCGATCGTTTCTTTGTTTCCACTGGGGTCTGTGATGTCTACGTAAAAGGTCCATCTGTCGCCGATGTTGCCTGCTGCGGTTGGAGGTACCGCGTTTAGCCAGAAGACGATTATTACTTGCTGGTTTACTCCTACAAGGGGGGGTGAAACACCGATGTAGCAATACGTATTGTAGTTCCATGGAGGATCGTGTGCATAAGTTGTTGGCAAGATAACAAGCGTAAAAGCAATGGTCAACGTCAGAAACAAAGCAATCGTGATAGCAGTTTTGTTTTTAGCCATTTTTTCTTTTTCTCCTAAAATTTTATGATTAAATTATGTGCTGATTTTGTTTTTAACAGATATTCGGTGGCACACCTACTGACAATTGCGAAAAACTTAAACCCAAAAACAATTCAATTAAAGTGCGGAGGGCGTTCTTGAAAAATCAAGACGATGCCATCGCTATTCTGAAAGAGTTGGGTCTGACCACTGTTCAGGCTAAAACATACATAGCTCTTGTCAAAACAGATGTCTCAGCCATCAAGGAAATAGCTTCATTATCTAAAGTGCCAAGAACCGATCTTTACCGCTCAATCCAAGAGCTTGAAAAGAAAGGCTTAGTGGAGAGGATACTATCCAAACCAATCCGGTTTAGGGCAATCCCTGTTGATGAATGCCTCAACATTTTATATGGCAGAATCATTAAGAACCATGCGGAATTGAAAAAGAAAACTCTCAAATTGCGCACGAGCCTCAAAAATGGGAAAAACCACCGGTCATCTGAACTAAATTCATCTGAATATATATTAGTTCCAAAGAGCAGAGCGATAGAAAAAATTCGAAAAGCCATTGATGTAACCGAAGCGACCTTGGACGTGGTTTCTTCTTGGGACAGGTTTTCAGGTGCAATGTTTTTGTTGACTATGGAGCTTAAGAAAGCTTGGGGTCGAGGAGTTAAATGTCGATTTGCCGTGGAAAGCCCAAAAGGAGTTGGAGATTCATCGAACGGTCCGGAAAAATATATGAAAATGCCCTTTTTAAAGATCAAGTTCATGGCTAGTTCCCCACAGACCATAGTTTCCATATATGACCGAAGGGAAATTATTGTCATCGAAAATCCAGCAGCATCATTGAGAGAATCGCCCGTTTTGTGGTCAAACAACCAAAGTCTGGTGTCTATGGCGGCAGACTTCTTCGAAATACTTTGGATAACGGCAATGGAAAATCCAAATTTTCAAACAGACCCAGAGCCAAGACATGACAAGACTCCCCAGCCTTTAAAGGGTCACAATGCATTTCCCATAATGTAATTTGGGCTACTTGCTTATCCTATTCAGAAAAGAGACAAAAGTGGGGCGTAATTTTGAATGTTCCCGCATAAATATCCACTTCAATATATAATTGGGCAGAAAAGTGACGGGAATTAGTGGTTTTCGATAGAAATTTCATCGTATTTACTATTATTCTATTTTAGGAGATGGAATCATTTTTTCAGATTACTCGCGCTTGTATTTTGTGTTTCTGAACCGAGATGTAAGCGTCGAAAGAGATAGAGAAACGGTCAAGAGCAACTTAGCCTATTTCAAACCGTCAGTTAGTGGAACTTGGCGCTCACCAGATGCCCTAGTTCTGAAAGTTGACATAGAATGGTAGTTATGAAGCTGGGATGGGCTTAGGCGTGTTTAGGTTTTTTATAGCTTCTGGATTTCTCCTTTTGGTTTAGGTAACGCAAATCTTGAACAGGTGAATCTTCATTAAATTTCGACGGGGGCTCGAATTTTTTCTTTGCACTTTTTCTGTGCTGCTCTTGCATTGCTTTCTTTGGCGCTTAGTTCAACGCTGTTTTCGAGGGTTCTTATTGTTCTCCCCAGTCTACGCTGACCTCTTGTAACCATTCTTTTTCGCCTGAATAAGCATGTTGTGCCTTCTTTATAACTTTAAAACAGAAAACGAAAATAACACAGCAAAATAGGTGTTTTCATTGAATCATAGATGTATTTATAAAGATACCCTTTCTTATAAAGAAGGGTATTTAATCAACAGCTAAACAGAAGGGGAGTTAATGCCAAAAGTTAAAGCAACAATAAGCATCGAAAACGTTGTTGCCTCAGCAACACTGAATCAGAAAGTGGACTTGAACGCGGTTGTGAAAGGCTATCCAGGTGTAGAGTATCGTCCAGAGCAGTTTCCTGGACTTGTATTCAGATTAAAGCGGCCGAAGACGGCAACGCTGATTTTTAACTCGGGGAAGATGGTGTGCACGGGCGCAAAATCTGAGAAGGAAGCGCGCAGAGCTGTCATGAAAGTTGTGAAGGAGCTGAAAAAAGGCGGAATAATAATCATCAGTAAACCAGAGTTGAAAATACAGAACATTGTGGCTTCAGCAAGCTTGGGCGGCATGATTGACTTGGAAAAGGCGGCTTACAGTCTTGAAAAGACTATGTATGAGCCTGAACAGTTTCCAGGCTTGATCTATAGAATGTCTGAGCCGAAGGTTGTTATTCTGCTGTTTGCCAGCGGAAAATTGGTTTGCACGGGTGCCAAGCAAGAACAGGACGTTTATGATGCAGTGGAAAAGTTGCATGCGCTATTGGAAGAGAAAAAACTTATCTTCTATGATTAAACAGGTTCTTCTATTATTTTTTGATTTGCTTCAGAATAGTTTTGAGGCTTTCTTCGTCGATGGCGCCTATGTCGTATAGGGTGTTGGCTACCTCGTTGATTCTGAGTAACGTGTGAACTTTGATTCCGCTTGCTTCCAGTTCTTTTTTTCCGCCTTCTTCTCTATCCAACAACGCCACTGCTTCCTTCACCACTCCACCTTCGGCTCTTATGGCTTCGGCTGCGTTTTTCAGGTTTAAGCCTGTGGTGACTAGGTCGTCAACGAGTAAAACGCGGTCGCCGGATACGAGGATGCCTTCTACGCGTCTTTGTCTGCCGTGGTGGCGGATGCCTTTGCGGACGTAGAGGAAGGGTTTTTTGAGGTTGTAGGCGATTTGGCTGGCGAAGGGGATTCCGGCGAGTGGTACGCCTGCTATGCGGTCGAAGTTTTCTGTGCCGATTTGGGTGGTGATGTGTTCAAGGTAGAAGTCGCAGATTTGCCGGAAGGCGTCTGGGAAGCTTGGGACCACTCTGAGGTCGATGTAGTATGGGCTGGGTTTTCCGCTTGTGAGTTTGAAGACGCCGAATTTTAGGGCGTCTATGTTGTGGAGGATTTTGGCGATTTCGATTTTTTTTGTTTGGTCGGTTTTTTTGGCGGTCAAGATTTTCACTTTCTTTTTGTGACTTGGTAGATTTTGTTGAGTTCAGGAATCAAGCATGCGGTTCTTGGGAGTTCTTGTTTGATGATTTGGGCGAATTGCTGCTGGTAGTCGGTTGAGTTGGTGTGGTAGGGAACGGCGACTTGCGGTTTGGTAAGCCTCGCGATTTCGAAGCCTGTGTCGGGTGATGTGCCAGGTGCGATTCCCACGGTGCAGAAGACCACGTCGAATTTTTCTTTTTCACCTATCTCCGCTAGTTCAGGATACGGCAGGCTGTCGGCTGTGTGGAAGATTTTCACGCCGTCTTCGCTTGTGATTATGTAAGTGACTGGTTCGGCTGCGGGGTGGTTGCATTTTTCGGCTTTGACGGAGACTTCGCCGACTTTGATTTCTTCGCCGGGTCGGATTTGCTGGAGTTTTTCGGTTGGGATGGCGTGTTTCAGCCGTTGCGTGGAAGCTGGGTCGGCGATTATGACGCATTTGGTGGCTTTTTGGATTTCCGCGATTAAGCGTGGGTCTAGGTGGTCGTAGTGTTCGTGGGTTATGAGCACTGCGTCTGCGTCGGGGAAGCTGCGTGCTCGGATGTCCACTGGGTCAATTATAAGCGTTTTTGAAGGGGTTTTGATGAGTACTCCTGCGTAATGGTTGAACCAGACGAAGAGGATAGCATTTTCTTCGGGGGTTTTTTCAATTGGCATAACTTGGTTCCTCACAATATACTGTATTAATGTGCGGTTCAGTTTTAAAGAAGTTGCGTTGCTGAACTGACGTGCTCGGAACAGTCTATACCCCCTCTATAAATACTGAACTGCATAGAAAACTGCAGAGCGCTCTTGTGCCGTTTTCTGATGTTTTTGGGCGGTTTCCACGTCAATACGGACCTACCCCCTATCGTTTTCTGCACACATCTGCTATTAGGTTCCAAATAGACTGGGTGACGCTCTTCCTCGCTTTGTGAAACACTAAGTGAACATGAAATCGTGCTGTTCTATTCTCTGGACAGTTTGTTCCAAAGCTTAGAATTAAATCAACTGTAGACAATTCTGAATTAGCGGACAATAGTTGTTGCGTGGGAGTTGAAAGATTGAACGGCAGGAATTTCGCCATCGGGTTGGGAGTGGTTTTTGCATTCTTGATAGCAATCGCAGCATTTTATGCCCTGGTCGCGGGCGCCTTTGCGAATGTTAATCTTGTGGGTGCCTTGGCAGCCGTAAGCGTTGCGGTCGCTGGGATTGCATGGTTCAAAAAAACAAGTTCTCACAAATAATGCCCTCAAAAAACGCGTATGCACAACCAGCTTTTTTGATAAGGCTTAATAGCTGCTTACTTCCATTCTTTTTTAATATTAACCGTGTGAATCCGCCATGGTAGATGTTTGGCTTCCCTACGGAAAAAGCGACGTATGCGTCAGAATCCCAGCCCGAAACCTCATAGGCTCCATAGAACCCAAACAGGTTCCCGGTGCTGCAGACGTAAACGCAGAAATCGAAAGAGCACTGAAAGAGCCCATCGGCTCTAAGCGGCTAAGCGGAATCGCCCAGCCAGAACACAAAATCGCCATAGTCGTGGACGACTTCACCCGAAACACGCCCAGCCACATCATGCTTCCGCCGGTGCTGGCAGAGCTGAACGCGGCAGGCGTTAAAGACGAAAACGTCACCGTCATCTTCGGTTGCGGCACTCACAGGGCGGTTAAACCCCCTGAAGCTAAGCGGATACTTGGCGAGGAAATTCTAAACCGCGTAAAAACAGTCAGCCACAACTGCAAAGCAGAAGACCTCGTGCCCGTAGGCAAAACCAAGCGCGGAACCGACGTTCGCGTCAACCCCGTTTTCGCCGAGGCAGACGTCAAAGTGCTCGTGGGCGACGTGGGCTTCCATTACTACGCCGGGTACGGAGGCGGACGCAAAAGTGTCATGCCCGCCATCTCATGCCGAGAAACCATCAGCCACAATCACGCTATGCTCCTAGACCAGAACGCGCGCACCGGAGTCTTAGACGGCAACCCTGTGCACGAGGACATGACCGACGCCGCGAGACTGGCTAAGGTGGACTTCATATTAAACGTGGTGACAAACAGCAAAAACGAAATCGTAAAGGCATTCGCAGGCGACATGGAGCAGGCGTTTCTTGAAGCCACCAAGCTGGTGGATGACATGTACCGCGTACCGGTGGATCGCAGAGCCGACATCGTGGTGGTCAGCCCTGGAGGCTACCCTGCGGACATAAACCTGTATCAGGCTTATAAAGCGCTGGATAATGCTTTGGCAGTGACTAAACGCGGAGGCACAATAATCCTGGTGGCTGAATGCGCCGAAGGACACGGCAACCAAGTGTTCTACGACTGGATGGCGCGGCTGGGAGAGCTGAAGAAAGTTGAACGCGAAGTAAAGCGGAACTTCGAGCTAGGCGGACACAAAGCGTATTACCTGCTCAAAGCACTGAAAAGCCACCCCATCATCCTGGTTTCCTCGCTGCCTGACTACTACGCCAACGGCGTTTTCAAGTTAAAAACGGCTCGGGCGGTCAACGACGCGTTCCGTGAAACGTTGAAGACCGCGGGGTCACAAGCGAAAGTGTGGACCATGCCCCAAGGCAACTTCACCCTGCCCGAAGTAAAAACACAGGAATAAGCATAGCCTAAAAGGGCACATTCTCAAGGGTTAACCAAGCCTGATGACACATAAAGCGTAAGCTTTAAGTTTGATTCTTAAAACTTCGATTAAGAAGGCGAAAAGATGCAACAGACCTTCAAGCTGCGCAAGTTTACGCCAGACGACCTGCAAAGCGTCATGCAAATCAACCGTCTTTGTTTACCAGAGAACTACATGGACTTCTTCTTCATGGACCTGCATAAACGGTTCCCCGAAACCTTCATAGTGGCGGAAGAAGACGGAAAAATCATAGGCTACATAATGTGCCGCATCGAAGTTGGCTTGGCAAGCCTCGGCCTAGGCGGCTTAATACGGAAAGGACACGTAGTTTCCATCGCAGTCATGCCACAAGGAAGACGTAAAGGCGTGGCTTACGCGTTGATGGCAAGGGCGATAGAAGGCATGAGCCATTACAAGGCTAAACTCTGCTACTTGGAAGTCAGAGTCACGAACGACCCAGGCGTCTCACTCTACAAGAAACTCGGGTTCGAAGTAACCCGAACACTTCACGGCTACTACTCCGACGGCGAAGACGCCTACGTCATGACCAAACAACTATAAACAAAGTTTAGACGCCTTGACCAAAAAAAGGGACGCAGAGAATTACTTTTTCAGTTGTTGAAGCTCATCTTCCAACTGCTTAACCCGCTTCTTAAGCGTCGCGTTCTCGTCTTCCAACGCCTTAATCCTCGCGGCATCCTCAGCCGCCTTCTTCAGCATCTTCTCCCTGTCGATGTTCTTTTCGTCAACCCACGGCGGCGTGCCGCTGCTTCCCCAACCCATAACACTACAACCTCTACAGCATATTTTCCATTCTAACATTTAAACATGCATCTAAATAGCTGCAAATGTTTTATTGGGAAAACCAATATACACCCTTCCCGTCAAGCTTTACCTCAAAAGGAGACTGCAGAAAAATGAGAGGAAAAATAGCCGTTATCGGTAAGCGAAAGAAAATAGCGCTTATAGCCCACGACCACAAGAAACCAGACCTGCTTGAATGGGTCAGATTCAACAAAGGCACGCTGCTTCAGCATGACCTCTTCGCCACAGGCACAACCGGCAAAGTCTTGGAAGAAGAGCTTGGGTCAAAAATCACCATTTTCGAAAGCGGACCCTTAGGCGGCGACCAGCAGATAGGCAGCCGCATAGCTGAAGGCTGCATAGACTTCCTTATTTTCTTCTGGGACCCGCTGGAGTCCCTGTCGCATGACCCCGACGTGAAGGCGCTCCTGCGCATGGCCACGGTGTGGAACATTCCACTCGCCTGCAACCGCGCTTCCGCAGACTTCCTCATATCCTCACCGCTGATGCAGCAAGAATACCCGAGGGCGCTGCCCGACTACGACAGCTACAGGCAACGACTCACAAACCTTTGATGTCTTTTAGGCTAAACATAGCCTACGGTAGAATTCAGTAGTTTATGGCTTAAATTTTAATGCAAAAAATGACGCTTTCTGTCCGATGGCTTGCTTCGGTCAGGGGTGAAATGCTCGGTGAATTTTTTTGCTGAAAGGCAAGCCTTAGTCTAAAATTTCTGCCTGATGGCTCGGAAAAGGCTTGTCTGAAGGGTGGAAAAGCGAAAGTGAACAAGGCATTTCTGTTATTTTCTTTTGATGAGGTAGATTAGCAAACCCAAGCCAGCAGCGAATACTGCCGATGCGAAGGCTACGCCTGCTATAACTTCTTGTCCCTTTTGTTGAGGTTCAGTGTAAGGTGTTGATGTCGGTTCTTGCGAGGGAGATGGAGAAGGTGCTTGTGTTGGAATCGGAGAGGTTGGCGTAGTTGTGGTTGTGGGTGCAGCGGCATCGTACTCCACTACCAACGTGTAATTCAAAATATTTAATGTTCGTATCACCACGCTAACATTAGCAGATCCCCTTCTGCTCGAAAAACTCGTAGCTCCTGGAAAGTTATGAAATCCAGCTAACGAATAATTATAAACAGAGCCTCCGAAATCATCGTATACACCAAACTGTGCCGTACCGCTTCCAGAAGTGCAATTACCATAAACTCTCGTATGAGCTTGACTGGGTACAAAGACAGTTGTTTCTTGGTTGCCAGTGCCAGTTATGGTGGCTACGTGTCTCCAGTCTGCACCTGTATACGTCCAATCGGGGTTTGCTTCTGCCAAGCTAACTATCTGAGTACAAAATGCCGTTGAGAAAAGCGCTAGTATGAGTGTCAGTGTAAATGCTGGTCTCTTCATAACAGCACCACATACAATAAGTTGAACTTACATTTAACCTTTACTCTGGCTGACTTATGCTTACCAATGTCTAAACGAATCCTCTTTTCCGTTAAGCATTTTGTGTCCACTTACTTCACTGCACAGCGTATTTGCCGCCTAATAGTGGTTCATTGCAGAAACCTATAGGGGTCTACCCGTATTGGCGCTTTCCACAGCCAAAAAACGCTTGCGCCTTTAAATAGGGGGCTATAGACTGCCACAAGCGCAAAAGCACCCCTCTTTTCAAAGTTGCAAACCGCTTTCGGCTTCTGCTTTTTCATGCATAAAGTTTATCGCCTGCAGAATTGTTCTCGCGAAGCCTAAGAGACTGAGCAGCACCGCCACCGTGTAAAACAGGGTGAGATTCACGGTTAAGGTAAAGTTTTCGTAGCTTGTGTTGAAAACGCCGTCTCCCATCGAAAGCAGCAGGTAAGCCATGAAGAACAGGGCTCTCGCGGTGCTAAAGAAGTACTGGAAAACCGTTTTCGCCGTCAGGTCGCCTAGAATCATAAGCACGATGTAAACTATGACGAACACTTCAATAGATTCCATGAAGCCGGGAATCAACTCGAAAAGCGGCGCCAACATCGGCACAAGCAGGAAGTAAATCAGGTAAACAAGTATGGCTTTCACAGTAGCTTTTGCCACTCGGAACGAAACGTCCTTGACCAGATTCTTGCTCTTTTTCTGCTTCTCAACCATACGGAATCACCAAAGGACCATACTCAAAAACCCCAGTGTCAAAGTAAACGTCAAAATGCCCGTTTCGCGCCGTTGACAAAGACGCCGATTCCAACGGAACATTAAACGCCACACTTCCATCGTAGGCGGAGCCCTGCGGAACATCAACCAGGGTTTGGGTTTCATCCAGAAGCGAGCCCGCACCATCGTAAAGCTCTATTCTGATGTTGCCCACGAGGTCAAAGAAGGCGTGATTTTCAAAACTCATCGGAACCGTCACCGCGCCTTGCATGGAACTAAACCTGCCATACGATGGCGCGCCGAGGGCAAAATTGTAGAAGGGTGCGCCCCATGGAAACGTGAAATTCGTTGAAATCTCAACGGGAAGCAACTCCGCAAAGTTCAGTCCAGCCGTGACTGAAACGTTAAGGTTGTTGTCGTTGAACAGGTATTGTTGGCCATTTTCGAGCAGGCTGACGATGCTTAACGTGACGTTGTGGATGATTGTGGTTTTCTCCCCGTGCGGTATGACCGGAACGTACGTGTTGTCTCTTGAGATTTCCGCGCCTTCCGCGTCAGAGAACACCGTTGAAAGATGGAACTCTTTAAGGCTGTAGTATCCTCGGTTATCAATGTACAGGGGTAGCGACAAGGTAAGCTGTCCATCTGGGGCTGGTGTGAACTGGGGTTCGCCGAAGTCAAAATTCAAATCCTTAACGGAGAACGCGGCTAAAACCATGAAAGCCATCAGTAGCACCCAGAAAACGGATGTAGCTATACCTAACGCTCGAATCGGCACGTTCATTGCAGTTCCTTCTTTAAAGACGGTGAAAAGCGGCTTTTTCACGATGACCGCTTGGCTTCCGGCTGCCTTGGCTGCTGCTCCATCTCTTCCAGCGGAATAACAATCAGTTCGGGTTCTGAGGGCTTAGTTTTCTGAGGCTTTGCTTTTCCCTTTTGAGGCTGAGCGCTTGGTTCCTGCTGTGGCACTTGAGGTGCTTGGGTGGCGTCTGTTTCAGCTTTAGGCGCGTGAGTCATGATTGTTACGCCTCGGATGGTTATCAGCGAGCTTACCCAGCCCATGACGCCCAGGTACATTATGTGTATGGACGCGGCGATCAGCGGTCCTAAAGCTTCCCCGAAGGTCTGGACGAGGTCTTGGGTTGAGATGGGGGACAGGTCTGCTGTGAGTAGTCCGTAAGCGCTGAAGAAAGTGAATATTAGGAGGGTTACGCCGATGCATAATACTGTGATTCCGGAGACGGCGATTTTGTCTCTGAAGTTTTTGAACATGTTTCCGCTTTACTCCTCTGTATTGCATATCACGATTTAATATTAAATCTTCTGAAACAACAAACAAAATCCACGCTAACTATCAAAACTAAAACACACATTCACTTTAACCCACCTCTCCACGTACAAAACACTCCCCTGTTTCGCGTGTTTTAAATACAGCTTTCCGCAACTGAATCCCAAGGTTAACCACATGTCAGAAGAAGACGAAAACATCGAAAATCAAGAAGAAGCGGAACAAGAAGAAACCACACCGGAACCCAAAAAGAAGTACTCGTTCATAGAAGACATCCCAGGAGTCGGACCAGCCACATCCCAAAAACTACGCGACATCGGCTACCACACAGTCGAATCACTCGCCATGGCCACCGCCCGCGAACTGGAACCCATCGGGGTCGGAGAAAAAAAGGCTTTCTCAATAATCGAAGCAGCCCGATCAGCAATCGGCATAAACTTTATACGCGCGGATGAACTTCTCAAGATGCGCCAAAACGTCCTGCGGCTAACCACAGGCAGCCAAGCACTAGACAAGATTGTTGACGGCGGTTTAGAAACACAAACAATCACCGAATTCTACGGTGAATACGGCAGCGGAAAGAGCCAGATGTGCCACCAGCTATGCGTTAACGTTCAGCTGCCTCCAGAACGCGGCGGTTTGGACGGCGGCGCCTTGTACGTGGACACGGAAAACACCTTCAGACTTGAGCGGATTGTGCAGATGTCCAAGCACGTAGGTCTTGAACCTGAAGAAGTGGTTAAGAAAATCATCTACGCCGAAGCGTACACTTCGGACCATCAGATGTTTCTTTTGGAAAACGCTGATGAAATCATCAAAGAAAACAACATTAAACTGATAATTGTGGATTCTTTAACTTCCCATTTCAGAAGCGAATATGTCGGGCGAGAGATGTTGGCGCGCAGACAACAAAAGTTGAATAAGCACATGCACAAGCTCATCGCGTTAGCCCGCGCATTCAACACCGTGGCGGTCGTAACCAACCAAGTCATGGCTAAGCCAGACGTGTTCTTCGGCGACGCTGTTCACCCCATTGGCGGCCACATCGTCGGACACACAAGTCACACGCGCATCTACCTGCGGAAGGCTTCGCGGGGTCCAGTGCGCATTGCGAGGCTGGTGTCAAGCCCGTATCTGCCCGAAGGCGAGGAAATATTTAAAGTAACCGAGAACGGTATAGAAGATGTCTCTGAAGACGAGAAAACAAGCAAGCATCGCGGTCATTAAAAATGCCCATATCTCAAGCCTTAGTCACCCGGTACTTCCAGCTCATAGTTAAGCGGCAGTTCACAGAAGCGATGCGGGAGCTGGACCGAATCAAACAGAAAATGCAGAGGACAGAGTGGAACAGAGGCTACTTCCGAGCATTGTATGGCATGTACCTTTCCCGAAAAACCAGCGGCGACGGATACGCGTTCTTTTCAAAACTTGACTTATCGGACAGCGCAGCCCTGCACGGGTATAGACGTGAATTTCTGGATCACATGCGCAATGGGCTTCACGGCGACTTTGACCGCGGATACTTCTCAGCATGGGCGGACTGCATGCGCATCTTAACGCGAATGGATATCCAGCCGCCTCCGAGCCGCAAGAGTAAGGAAGCTGAAACGGAAAAAGTAGAAACCTTGAGGGGCGATAAGAGTCAAGCCACGATGGCGAATTTCTTTCAGAAACCGTCGTGAAATAGTTAGTTAAGCCACAGCCGCTGAGCCTGTCAGTAAAGAGTAGAACAGTATGAAGAAGACCGCCCACGCGATGAAGTACATGAATATAGCTTGGGTCATGAGTTTTGATTGTTTCTCCACTTGGTTCATGAATTTTGCTTTGATCACGTAGTAGGATACCAAGTAAACCAGCAAGGCTATCGTAATCCCATTCACGAAAGTGTACAGGTCAGTTGCGTTTTGCATCGTGGCAACCACGGCGCTGATTGCGGCTGCAACTAAGCTTAAGCCTACTCTTATCCAGTATATCGTCACTAGCGGATTCAATGAACTTCAATCCTCTCAGTCTATATTTTGGTCATACATTAAAAAGTTGCCTATTTAAATCGTTTCTGCTGCTTATCAATGCAAGATGTATGCTAAATCACGATTTTTTCTTTAGTCGCATTCCGCAATTGCCACGAAGCATAAACAGCAATCGCTACTACAAAAATTCCAGGTGAAAAACCGAAACCGCTACCTATCACTGCAAGAAAATTATAGGAGAAGTGAAGGGAAACAGCAGCCATGTAGAAGGGTAAAGGTCGTTTTTTGGCTATGCCGTACGCGGTTATGGATGTGCTTGCGGGGTGAAAAAACAGCCCGGGCAACCTGCTGACTATGGGCACGCCCAGTACGGAAACGTATGTTATCATTTCGACTATGCCGAAGCCCAGACCCACTAACAATGCAAGGTTGAAAATTGATCTTTGAGTTTCGCCGTGACGGTAGAAGAGGGGGTAAGCCTTGGCGAATTCCTCGATGAAGGGTGCAATAAGCGTGCTTGAGATTAAAGTGATTGTGAATGGATTGAGACTGGCCAGTAAAGTATCTGTGTATTGGTAGATGAAGAGGGTTAGGGGAACGCTTATTATTGCTCCGCAGGCGAAGAAGAATATTAGTTCGCTTGTGTCTGGTTTATGGAGTTTGATTACGGTTTTGTTTTTTTGCATTGTTTTGTCTCTTTTTTGTTGTGTTGCGGGGGCAGAAATAGGTTGCTAGTAGCTATTCGGGTTCAGGGTTAATAGTTTTTGTTGGGTCAGCGTTTCTGGTTCATGTATATTATATATGCTTTGGTATGTTCACTGTTCGGATTTAAACATAATGCTTATATTTTCGCTTGAGGGCGTATTAATTGGTGATAATATGTCTAAAAACAAACCTATTGTAGTTGGGTACAACACATACACAGGAGGGAAAAACCACGCCTAAACAACCCAAAAAATCCCGCAGAGCATCAACAGCCGTATTCGGAGTGCTGCTCCTAGTACTCGTAACATTCGTCACCGGAATCCTCTTTTACACCTTCGTAATGGACAACATCAACTTCGCAACAGAGAAAATCAGCACCCAAATAGCCGGATTACTCCTGGATTCATTCTCAATCAACTCCACCCACATAGTCGCGTCCCTGAAAAACGCGGGGTCAACCCTAATTGAGATAACAACCGCCTACGTCAACGGCCTAGTCACAGCCATAACAAACCTAGTTAAAATAGCCCCAAACGCCATAGGATCCGTAATCCTAACAGGAAGCTTCCTGCCTGGAAACACGTATGACGTAAAACTCGCCAACATCTTCAACACGGAAGTAACCTTCCAAGCCACATTCTAACCTCTGCTTCGGAAACACCGACTGCGAGCGCAACAAACAACATACTTTTACGTAAAAACACTAAAGAACCTGAAACTCGCTCAGCCAGAGGCGCCTCAAATTCCCCTCCATTTTTTTCGAGCCTGCACCAATCACCGCAAAAAAACAGTCAGTTATGAAAGGGTTATTTTATAGTCCGAACTATTAGATTCCAAACTGGTGCTGACCCTGTTGCGCAAGAAAGAATTCACAAGCTTCGACGTTGCCATAGTAGTTCACGAACTGAAAGAAACCATAGTCGACTCCAGAGTCAACAACATCTACCAACTTAACGAGAAAACCATTGTTCTGAAGCTGCACAAGACCGATAAGCCTCCGCTGCGGCTTGTCATGGAAGCAGGCACCAGGCTACATTTAACCGCTTACGCGTTAAAGCCCCCTAAAGTGCCGCCTGCGTTCTGCATGGCATTAAGGAAATACCTGCGCGGCGCCTGGGTGGATAACGTGGAGCAGTACGAGTTTGAACGCGTAGTCACCGTTCACTTCAGAACCAAAACAGGCGTGCTGCGGTTAATTCTGGAGCTTTTCGGCGAAGGCAACATCATCCTCACGGGCGAAAAAGGCGAAATCCTCCAAGCCTTAGTCTTCAAGCATATGCGCGACCGCAACATCGTCCGCAACGAGGCGTACCAGTTTCCACCTTCAAGCGGGAAAAACCCCTTCAACGTCTCAAAAGACGAACTTAAAGAAGCCCTTAACGCGTCAGGCGACGTTGAAGTCGTCAGGGCGATAGCGCGTTTTCTAGGCGTAGGAGGCTTCTACGCGGAAGAAATCCTGCTGAGGGCTAACGTTGAAAAAACCAAGCAGTGCAGTGCCTTGAGCAGCACGGAAGTTGATGCCATATTCCGCGGTCTCCAAAGTTTACTTTCTACAGTTGCGAGCTTCAAGACGGAGCCGCACGTTGTTTTGGCTGAAGACGGCAGCTTTCAGGATGCCGTGCCTTTCAAGCTTAAACGTTACGACGCTTTGCGGTCTCAGCCTTACAAAAGCTTCAACGAAGCGGTGGATGAGCTGTATTTGAGAGCCACAGCCGCGGAGAAAGCGGTTGCCAGCGTTGAAGTTGACAAGATTACGCAGGAGGCTGAAAGGCTTAAGCGGGTAATTGCTGAGCAGGAAAAAGCTTTGCGCGAGGATGAAGCTAAGGCTGAACGAAACAGGTGCATGGGCGACGTTATCTACGCTCACTCCAGCGAGTTCCAAATGCTTCTTAACAGGTTCACCGAGGCAAAAAGGGCGGGAAAAGACTGGAACACCCTCATTTCAGAAGTCATAGCCGCTAAAGATTCTGGAGCACCAGGCACCATGTTTGTTGAATCTTTTGACAAGCGGAACCTTTTGGTTAACGTTTGCGTGGATGCGCTGCGTTTCAGCTTGAACCTGCGTAGGACATTGTTTGAAAACGCTGCCGAATACTACGAGCGCGGAAAGAAAGCTAAGCAGAAATCGGCTGGTGCGTTAACAGCCTTGGAAGACTCCCGCAAAAAGCTAAGTGCAGCTGAACGGAAAATGCGCGAGGCGGAAGCCGCTAAAGCCAAGCCCGTGGAAGTCATGAAAGAACTTGTGAAGCGCAAAGTGAAACGCAAGGAATGGTACGAAAAGTTCCGCTGGTTCACATCTTCCGACGGCTTCTTGGTGGTCGCAGGCAAAGACGCAGTCAGCAACGAAGTTCTCGTCAAGAAACACGCGGCGCCTGACGACCCAGTTTTCCACGCCGACATCACGGGCGCCCCCTTCGTCGTCGTCAAAACCGAAGGCAAAACTCCCAGCGAACAAGTGCTGCGTGAAGCGGGCGAATTCGCGGCTGCTTTTTCCAGAGGCTGGCGGGAAGGCATCGGTTCAGCTGACGTTTACTGGGTGAAACCTGAACAGTTAAGCAAAAGTGGACCTTCAGGCGAGTACGTGCCCCACGGAGCCTTTGCCGTAAATGGCAAAAGAAACTGGATGCGCGGTGTGCCACTTCAGGTGGCGGTCGGCGTGGTTGGCGGTGAGAAAGTGCGGTTCATTGGTGGACCCGTAGAAGCCGTGAAGGCACAAACAAAAGCGTACGTCACCTTAGTCCCAGGGGATGTGGCAGGCAAAGAGTTCTTGAACCAAATTCTTCAAGCCTTGACGTTGAAGCTGCCCAAGGAGCAACGTGAAAAAGTTGAAAAGTCATCAATTGAGCAGATCAGGGAATTTGTGCCCTACACCAAAGGCAGAATAGCTAAGAACGTCTCTTAATGTTCATTTTATGCGAAGACCATGTCCACGACGCTGGTGGAGGGCTGTCAGGTTTCTTTTATCACTATTGTTTCCGAGATGTAGTTGAAAATTCTCTGTCTCCTTTTTGGATAAATAAGCCAGCCTAACAGGCAATCCAACGGAAGCAGAAACGCTTTTCCCACGCTTTCCAAAGCTGCATGTCCCATTCCAATTTGGCTACCGTCCAAGCGGGTAATTTTTATTCGCATAATCATCTTCCCAAACGATTGCCCGTAAGACCCCTCCATGAACATCCAGTACAGGAAATACAAAACTCCGCCCAGATTGAAGTTGAAAAAGGGCAGCCAGCCTGGCCAGCCGGACCACCAGGTCACGCCTGCAAGCAAACTGAAAAGCCCAAGTATGCCCACCACGACGCCTATGATGACTACATCTATCAGCCACGCAAGGAAGCGTTCCCCCCAAAGAGCCAATTTGGGTCCAGATGTCTGGGATGGCGCTGCCGTTACGGGTGCAGGTGCCGCTTCCGTCGTCACAGGGGTTCCGCAAACAGGACAAAATTGCGCTCCTTCAGGAAGCTCATTTCCGCATTTCTTGCAATAGGGCATAACAGGGTCCTCGTTGTGCAAATAAGCCGTAAGAGGTATATTTCCTTTTTCGCCTTTTGGCAAACTTTAAATTCAAAAACCGCATAACCCTGAAATGAGGTTCTGTGCGGTATGACTTACTGCCGTAAATGCGGAGCCAAATTGGATGAGGACGCAAAATTCTGCCATGTCTGTGGCACACCCGTGGTTCCGGTAACCACTACAGTGAGGCAAGTAGCGCCAAAAAGACGGAGCCCTAGCTATCTATTACCTGTGATTATTTTAATAGCCGCTCTGCTCACGGCGATAATTATAAGCGCCCTGCTTTTCTTGCCCTTTTACCCTGTTACCTTCAACCAAACAGACCAAGTCCCGAAGGGGAGCGTGGATAAGGTGCTTGTGGATTTGCAAGTTGATGTGGCTAACGTGAACATTTCATTCAAGAATCTGCCCAACAGCATGGTCATGTTGAATGTAACTGCAGACGGCAACGTGGGCATACTTGATAACCCAGAAAGCGCGGTAAACGTTACTTTCAACCATCAAACTGCGAATAACTCTGAAGTGGTTATCGCAAGTGTCTCTCGAGTTTCGAGATGGCCTATATCGTACGGTTTGAACGTGAACTGCGATCTGTATGTCGATCCGTCAGTAAACTTGAGCTTGAATGTTCGCTCAAGCGTGGGCAACATCGTGATGAACGCTGACGCGAAAACGACCTTGCAAAATATAGATTTAGAGACGACAACAGGCAGCGTGGATGTCAGCCTGGCAAAAAGCGTGGTTGTTGCTAATTCTATCTCACTCACGAGCACAACTGGAACCGTTCAGTTTGACATGAACAACGCGGATGTCTCAGGCAATGTCTCAGTTAACCTTAGGTCAACAACTGGCTTAGTAAACGTGGATTTGGCGGCGACCCAGATCCTTTCGGGAAATGTAACTGTTAACGCTCGAACCACAACGGGCGGCGTTAATTTATCCATGGAAATCGATAACGATGTCGGCGGCAGAATCGAGTCCCACACGGACATTGGAAGAATAACTGTTGATGTTCAGAAATTTTCAGGAAACCAGACGCCCCTTCAATCCAATAACTACCCCGCGGGCAGCAACTTTCTTGCGTACGTGAGAACGAACACGGGCGGAATCAACATATGCGCCGCTTACGGATCTTCAGCTATTCTAAGCTAAGCAAACTTGCTTAAACTACTGCCCGTTTCCTAAATGTTTTAAAACTCTTCTGCCCTTGTAGAGGGTTAACGGTGACTGGGTTGACAGAACTCCAAAAGTTTACAGCTGAAGAGCTTGAAGAGTATAATGGGAAAAACGGCAAACCCGTTTACATCGCTTACCAGGGCAAAGTCTATGACGCCTCAGGCAGTGACTTATGGCGTGACGGCGAACACATGGGACTACACGAAGCCGGAAAAGACATCACTGAAGAACTGGAAATTGCGCCCCACAGAGAAGAAGTCTTAGAAAGAGTAAAGCTGGTAGGCACACTGGAGTAGCCAAGGCAACACTGCCCTTAAGTCGTATAAAGAAAACCCAGAGCAGCCAGCTAGAAACGCATATATGCCGCGTTCCGCCTAACTACCTTGAAGCGGAGGTTTTTGCTAATTTTGTCTCAACCTCATTCTACCGAAGGTAATCCACGCATCGTTTACGTTGTTGCCGCGCTTTCCGCCCTCGGAGGCATGCTTTTCGGCTACGACACTGGCGTAATCTCCGGCGCCATACTATTCATCAGACAAGACTTTGCATTATCAGATTTCACCGTAGGCTTAGTAGTAAGCGCAGTGCTAATAGGCGCAGTAATCGGCGCCGCCATCGGAGGCGACGTATCAGACCATTTTGGCCGTCGCAAAGTCATCATCGCCGCCGCCGTAATCTTCGCTCTTGGCGCCATAGGCACCGCCACGGTTCCTGATGTAACCCTGCTGATTTTAGGCAGAATAGCCGTGGGAATAGCCATCGGAATCGCCTCAGAAGTCACACCGTTGTACATTTCGGAGATGTCTCCGCCTCAAATGCGAGGGTCCCTAGTGTCCCTGAACCAACTCGCGATAACCATCGGAATCGTGGTCTCGTATCTGGTGGATTTCTCCTTATCAGCCTTTCAAGGGTGGCGCTACATGCTTGGCTTCGCAGCCATTCCAGCCATAATCCTCGGTGTAGGCATGCTTCCGTTACCTGATACGCCTAGGTGGCTGGTCAACCACAACGAGCCGGACAACGCTCGAAAAGTCTTGAAGCGCATCCGAGGCAAGGACGATGTTGAGGGTGAAGTGAAGGAGATTCAGGACGGGCTTAAGAAGCAGCGTGGCGGAAGAGCTGAGCTTTTTAATCCAATGGTTAAGCCAGCGTTAACAATCGGCATTAGCTTGGCTATCTTTCAACAAGTAACAGGAATAAACACTGTAATTTATTATGCTCCAACGATTTTCCAATCCGCAGGAATCACATCGGCCTCATCCGCCATTCTGGCAACCGTTGCCGTCGGAGTCGTAAACGTGATATTTACCATCGTGGCGATTGCCTTATTGGACCGCGTGGGACGCAGACCGCTGCTGCTTATAGGCTTGGCAGGAATGACCTTCAGCCTAACACTCTTAGGCGCAGTCTTCTTCCTACCCACCCTGCTCAGCTCAATAGGCGACTTGGCAGTGGTCGGGCTGATGCTTTACGTTGCATCTTTCGCCATCGGCCTAGGTCCCGTGTTTTGGCTTTTGATCTCCGAGATTTATCCGCTCAGGGTTCGCGGGTTAGCCATGAGCATAGCGAGTGAGGCAAACTGGGGTTCCAACCTCATAATCGCCTTGACCTTCCTCACGCTCGTGCAGGTTCTCGGGCAATCAGGAACATTCTGGCTGTATGCTGCAGTGGGCGTTGGAGCTTGGGTCTTCGCTTTTCTCATTGTTCCAGAAACCAAAGGAAAAACTTTAGAAGAAATAGAAGACCACTGGCGAAAGGGATTACATCCACGTGAAATGGGAAGAAAACGAAATGACAAAAACAAATCCTAACACATCAGGACATCCAGGCATGCCAGCCAGATGGACCTCAAGCGCCAAAAGCGGCATAGGCACCGCCATCAGCCACCAAAGCCGCATCTGGTTCACCATATCACACGGCATAATAAACGAAGTCTACCACCCCAATCTGGACCAAGCCAACACCCGAGACCTCGGCTTCCTAGTAGCTGACGGCGCCAAGTTTTTTTCTGAGGAAAAAAGAGACTGCCACCACGAAATCGCACAGCCTCACAAGGACGTGCCATTTTTCCGTCTCAGCAACACGTGTAAGCACTTGCGGTACCGCATAAGCAAGACCGTGGTCACCGACCCCAGACGCGACGTGCTTGTGCAGAAGGTGCGGTTTGAACCGCTCAAGGGCAAGCTAACGGATTACGGCTTGTACGCGCTTCTAGCGCCGCACATAGGCAACCGCGGCTACGGCAACAATGGATGGATAGGCACATACAAGGGAACCCCCATGCTTTTCGCCAGCAGAAACGGCACAGCCCTGGCTCTTGCGTGTTCCACGCCGTTTAAAGCCATGAGCTGCGGGTACGTCGGCTTCACCGACGGTTGGCAGGACATAAGTAAACACAAGAAAATGACGTGGTTCTACCCAAAGGCTGAAGACGGCAACATCGCGTTAACAGGGCAAATAGACCTTGCAGCCTGCGGCGGCGACTTTGTTTTAGCCCTGGCTTTTGGGAGAAACTGGGCAGAGGCGGGACAGAGAGCCCGCGGCGCGCTGCTACAGGATTTCTACGAAACACTGAGCGGTTACATAGACGCGTGGAAAACCGTTCAGTCGCGGTTCCTAAACCTCGGAGACACCGGCAACCCCGAAGTTGATTATTACCGCGTAAGCACAGCCGTGCTTAAGATACATGAGGCAAAACGGTTTCCCGGAGGCATAATCGCCAGCCTCTCCATCCCCTGGGGCTTCGACAGAGGAGACGGCGACCTCGGAGGCTACCATATCGTTTGGCCTCGCGACTTAGTCGAGGCGGCTGGCGCATTGTTAGCGGCAGGAGACTCCGCAGGTGCAAGGCAAACCCTCATGTACCTTATGTGCACGCAAGAGTCAGACGGGCACTGGCCGCAAAACATGTGGCTGGACAGCAGACCCTACTGGGGAGGCGTGCAGATGGATGAAACTGCCTTCCCTATTCTTCTCGCCGACGCCCTACGGCGCATGGGCAAGCTGAGCGGGTTAAACCCGTGGCCGCTGGTTCGCAGAGCCGCAGAATTCCTCTTACGCAACGGACCAGTTACGCAGGAGGACCGGTGGGAAGAAGACGGAGGATTCTCGCCTTTCACTCTTGCCGCAGAGGTCGCCGCGCTTCTAGCAGCCGCTGACTTCGCTGAAGCTGAAGGAGAGGGGCACGCGGCCACGTTTATGCGTCAAACAGCCGACATCTGGAACAGCAACATCGAACGGTGGACGTACGTCACAGATACGACCCTTTCAAAACAGGTTGGCGTAGAAGGATACTACGTGCGCATAGCCCCGCTTGAAGTCGCAGACGCCGCTTCACCGCTTAAGGGTTTTGTTCCCATAAAAAACCGCCCGCCCGCTGACCGGAATGCGCCCGTTTCCCAGATTGTCAGCCCTGACGCTTTGGCGTTGGTGCGTTTCGGACTAAGAGCCGCCAAGGACCTGCGGATAGTGAACACAGTCAAAGTCATCGACGCGCTCCTTAAAACCGAGACGAAAACTGGACCCGTTTGGCACCGTTACAATCAAGACGGGTACGGCGAACACTCAGACGGAAGGCCTTTTGACGGAACAGGCGTCGGCCGAGGCTGGCCGCTTTTAGCGGGAGAAAGAGCGCATTATGAGCTGGCTAAAGGAAACGCTGACGAAGCAAGAAAACTCGCCCGTGTTATCGAGGCGCAGACGGGTCCCTGCGGGCTCATTCCCGAGCAGGTGTGGGATGCCAAGGACATTCCCGAACACGAATTAGTCAATGGGCGTCCTTCGGGATCCGCCATGCCCCTAGTCTGGGCGCACGCCGAATACATCAAGCTGCTCCGCTCCATGCGCGACGGGCAAATATTTGACACGCCGCCTCAGCCTGTGCAACGCTACCAAAAAGACAAAACTACCCCGCCGTTCGGTTTCTGGCGCTTCAACCACAAGGTGCGCAGCATACCTGAAGGAAAAACGCTTCGCATGGAAGTTCTTTCGCCAGCAACAGTTCACTGGAGCGTGGACAACTGGAAAACCGTTGTCGACACGAAAACCTTGGACACTGGCTTAGGCGTCTACGTGGCGGACTTGCCAACAGACAAGCTGCCTGCTGGAGGACAGGTGCGGTTCACGTTCTTCTGGCAAAAGAGTCAAAGTTGGGAGAACACCGATTTCGCAGTCACTATGCGGAAGCAGCAATGACCGCGGTAGACACCAGCTCATTTGGATCAGAAGATTACCTGCAGGATGCTGTCGACTTTTTTCAAGTTAGCCACTGCAGTTTTTGCCTCTTCTGAACCTAATTCGCCCTTTTTCTGGATTTCATGAAGCGCTGAGACTACGCTGAAAAGTTCGTCGAAAGCGGCTTTCACACTTAAATCGTCATCCATATGAGATTCAAAGCCTGAAACGAGGCTGTCGGCGAGCTTTTTGGCTTTTTCGCTGGAACGCGTTGCCCCTGCCTTTTCCAAGTCTCGCACCATGCTCTTGAATGCGTCTAGTTTGCGGCTGGTTTCAGCCAGCTTTTCCCAAGTGAAATTCAATTTCTCTCTGTACTGCCCGTAAATCAGGAAAAACCTTACGTGGTTTTCTTGGAATCCTTTAGCCATCAGGTCTGCGGGGTAATACACGTTTCCTCGGCTCTTGGACATTTTTTTGCCGTCAACCAAGAGGTGGGCGCCGTGCAGCCAGTAACGTGCGAACGCCTTGCCCGAAACCGCCTCTGCAACCGCCAGAGTGTAGTCGTGATGCCGCACCAGATTGTCTATTCCGCCGCAAGCCACGTCAATCGAAAAGCCGAGGTGCTTGGTAACCATGGCGGCGTCTTGAATGTTCCACGCGGGTCTGCCCGTGCCGATTTCCGTGTCCCAGCACACGCTTTCGTCTTTCTCGCAGCCATGCCACAGGACAAAGTCGCCTCGGTTCCAAGGCGTGCCAGGATAGGTGTCTAAGTGGAAGCGCCGCTTCTTTTTTGGCCATTGGCTCATGTCCAGATGGGCGAGTTTTCCAAAATCCTTGAACTTCAGGGGGTCAAAGTACACGTTTTCTGCGCCTTCGTGCCGGTGCCAGTAAGCGTAGCCTTTTTCCACGAGCGTCTTGATAAGCGTGGCGGATTGGTCTACGACGGTTGAGGCGCGCACGGTGTAGTCGGGCACCTTTATCTTCAAGCGTTCGAAGTCTCTGAAGAACGTGGTTTCGTTTCGGCTGGTTAGTTCTTCCACTGAGAGCCGCTCTTTTTTTGCTTCGGCGATTGCTTTGTCTTCCACGTCCGTCAGAGTGATGAGCCGAGTAACCTTGTAGCCCAAATATTCCAAGTAGCGTTGCAACATGTCTTCGTAGAGGAAGGTGCGGTAGTTTCCGATGTGCGCTTGTTGGTAAGTTGATGGCCCGCACGTGTACATTTTTACCCGCATGTCCTCACGGGGCGTGAAGGGTTCCTTTTTTCGGGTTAATGTGTTATGCAAGCTGAGCAAGAGCCGGCTTTACTCCTTTTCGAGTTCCTTCAGCACCTTCAGGGCTTCTTCTATGTGTTTTTCGGGTTGAAATTGTGAATTGAATATGTGGCGGACCACGCCTTTCTTGTCTATTATGTAAGTCACTCGCCCAGGGATTATGCCCATGCTTGAGGGGACGCCGTAAAGCTTTCTGACCTCGTTCTTTTCGTCGCTTAAAAGTATGAAAGGCAATCCGTAATGAGTGGCAAAGGACTTGTGCGACTCCACGCTCTGAGCGCTCACACCTATGACCTCCGCGCCCAAATCTGTGAACACGTCGTACTGGTCCCTGAACTCGCAGGCTTCCCGCGTGCAGCCGCGCGTTTCATCCTTTGGATAGAAGTATAGGACGACGTTCTTTTTGCCGAAGTACTCTGAGAGCGTCACGTTGTCGCCCATCTGCGAGGGAAGCGTAAAATCAGGTGCTTTATCTCCTACTTTGACTGCCATAAAACTTCACCGCCAAGTCCTATACAGAGAAGCCCTAATAATCTTTTCGCGCCACGCACATGAAGCAGGAGTTAACCAGCTTATAAGGCGCCTTTGCCTCTTCTACAGTTGGAGCGGCGGGTTTTGTCTGAGAAAACACTGGATGCGGCAGGTTACAAGTGCCGAGCAGTCTACAGCGTTACATCTGGTGTTCCAATCGTGTTTCTGCACGGGTTCTCCTACACGAGCGGCGTATGGCAACGCATAAGCATCACGGAGCTGTTGACCGAGAAGCAGTTGCCGTTCATGGCGCTGGACATGCCTTACGGGCTGAAAAGCGAGTGCCAACCCAAAACCCATGATACGGAAGCGAACGTTAACGTTGTGCACGAAGCCATAGAGAGCGTTTTCGGCTCGGCAACACCAGTTCTTGTGGGTGCCAGCGTGGGTGGGCATGTGGCTTTAAGCTATGCGGCGCGGTTTCCCGTCAAAGGGTTGCTGTTGGTCGCGCCAGGTAGAGCGCTTGAAAAGAACCTTGCTCATGCTTACGGCGCGTTTAGGTTTCCTGTTCGGATTATCTGGGGTTCGGAGGACAACATAATTTCAGGCGAGGACATGCGCACGCTGGCTGGGGTGTTGCCTGACGCTAAGCTTGTGGTTTATGAGGGTGCGGGGCACTCGGCTTATCTGGCGCAGCCTGAAAGGTTCAAACGGAACCTGCTGGAGCTTTACGCGTTAGCAGAGCAGTGAACGTTAAGGTTTGGCTGTGACCAAGTAAAAGTTGTTTCCCGCATCCTTGACGCTTTCCACAGTGAAACCCGCCTGCTCAATAAGCGCTTGAGCTTGCTCCTCGCTGAACCTGATCTGCAGTGGAGGACCGAACGCGGTGCGCTTTTTCTTCCAGTCCAAGTTGATCAGCGTTCCAGTGGGCTTAATCATCTGTTTGGCGTTGCGTAACACCTTTGCAGGGTCTCGAAAGTCGTGAAGCACAATGCTGAAAAAAACCATATCGGCACAGTCGTCGCAGAAAACCGTTTCTTCCGCCTCTCCCGCTTTGGCAACTATGTTTTTCAAGCCTTTCGCAGCGGCTTTGCGTTTCACGGTTTCAACTGCTTCGGCGCTTGCGTCCACGGCGTAGACCTTGCCGTTTTCGCCAACCTGTTCCGCGGCGGGTATGGTGAAGAAGCCGTTTCCGCAGCCTATGTCCATAAAAACCATGCCGGAGCGCACTCCGACGTCTTTCAGTGTGGCTTCTGGGTTATGCCACTTGCGTCTTAAGGCGTCCTCGCCGGGAAAACTGTAGCGTCTCAATCGTGCTCAGCCCAGTCAGGGTTGAAGGAGCTTTCGGATTTGTTTTTCGTGGTTCTGGCGGGTGGTCAGCGGGTAGATTTCTCTCTCGCTGTAAAAGAACAGGGGATCTTCGCCAATGATCTTTGACAGGGTTTCGTCTGAGTCCACGTTGACTATGAGCATGCTGCCCTGATGGCCGATGAGGTGGTAGTCCGCTTCAACAGTTTTCTCTTTCTTAAGTTTTTCGAAGTATTTGAACTGCAACGGAAGCAGCTTCGACCATTTTTCCAGTGGTACTTCTCGCTTGACTTTTTGGATTACTAAAAACTTCATAAGAATCAACTATGAAACTCGTGCTTTAGAGTATAAACATTTCTGAAACGGCTTTGCCTTTTGAAAAATTGAAAATTGTAAAATAGAAAATTGAGGGTAAGCGGCGTTTACGTGCTTACTTTTTTTCTTCTTCGCCGCGCTTCATCATCTCAGGCATCTTCCAATGCATCTTGGAAATTCCTTCCTTCATGACGCCCATGAGTTCCTCGTTGATCTCCACTTCAAGCGTGACTTTAAGCTTGCCTTTTTTCTCTTCAGACATTGACCCACCTCCTCGCGCCTTTTAGCTGGTTAGGCAACAGATCATCAAGAAAGTGCTGAGCTTGCTTCTCACTCAAATCAAAATCAATCTCGATTCTGTAGTGGAATTTGCCCAGTCGCTGGGTTCGGTTCTTGTAACCCGAAATCAAGCCTTCGTCTTTTAGCTCGTTCAGTCTTCGTCCTAGATAGAAGGAAATGGCTGTGGGCGCCAAAGGCTCAAAAGCGAAAGCAACTCTTAACAGAAGACCTGTGAGTTTTTCGCGAACCGAACTGGACACGCCCTTTTTTCCTCCTATTTCCTTTTGACCTGAAATACCTAACGTGATGTTTTAAATATAGTAAGGCGGTTTTTTTAAAGTTGTGTGACTGTCATAACCCAATCACAAGGCTGAAAAACAAATGGCGCTTAACGAAATAACCGAGCAGATACGCGAATGCCGAAAATGCAGGCTGTGGAAGGACGCGGAAAACGCGGTTCCAGGCGAAGGACCGCCTAACGCCAAGGTGATGCTGGTGGGACAGAACCCAGGTGCAGAAGAGGACAAGACCGGCAGACCGTTTGTGGGAAGGGCGGGAAAATTCTTGAACAAAGTATTAGCCGAAAACGGCTTCAACCGCGAAAAACTGTTCATAACCAACCTTGTTAAGCACACGTCGCCCAAGAACAGGAAACCATTGCCCGACGAGATAGCGGCGTGCGCACCTTACTTGGAGGAGCAGATTAAGGCGATTAAGCCGAAACTTGTGGTGCTTATGGGCGTTGTGGCGTGGCAGGCTCCGCGGGTTGAAGGCGTCGAGTACGTTGAGACAGTTCACCCTTCGGCTGCGATGCGCTTTACGAAAATGAGAAAAAGGTTTGAGGAAGACTTCAAAGCTTTAAAGAAACGTCTGTGACCTCTTCACCATTTTTGCGCGTATCGCCATCCGCCCTCGAAAGTTCCTGCTACCACTTTACTTATTGGTGCGGAAGTCTAAATGCTTTTAAGCTTAACCATAGAACGGTATAGTAGTTATGGAAAAGTTGGAGTTGGAGGAAATTCGAAATGCCACGAGCGTTTGTTTTGTTTAATGTTGGAGCAGGCTCAGAAGATCAGGTGTTAAGAGACGCGAAAGCCATCGGCGGAGTGCAGGAAGCCTACGTGTCCTACGGCGTGTACGATTTGGTTCTCAAGGTTAAATCTGATTCCATGGAGCAACTTAAGGAACTTGTGACTCATCGTCTTAGAACAATCAAAAACGTAAGGTCCACGCTTACGCTGATACTTACTGAGGAATAGCTGGGCACACGCTTCACCGAAAAAACAGCAGCAGTATTGCTCTGTCACACAGTTTTACCCATATAGCAGCTTAGTGCGCAGTTTCCCGCGATAGCAGCTTGAGGCGAAATTATTTAAATCTGTGAATCTCGTAACCCCTTAAAAGATAGGATAATCCATAATCGTTACGGAGTGTCTGAAAAGCTTGAAGCGGTTTCCAGCAGAAGAGTATGCTCTTCCTTTCTTTAAGGAACAGGGGTTCGTGAGAAAACGCTGTCCAACGTGCGGAGAATACTTCTGGACGCAGAACGTAAAGCAGGAAAACTGCGGAGAATCCACCTCGGACGGATGCACCTACTACACTTTTCTGAGGAATCCGCCGACACGCAACCGCTACAGGTTGCCTGAGATGCGTGAAGCGTTTCTCTCGTTCTTCGAAAAGCATGGGCACAAGCGCATAAAACCTTACCCTGTTGTAGCCAGATGGAGAAGCGACATTTACCTGACGCACGCAAGCATAATTGACTTCCAACCTTACGTTACCGAAGGCATTGCGCCGCCACCAGCCAATCCGCTTGTTATAGCGCAGCCGTGCATTCGCCTTGTGGATATAGCGAATACTGGCCCGACTTTTGGGAGGCACTTGACGATTTTTGAGATGGGGGGGCATCACGCTTTTAATTACCCTGACAAGGAAGTTTATTGGAAAGACCAGACTGTGCGTTACCATCATGAGTTCGTCACCGACGTGTTGGGGGTGAAGTCTGATGAAGTTACGTACAAGGAGGATGTTTGGGTTGGCGGTGGAAATGCTGGTCCGGATGTTGAGTGCATAGTTGGTGGGTTGGAGGTTGCCACGCTTGTTTTTATGCAGTATAAAGTTGTCAACGGCGAGTTTATCAAGCTGCCCATACGCACGGTGGATACGGGTTACGGTTTAGACCGTTTCGCTTGGCTTTCTCAAGGAGTGCCAAGCTGTTTTCACGCGGTTTACGGCGGGTTGCTTGACAAGGTTTTTGCTATGGCAGGGTTAAAGGTGGATAATGAACTGCTGTTTTCCGTGGCGAAGTATTCTGGTTTGGTGAGTGTGGATAAAAACGCGAACAGGTTAAACGCAAGGCGGAAAGTAGCGGAGCTTGTCGGCAGAGACGTGGATGAGCTGGACAGGGTGCTTATTCCCGTTGAGAACGCGTTTGGGGTTGCGGATCACACGAAATGCTTGAGTTTCATGCTTTCAGAAGGGATTGTTCCGTCTAACATTCATGAAGGGTACTTGGCGAGGCTTCTGTTCCGCAGAGTCTACCGCTTGCTAAGAAGCTTGAACATTGATGTTGAAAGGCTTTATGACATAGTGGACATGCAAGTTGATTTGTGGTCAAAGGATTACCCGCATATCAAAACCATGCGGAACGAGATTGTGGAAATGCTCAAGGTTGAAGAAGAAAAGTTTGAGGACACTTTGAAAAGAGGCGAAGGCATGGTGAAGCGAATCGCTTCTGAGCTGAAGGCGAAAAACGTTAGCCGCTTGCCCGAATCAACCTTGTCTGAGCTTTATGATTCTCATGGGCTTCCACCCGAAATCGTCAAGGAAGCGGCTGAAGCGGAAGGCGTCAAGGTGGAAGTTCCTGAAAACTTCTATGCGCTGATAGCTAACAGGCACATGCAAGCCGATAAGCCTGTTGAAGAAGAAGGAAAAGCTGAAGCAGCATTGGAAGGTGCCGTTGTGGAACTGTCACCAACCGAGCAGATGTACTATGCTGACGCTTATGTTAAGGAGTTTGATGCCAAGGTTCTCAAAGTAGTAAAAGGCAAATACGTTGTCTTGGATCGAACGTGTTTTTATCCTGAGGGAGGTGGACAGCCTTCAGACACCGGCTTCTTACTGTTTGATGATGCCAAAGTGGAAGTTGTCCATGTGCAGAAGGTGGGCAGAGTCATAGTGCACGAAACTAAAGCTAAGGTTGCGTTTAAGGAAGGCACGGTTGTCAAAGGGGTTCTTGACTGGGAAAAGCGCTACGCGCTAATGAAGGCGCATACGGCTACGCATTTAGTTAACGGCGCTGCAAGGCGCGTGTTGGGCGAACACGTGTGGCAGCATGGCACGCAGAAAGGTGTGGAAACTACGAGGCTGGATATTTCGCATTATCGCAGGTTAACATCTGAAGAGATACATAAGATTGAGACGTTGGCGAACCAAGCGGTTTTGGCGGACCTGCCTGTCACGACGGCGTGGATGCCGCGAAATGAAGCTGAGTCGCGGTATGGTTTTAGGCTGTATCAGGGTGGTGCGGTTCCAGGGAAGGAGATTCGGGTGGTGAAAACGGGCGATTGGGATGTTGAGGCTTGTGCGGGAACGCATCTGAGGCGAACGGGCGAGATAGGGTTTCTTAAAATCGTTTATACAGAGCGCATTCAGGATGGCGTTGAAAGGCTTGGGTACGCGGTTGGGCTTGCGGCGTTGAAGGCTGTGCAGCGGCAGGAGCAGTTGTTGTGGACGGTTTCGGAGACTTTGAGTGCGCCTGTGGAGAAGCTGGATAAGACTGCTGAGAAACTTGTTAAGGAGCTGAAGGAGGCAAACTCGGAAAAACGTAAACTGGTCAAAGAGTTGGCTGCCAAAGAAAGCGCGGTTGGCGTGGCTAATGAGCTGGGGGTGGCGCAGGAAATCGGTGGAGTGACGCTGGTGAAGCGCGACTTCCAAGGAGAAATCGACGTTAATCGCATGGTGCAAACCGCAAACGAAATGATAAAGCGGAACGACGAAACGGTTACGCTGTTCTACGGAACGGATGGAAAAAACGCCAGAGTGCTTGTGATGGCGGGTGAAGCCGCTGTTGAAAAAGGCGTCAACGCAGGTGAAGTAGTGCGTGAGGTTTCGCCTATTATCGGCGGTGGAGGCGGGGGAAAACCGAACTTCGCCCAAGGCGGCGGAACCCAAATTGAGAAGCTGGAAGACGCGGTTAAGGCAGCGAAAAAATTAATCAAGAAACAACTGAAACGCTGAAACTTTAGCGCTTGCGGCAGTCTATACCCCCTCTATATATACTAAACTGCATGGAAAATC
>Ga0307420_1000148_pt1 | contig 33083 bp, 35 predicted proteins | sample SalMarWE160240MG_2_FD_202167 | JGI IMG/M metagenome (GOLD analysis project Ga0307420, IMG submission 202167) | Salt marsh sediment microbial communities from the Plum Island Ecosystem LTER, Massachusetts, United States - WE1602-40 | ecosystem: Environmental > Aquatic > Marine > Intertidal zone >... | reverse complement strand
GACATTACCTGCTATTCCGATTAAGGAAGCTAGAACTAGTAAAATTCTTACTAATTTTCTCATTATTTTCACCTCCTTTATAAAAATAATCTATGGTTAATTAAATTTCAGTTCCATACCAGTTTTTAAAGGCTTCAATGTATTCTTTAATCTCCTGGTTAAAAATTAAAAGAATTATAATAATTATCAAAATTACAATTACCGCTAATGCTATTTTTTCTCCTGCAGTAAGCCTGGTCTTTCTTTCTCTCGAGTTCATTATTATTGGCCTATACTATTTTTTTAGTCCTGCTGTCTATAAATTCCTCCAGGCTGCTGGCCGGAACTCTCCACGAACTTCTGCCTTCTCTTATTTTAAATCCCTTTAATCTCCCTGTTTTTAAAAGGTTCCATATATTATCAACGGAGAGTTTTAGTATTTTCGCAACCTGTTCTGCTGTATATAAAATCGGTTCGCTATGGCCGATTCTTTTTTCTTCATTACCGATAAATCCGTTTAGAAACATCTCCAGATCACTTTCTTTAATGCGAATAGCCTTGCCAACCCTTATAGCAGGTAATTTTTTCAACATAACTACTCTTATTATTTCAGACTCACTGATGCCCACCAATTCTGAAACTTCTTTAATAGTGTATAATTTTTTTTCGTTATCCATCTTTAAAAACAAAATATTTTAAATTAGACATTCCGGATTGCAAATCCAGAATATTAAAGCAATCTTTTCCGTTAATTATCATTTTCCTATTCTCTTCGGGAATGAATATTATCTTCCCATGGACCGGAATCCCTAATATATTTTTATACTCGCTCATATATTTTTTATCGCTGTTATTTACCTTATTGAAAATAATCCCTTTCTCCTGATTGAGCGGTAAAAACTTTTGAAAATTGCGAATCCTGGGAGCTAATTTTATATCAGGAGATAACACCAGCACCGAAGCAGTCGATAGATTCAACATCTCCAGTGAAATGTTGTCATATCTGAAAGGGACATCGGACAGTATAATATTATATTTATTCCTGGCGGAATAAATTATACTGTTTAACATATCTATATTAAATTTATCACTTTGATAAATTGACAGCGGCGGCTGAAGGATGTCTATTTTATTATCCAGGCTTATTACCGATTTATCCAAACAGTTATCTTCCTGAGTAATCTTTTCAATAAACATACTTAAATTTGGCGATATGTTTAAATCCAGGTTAATGGTTAGATCTGACGGTCCTTCACAAAAATTTAAATCTATAATCAGGATTTTGCCCTCGACTATATCTTTTAGATACCAGGCAAAATTGAAGACTATGCTGGTTTTACCAACTCCACCCTGCACCGAGTAAAAAGAAATTATTTGCTGGTTTAAAAATTTGCATTTGTTTTCCTTGTCCTTTATTTCCGGCTTAAGGTTATCAAGAACATCCAGCACTTTCTCTAAATGCTTGAGATTATTGATCCTGCCTAAACATAAATTCTCTGTGATGTTACTTTTTTCGCTATCGGAATCCATTACTATCAGTTCGCTTTCAGTATGGTAATTCACATATTCTGCAGTACGCTCATAATTTTTAAAATCTGCCGATAATATGGTATATTTTGGCATATATTCTTCTATGTAATGCTTAATATAGTTTATATCGGTTAAAATTAATAAATTATGATTTTGCAGTTTTATTCTGGATATATTACTAACTATTTCTTTATTTTTTGTTACGATTAAAATTGATTCCATTTTTTCTTAATTATTTATAAAAATGAAATTATTATATATAAATGATTAAACTCTTATAAATTTATAATAGAACTATAGTATATATTTGTCAATTCATAATATAGTAATAACCGGTTAATACCAGCTGCCTGTCGGTTATTAACGCAAAAATAAAGGAATGTTTTGGTTTACTTTAGAGTAAATTAGATAATGGATTAAGTTATAAGGAGTAATTTCCTTAAAAAATAATATTCTGATGCTATGGTCAAAGTCTATCGAGGTACTTTTATAATGAAAAATTGAACTCCATTAACCTGAAATAAGCTTCGAAGTTAAATCAAAATTTTTATCTGATGTTATATTAATTTCTTTATAATTGGATTTTCTGCCTGAAATAATTTTTATAAATTTTTTGGGTATACCGATTCTGCCTGAAATAAATTTTATCAGTTCCTTATTAGCCTTGCCTTTTTCAGGCACTGCTGCCAATCTTACCTTTACTCTATCCATATAAATACCGCAAACATCATTAACTCTGGAATTTGGTCTTACTATTAATTTAATGGTCTCAGTCCTCATCAGTTTTAAAAAAATCATTAATTATATCCGGATTGGCTATATCCATTTTTTTCTTAACCCTTTTGGGTTTATATCCGCTGTCCTCTTCTTCATCGGAATGCATAAATTCCTGATTTCTCTTATCTTTATTATCTATATCTTCCTCTTCAGGCTTCTCAATTTCAATCTGTTCTTCCTCATTATTATCCTCTGTATCCTCTTCAGCTTCCGGCTTTTCCCCGGAAGAATCATCTTCTTCATCCTCTTCTTTAGTATCTTCGTATGTCATAATTTTTCTAATATCCGGACCTCTACTGTTAATTTTAGCAGTACTTAAAATCTTTTCTTCCCCTGTTTTTGAAGCTGCATTTTTTAAGTTATCCACAAGCTCTGAAATTTTTATTCTGAAATCTTCGTATTTTTCCCCCAGTTTTGCTATATCTTTTTCTAAATGATCTTTTTTATCCATTAAAGTTTTATATGATTCTTCTTCTTTTGCTATTTCAGTTCTCACTATATCTTCTGCTTCTTTTTTTGCCTTTTGCTTTATATCCTCTGCGACTTTGTGTGCTGAAACCAGAGCCTCCTGGATAACTTTTTTCATTTCAACCGATTCCTTGCCTTCTTCATATTTTACCCTATCCAGGGTTTCCTGAAGTTCTCTGTTAGATTTCTGTAATTTATTAAATTCTACGGCAAGGATATCCAGAAATTCATCAACTTCTTCAGGTTTATACCCTTTAAATATTACATGAAATTCTTTTTTCTGGATATTTTCCACATTTATGCTCATCGTTACCTCCAAATAAAACTCTCTTGCTATATATATTTATAATAAATATAACACAGTAATACATGCAAGCCAATCCTTCATAACTTATGCTTTGCAAAAAACTAAATACAAACCTTGAAACTTTATAACAGCATAATTTCTTAAATATTATTAGAAATATTCCGGTAATGTCAACTAAAAATTTATGACAACAGATTTAGAACTAATCAGAATTACTCCTGATCTGCATATAGTTCTGCTTATAAATGTTGAATTTATTTTATTAAATACTGCATCATTTAAAACCCGAATGACCTTATAAAAATAAAATTTCATCATATTAATCAAGATTACCTAATCAATAAGATCCTTTAACTCATCTGCTCTATTCTTTGCACTTTCTACGGCACCGTAGACTATTCTTTTTAGATTTCCTTTGCAAAATTCCTTTAGTGCCCTTTCCGTTGTACCTCCCGGAGATGCGACCATTTTTATCAATTTATCAAGAGTAATCTCTGATTTTTCAATAGTTATTCCTGAACCAATCATAGTGCCTGTCACTAACTTTCTGGATATGTCCGGGGCCAGTCCGTTTTTTATTCCCGCTTCAATTAAATATTTGCAGAACAGGAAAAAGTAAGCAGGTCCGCTCCCATTTAAAGCCGTTGATATATTTTGATATTTTTCATCAATTATCACATAATTACCCACATTTTTTACCAAATTCTTTGATAACAGTAAATCCCTATCTCCGGCAAATCTTCCTTTGCTTATGGCAATCATACCTTTTTTAAATAATACCGGAGTATTGGGCATCATTCTTATAACCGGGGCATTTGAATTCAGTACCTTTTCTATATATCCCGTAGGAATACCGGCTACAATGCTGATAATCGAATTATTTTTACAATCAAAGTTACCCTTAATCTGTTTCAGCACATCTTTTATATTCTGCGGCTTTACGGCCAGTAGTATATGCCTGGAATTCCTTACCACTTCAATGATCCCTTTGGCTGAACTTATTTTATAATTATTTTTGATATATCTGCTTCTGCTGCCGTCTGAATCATAAAATATTATATTCTCAGATTTTAGAAATCCGGAATCAAGTATCCCTCTAAGCAGCGCTTCACCCATATTTCCACAGCCAATTATTCCAAGTTCATAATTATTCAAAAAATACTCCCGAACTCATTCAAAAATTATTATAAAGGCCCTCTTCTCTTAACAGTTCCTTTTCTTCCGAACTAACCTCCACGTTATAAGGAGTAATCAAAAATACCTTATCTGCTACTTTGCTTATATTACCTTCCAGGGCATAAGTCAGCCCACTGCAAAAATCAATTACCCTCTTGGCCAGATCCTGTTCAATTTTCTGTAGATTAACAACTATGGGTATGTCTTCTTTAAAATTATCCGCAATGACCTGAATCTCCTCAAATTTTTTTGGTTCGGAAATAAATACCGTAGACCTCATCTTATCTTTTGGGGAACCAATTAATGGAACTTTCCTCTTTGCCCTGGAACCCATAATGGACGCTCTCCCTTTATTTTCTTTACTCTGCCCCGGATCAGGTTTATTGTCTTCTCTCTTTAATCCTCTATTTCTAAATTCCTTTTTACGCTCATATACCCTATCCTTATGATCCATATCATCTTCATCGGATAAACCCAGGAAAGAAAGAGTTTTTTTAAAGAATCCGTTCATCAGTCCTCCTATATATAATAAAAATTTTATTTGAAAATTTTAGAACCAACCCTGATAAACGTAGCACCTTCCTCAATTGCAATTTTGTAGTCATTACTCATCCCCATTGAAAGTTCACTCAGATTTATACTGTCAGAGTCTTTATTTGATTTGTCACGGAGCGTTCTCAATCTCCGAAAAATATTTTTAATTAGTCCGAAATCATCTGTTAAAGGCGCCATCGTCATAAGCCCTACAATTTTAACATTCCTATAATCTAATGCTTTTTCAAGAAAATCAGGCAAATCCCCGGGCCTTAGCCCATACTTTGTCTCTTCTCCTGAAATATTTATCTCTATCAATAATTTCTGTATCTTTCTATTTTTTTCTGCCTCATCATTTACTTTACTCAAGGTGCTTATTTTATCTATTGAATGTATTAATTCTACCTTTGGGACTACTATCTTTATTTTCCTGCTTTGAAGATGCCCTATAAAGTGCCATATTGCTCCTTTTTCCACTATATTGTACTTTTCTTCCAATTGGTCGGCCCTATTCTCCCCAAAATTTTTTAAGCCCATGCCGTAAACCAGGTTTATCTGCTCGGCAGAAGCATACTTCGTTGCAGCTACAATGGTTATATCTTCTACATTTCTGCCAGTTTTTTTACAAATACTATTTATATCATTTTTTAATCCGGTAATATTTTCTTTTAATTTAAAAACCATTTCTTTAAAGTTTTTTTCATCGGCAATAACTTAAACGCTATACTATCCTGATTCAATAATTGCTACTCCTGCTTGCCTTCCTGTTATCTTATCACGGCGGTACGAAAAAAAATCAGGATTACAGCAAGTACACTCCCCGCAATCCGAAATATTCTTCTTGTCAATTCCTAATTTTTCCAGCTGCAGATAATTGATCTTTACAAGATCCAGGAAAAAATTATTATTTCTTTTTAAAAAAAAGCCTTTATTCCCAAATCTTTCAATAAATTTCTTAAGCATAGAATCTTCAACCATATAACAGCAGCTCCTTATGCTGGGTCCAAAAGAAACAAATATATTTTTATTTTCACTTTTTAATTTTTCTCTCATAAATAAAATCACTCTGGAAATCATTTCATTTAGAGTTCCCTTCCATCCGGCATGAACGGCTGCAACTACTCTTTTAAAAATATCAGCTATTAGTATCAGGTTGCAATCTGCTCCCATGACCATCACCGGGGTATCCTGCAGGCTGGTTATTATGCAGTCTGCTTCCTTTGAAATATTATCTGATTTAAGTTCATTATTTTTATTAATATTCAGTACGCCGGTTCCATGAACCTGTTTTATAGAATATATTCTTTCTGATCCCTCCGGTCCGATTTTTTTTAAAATCATTTTTCTGTTTCTTTTAACATTATCGCCGCTATCACCAACCCGATAATCAACATTCAATGACCTGAATCTACCTTTACTGAATCCACCGTGCCTGGTAGTGAAACAAAAAATTATTCCATTATTACTCTTTAATTGAGGACATATATATAATGGAAAATCTCCCGATATTATCTTTTTTATAGTTATCATTTAAAATAAATTATTTTTTATTTTTTCTCAGGAAAGTCGGTATGTCAAGATAATCATCTTCCCCCAGGGACCTGAAATCTTCTTCCGTTATTTTTTTAAGGTCTTCTTTCTTACCTTTCTCGGATAATATATCTTCTTCAGATTCATATAATTTTTTATCCGGTTCCTTAACCTTCTTCTCTCCACTCTCTTTTTTCTTTTTCTGTAACTTGTCAGATTTAAATCCTGTGGCAATAATAGTAACCTTTACCATATCGCCCATGCTTTCATCTACAACAGCACCAAAAATAATATTCGCATGTGGACCGGAAGCATTCCTTATAATTTCTGCTGCTTGATTTACTTCAAAAAGTTTTAAATCCGGACCGCCCGAGATATTTAATAAAATTCCATTTGCGCCTTCTATGGAAGTCTCTATCAACGGGCTGCTGATTGCGTTTTGGGCTGCTTTAATAGCCCTATTTTCACCATTTGCCGCCCCGTCTCCCAGAATGGCGTTACCCGCATTCTTTATTATTGCTTTTACATCTGCAAAATCCAGATTAATCAGCCCCGGCAGGGTTATTAAATCAGTAACTCCTCTTACGCCTGCCTTCAAGACATTATCTGCAAGCCTGAAAGCATCGAGCAGCGTGGTATTGTCGTCAGCTATTTCCAGCAGTTTATCATTGGGTATGATTATAAGAGTATCCACCTTATCTTTTAAATTTTCGATACCCTCTTCAGCCTGCATAATCCTTTTTCTGCCCTCAAATGTAAAAGGTCTTGTGGCAACTGCAATGGTAAGACAACCGGCTTCCCTGGCAGCAGCTGCAATTATAGGCGCTGCGCCGGTTCCGGTCCCCCCTCCTTCACCCAATGTGAGAAATATCATATCTGCATCTTTTACCACTTCTTCTATTGATTCTATGGATTTCTCGGCAGCCATCCTGCCAATTTCAGGATCTGAACCTGCGCCCAGACCACTTTCACCTATCAATACTTTCCTGTCAGCACTCGACATCATAAGAGCCTGTGCATCGGTATTTACGGCAACAAATTCACATCCGGTTAAATTATCTTCCATCATTCTGTTAATCGCATTACTTCCTCCGCCGCCTACACCTATAACCCTTATAACCGCGTAATAACTTTTATCAAAGTTTAAGCTCACATTTACCCCTTACCTTCATTCTTTAAAATTTTTGTTATAAATTCTTTGAATTTACTTATAAAACCGGCATGCCATCTCCTCTTTTCACCAGTCTCGCCAAGACCCAGATAACTTTCCAGCTGGAAAGCGTATTTTAACAAACCTACACCGGTAGAATAAATAGGGTTACTAATTACCTCTGAAGGCCCTTCGACATCATAGGGAACCCCCAATCTTACCGGCAAATCAAAAATTGAATTTGCCAGTGCTTTTATACCATTAATCAGTGATGTCCCTCCTGTTATAACCACGCCGCATGGTACCTCATGCATAAAATTATAACCTTCAACCTTCTCTTTAACCAGATCCAGCAGTTCTTTAACTCTGCAATTCACTATATTATACAAACGTATGTTTAAGGTTGTCTTATTGTTGTCAATTTTAATATCACCTATATTTAATTTGCTTAAAGTTTCATAAAAATTATAATCGACATTAGCAAATTTTTTCTTAATTTCTTCTGCTTTGGCAAAGGTTATATTCAAACCGACAGATATATCATTGGTTATTAAATTTCCACCTACCGGAAGGCAGTACGTGAATATCATTTTTTTATTCTTATATATGGCCACATCAGTGGTACCCCCTCCAATATCAAGCAATACAACCCCGCTTTCCTTCTCCTCCGGTGTAAGAACAGCCTCGCTTGAAGCCAGGGCTTCTATAATTATATCCTCGATTTCTATTCTTGCCGCTTTTACACTATTGACCACATTATCGATCAGTGAAGCTGTCCCATAGATTGCCAGCAGTTCTACCGCTAACTTATTGGCAGAGAGCCCTATGGGATCCACTATCCCTTTTTCTTCATCAATTACAAATTGCTTGATCAGGGTATGTATAATTTCATGTTGTGAAGAAATATTTAATCTATTGGCCTGGGAGATAAGTTTGTGGACATCTGATTTTCTTATTATGCCATTTGGAGAATTAATATTCATTTCGCTCCAATTGCTTTCAAAAGAAATATGCTTTCCCGTAATTCCTATATAGGCATTATCCACAAACATCTTTGTAGATTTTTCAGCAATCTCTACTGATTTAAGTATGGATTTAGTGGCTTCATTAATATCCACTACCAGGCCTTTCTTCATTCCCCTGCAGCCTGAGATTCCATAACCTTTTATACTTAATATATTATTTCTTTCAACCTTTCCGATTAAAGTTATAACTTTAGTGGTTCCTATATCAATACCGATAAGGCATTCATCCTTAGATGACAATCAAACCTCCAACATTTTTATTTTACTACCGGGTTCTCCGTGCTTCTTAAATCTATTATAGTATAATCTGTATATTCTTTTAACAACTGTTTAAGTATTTCAATTTTTTCTATTATTTCATTTCCGTTGCCAAAAATTATTTCTTCACCGTTATATGTTTCAAAGATTATATCCCCTGTTATATTATTTTCAATCCTTGCTTCTTTGATGATGCTTTTTATCTGGCTGTCCAGGGTCCTGTAAATATTTGCACAGCTGAGCGCATTTTTTTTGGCAATTTTTTCTCCTATATTCACACCGTGAGCCACAACATTTTTTACCAGAATTAAATCTTCGTAATTATTTAAATTTTGTTCTTCTATCCTGTCAAGTACTACTCCCTCGCTATCCACCAGAAAATATTCGTCCCTGCAGACGATTTTAAAATCGGGTTTTCTTTCCACTAACTTTATTACAACCTTATCGGGAAAGATTTTGCTTAGTTCTGCTTCCCTTACCCAGTCAAGTTCTCCTGATATGGTTTCTTCGACTCTTTTCTTGTTTATATCAAATATATTAGTTCCTGCCACTTTTGGTATTAAACTTATTATTTCTTCCTCTGTATAATGCTTATTATCCTGTATATCTATATCTTTTACCTTAAAATATTCGCTGTTATAAAAATAATTTAAGCCCCAAATCGCTCCAATAAAAAATATTGAAATCAATACAAATTTGAAAAAGTTCCACAGTTTCCTTCTAAAAACTTTTCTTTTCCTGGTCAGAATAATGTTCTTTGTCTTTTTTATTCTTGCCATTTGAAATTATGTTTTTAAACTCGCTGAATCCAATATTATTTCCACCAGCAGGTCGAAATCAATTCCTGCGGCTTTTGCCGCTTTGGGAACCAGACTTGTGGCAGTCATGCCGGGCATACTATTCAGCTCTATTGCATAAGCATTATTACCGCCATCCAGTATAAAATCTACTCTCGATATGCCGCTGCATTCCAGCACTTTATGAAATTTTACTGCTGTTTCCAGGACATTCTCTGAAACCTTTTTATCAATCTTTGCAGGGACTATATACTCAGTCATATCCTTAGTATATTTCGACTTGTAATCGTAAAACCCTCCTTTTGGCTTTATCTCTACAATGGGAAGTGCGACAGGTTCACGGCCTATAATGCTCACTGTAAGCTCTCTTCCGTTAATATATTCTTCAATTAAAATTTTACTGTCATATTTTAATGCATCTTTTACGGCGCTCCCCAAAGATCTCTTATTTTTTACAATGCTTACACCTATAGTTGAACCTTCTCTATTGGGTTTTACCACTACGGGATAAATAAACTTTCTGCTTATAAGTAAATTTAAATCTTTAAAATCGGAGCTGCTGTTAAAATCCAATTCGATATATCCGGGAGTAAGAATGTCCTCATGTTCCATAATTTTCTTTGATAATATCTTGTTGATTGCAACAGCACTTGCCATTACTCCCGAACCGGTATAAGGAATTTTCATCAATTCCAATAGCCCCTGAACGGTACCGTCTTCACCGTATCTTCCATGAAGTGCCAGAAAAGCTAAATTTATTTCTTTTAACTTGCTGTAGAAATTATTTTTAAGGTCAATATATACAGTATCATAGCCCGATCTGAGCAGAGACTGATTAATACTCTTACCGGTTATAAGAGATATCTCTCTTTCTGATGAAATACCCCCGGCAATTACTCCGATTTTAAGCAGCTTCTTTCTCTTTCTTATCTTAAGATCTTTAAATGTTTTTAACATATCTACCATCTTAAAATCCTATCAGCTTTACTTCATATTCCAAATCTATTCCAAATTTATCCATGACCATATCCCTTATTATTTTTGATAGGACAACTATATCCTCCGAACTGGCATTATCATAATTTTCAATAAAATTCGCATGTTTGGCGGAAATGCGGGCACCGCCGTAATTAAAGCCCTTTAATCCGCATTTCTCTATTAATTCTCCGGCAGATTTATAGCTGCTCCTGACATTTTTAAAAAAACAGCCGGAACTCCTTGAACCGGCCGGTTGGGTTGATCTCTTATTCTTTATCCTGCTTCTTATCTCCTTTAATATATTATCCTTTTTTGCTTTCCGTGTTCTCAGTACAGCTCCGGTCAGAGCAACTAATTTAGGGATATGAAAATACCTGTAGCTAAAATCATTTTTTCCCAGAATTCTGGTTTCTTCTTTTACGACTCCGCCTTCATTCGATAAGAAATTTACTTTTTCTATAAAGCTGCAGATATCCTTATTTTTAATACCGCTATTTCCCATAATGCTTCCGCCTACGGTACCCGGTATGCCGGAAAGCTCAGAAAAGTCATATCCCTTAACCGCAGCAGAAACAATAAATTTTAAAAGATTACAGGCAGAACCCGCAATAATTTCATGTTTATTTGTAAAATTCATATAACTGAAATCCTTTCCCAGTTTTATCAGTACCAGGTCAATATCTTTATCACTAAATAAAATATTGGTCCCGTCTCCGATTACTATGAATTTAATCTCATTTTTAATGCAGGTTTCAATTATTTTTTTCAAATCTTCCAATTTATGTGCCACCAGGTAACACAATGCCCTTCCACCTGTTTTTATAGAAGTCAGCTCAGCTGTATTGATGTCAAATATAATATCTTCAATTCCCGTATCTTCAATCGTATTCCTGATTTTATTTCTTTCTATCTGTTCTTTTTTCATAAACTAATCCTGAATTTTCTTAGGATTTTAATATCTCATCGGTAACCCTGGTAATATCTCCGGCACCCATTAACAGGACCATATCATTCTGTCTCATATTAAGTTCAAGGTATTCGGTTACATCCCGCAATTTGGGGAGATAAATTATTTTATCCTTAAAACCGCCATCTATTAAATTATCCACCAGGATCTTACCGGTTATACCCGGTATCGGCTGCTCACCAGATCCATAAACATCAGTAATAATAAGCATATCACTTTTATTAAAGCAGTCATTAAATTTACTTTTAAGATTTGCAAGCCTTGAATATCTATGCGGCTGGAAGACCGTTATTATCCTTTTATTCTTTTTCCATGCAGCAGCTTCCAGAGTTGCCTTCACTTCAGAAGGGTGATGGGCATAATCATCGAAAATTACGGCGCCTTTTTTTTCTCCTCTTTTCTCAAATCTTCTTTTAACACCGGTAAAAAACTTTAATATATCAGCAGCCTTCTGCAGATCAATATTCAAACCGTAACATACAGCAAAAGAAGCCAGGCTGTTTTTAATATTGTGAATACCGGGGACATTTAATTTTACTTTTATTTTCTGAAGCTTTCCCTCCCTGTTTGCAATCAGAGTATAAGAGGAAGTAAAATTAGAAAATTTTATATTCTCGGCATAAATATGTTTTTTCCCGCTTATTCCGTAAAATATTATCCTTCTGCTGCCGGGTTTCAGTAAATTATGAAGGTTTGTTTCATCACCATTCAGTATTATCAGGCCTCCTGGCTTTGTATTGCCAATGAATTTTATAAAGTTTTGCTCTATCTCTTCAATATTTTTATAGAAGTCAAAATGATCCCCTTCGATGTTGGTTACAATGCTTACCAGCGGTTTATATTTCAGAAAGGAGCCGTCGCTCTCACAGGCTTCGGCTACTACATATTCTCCTTTTCCATATCTTGCATTCGATCCCAGCTCATTAAGTTCCCCTCCAACCATTATCACCGGATCGAGCCCCAGCCCTCTAAAAATTAAAGAAATCATAGAGGTAGTGGTAGTTTTTCCATGTGTTCCCGAAACAGCTATCCCCTTTCTGCTGTTAAGGACCCATGCCAGTATATCGGAACGGCTGAGAATAGGGATTTCTTTTTTTCTGGCAGCTTGCATTTCCAAATTATTATCAGGTATTGCTGTGGAATATATAATAACATCCGCTCCCTTTATATTCGCCCCGCTATGGCCGGTGAATACTTTTATGCCTTTATTTTTTAAAGCACTGGTATAACGTGACTCCTTTATATCAGAGCCCGAGACTAAAAATCCCATGCCATGAAGCACCAGTGCTATGGCACTCATCCCTGCTCCGCCTATTCCGATTAAGAAACAACTCCCGGCTTTTTTTAAAATATCATTAGTGTTCTTCAATCCGGTCCTCCATCAGCTTTGAAGCAATTACCTTTGCACTATTGATCCCGGCATCTTCGATTTTAACTTTTTTCATTTCATGGTATTTTTTTCTTCCGCTTTCCATAAGCGATTTTATTATCCCTAATATTTTTTTCCCATCCAGTTCACTGTCTTCGATAAGTACGGCTTTACCCTTCCCGGCTAAAAATTCTGCATTATAAAACTGATGATTGGCAATTGCGTGAGGATAAGGTATAAGTATAGAGGGTATATTTGTCCAGACTATTTCAGATATAGTGTTTGCCCCTGCTCTTGAAATTATAATATCTGATATTCTGTATATCTCATTCATCTCTTTTATATACGGAAAAATTTCCAGAATCAATTTATGCTCGCTGCCGGTAATATTTTTCCTTTTCTTTCTCAATTGATCATAGAAACGGCTGCCGCATATAAGTAAAATCTGAACTTCGCTGTTATATTTAAGATAATCATATAGATTAAAAATGGCATTATTTATTTTTTCAGCCCCCAGGCTTCCGCCAAAGGCAACTATGGTAAATCTCCCTTTCTCAAGACCCCATTTCTTAAAGTCAGGCTTGACCTCTTTAAATTTTCTTACCTGCTCTCTTAAAGGATTCCCGCTAAATATTATTTTGCTTTTTTTTACTTTTAAATACTTTTTTGTTTCCTTAAAACTAATAAAAATTTGCCCTGCAAATTTTGAAAATAGACTATTTAGCCTTCCCGGTATGTAATTTTGTTCGTGCAAGGCTATTTTTCTGCCTGTTAAAATGCTGGCTAAAAAGACCGGAGCACAGATATAACCACCCATACCAAGTATTATATCAGGTTTAAACTTCAATACTATCTTGACTGACTGTAAGAAACCTATACCTAAAGAATAAAGGAATCTGGCTGAATTTAAAATTTTTCCAAAAGCGTTACCGGCCGGGACCAATCCGTATGACTTTACTGACCTGTAATTTATTTCATATCGTGATATAAGTTTTTTCTCCAATTCCCTCCCGGTTCCGATAAAAAGGACCCTGCATATAGGATAATTATGCTTTATGTATTCCACTATTGACAGAGCCGGATACAGATGCCCGCCGGTTCCTCCGGCGCATATTAAAATTCTTTTTTCCTTCAAATCATACCTGCTTAAATTAAAATAAAAAATTACTCATTTCAATTCAATCTTCCGGTTCCGCCTCAACTTCTTCATATCTCTTGGTGCATCTGGATATATTCAACAGTATACCCACACTTATCATACTGACCAGCAGTGAGGAGCCCCCGTAACTGATAAAGGGAAGCGTCAAACCGGTAACCGGAGCCAATCCGATAACCACAGCAATATTAATTATTGCCGGAATTACTACAATACTTATAAGACCCACCGCCATAATTCTGCCAAAATACTCTCTTGTTTTCATACAAATCCTTATTCCAAAAAACATGAATAGAATAAATAAAATTACCGTAAATATGGTACCCACCAGACCCAGCTCTTCACCTATAATTGCAAATATAAAATCTGTATGCGCTTCCGGAAGATAAGAATATTTCTGGACACTGTTACCTAACCCCACTCCTATTATATTCCCCGATCCAAGAGCGATTAAAGACTGCGATATTTGAAAGTTTATTTCTCCGATTTCTTCACTGCCATTAATCAGGGCAACAATCCTTTCGATGAAGGCAAAGATCCTCTCTCTTCTATAATTTTCCAGGAACATATAAATAATTGTTACTGCGGTTCCCATAAGCCCCAGACCGAATAGGTGCTTTAATCTTACCTCACCTGCAAACAAAACTATGAATATAATTAACCCGATAACAATCATGGAACTTAGATCAGGTTCCAGGAATATTAAAATAGCGACTATGCACAAAACTAAAAATGAAGGAAGAATTATGCTCCTGATTCGCTTGTCGATTCTATATTTTCGGTCAAGTCTGTCACAAAAAAAAATGACCAGTGCTATTTTTACAAACTCAGAAGGCTGGATACTGAAAAACCATAAATTCAGCGCCCTTCTAAACCCGCTGACTTCTATCCCAAAACCAGGAATCAGGACCAGGGCCAGCAGCCCGATTGCTACAATCATAATATAATTAGAAAGTCTCTGGTAATGGTGATAATTTATCCTTGAGGCTATAAAAAAAGCTATAAAAGATATAACCCACCATATTATCTGTCTCCTTATGAACCAGTAAGGATCGCTAAAATATCTCTCTCCTATGGAAACGGAAGAACTTGATATCATTATCAATCCGATTATTGATAGTATTAAAGTTAAAATAAACAGAGAATAATACTCTATATTATTTTTTAAAATGTTATATTTCTTATAACCGCTTCTCTTTTCCATATCATGCTATCCTCTTGAAAGTACAAGACCCTTGAACCTGTCTCCCCGCTGCTTATAATCTTTAAACATATCCATACTGGCACAGGCAGGGGACAGTATTAATACTTCTCCCGGACCGGCCACCTCAAATCCTTTTTCAACTGCTGCTTCAAGCGTAGTGCATCTATATATCTTATAGTCACGTCTTCTTCTCACTATCAGCTTATAAATCCTGTGTGCAGCTTCTCCTATTAAAATTAAATTTTTGACCTTTTCATCCAGAGCATCGATTAAATCCGAAAAATCCATATTTTTATCTCTTCCGCCCATAATCAGTGTGATCTCTTTGCCGAAATCATTTATTGCCGCTATAGTGGCATCCGGATTGGTCGATTTCGAATCATTAAAACATCTTATGCCGCCCGTATAACCTAAATACTCCATCCTGTGGTTCAGAGGTTTAAAACTATTGATTGATTTTTCAATGCTATTTTTATCTACATTCATCAGTAGTGCCGGCGCAACGGAAGCCATGGTATTGGAAATATTATGTTTGCCTTTCATGTGTGTATTTTTTATATTTATTTTCCCTCTATTTTTTTTTATCCGGTAATAAATATGATTATTCTCATAGAAAAGATTTGAATTTTCCTCAGGCTTCAGACTGAATTTTACAAACTCCGGCCGCAGTTTTCCCTCTGCGGAAATACGCTCAATTTTCCTTCTTATATACCAGTCATCCATATTGATAACCGACCAGTCATCTGTTTTTTGATTTGAAATCAGTTTCATTTTCAAACTGCCGTAATTTTCAAAAGATTTATGTCTGTCTATATGATCGCTTGTTATGTTCAGTATCACACTTATATGTGGCCTGAACTGATATATTCTCTCCAGTTGAAAGCTGCTGACTTCTATTACCCTGATCAAACCATACTGAGAGTTTCCGCTCTTTTCTTTCATGTCTATAGTATCAATCAAAGGCAGGCCCACGTTCCCACAGACCACGCAATTATTACCGGAACTATTTAAAATTTTTCCTATGAGAGTAACTGCCGTTGTCTTACCGTTGGTACCGGTTACCGCAATTGTCCTTCTCTGTTCCTCATTATCCAGTAATCTCCACGCCAGTTCCAGTTCGCTCCATATCGAGATCCCCTTTTCCTCCGCAGACTTAATCAGCGGCGCATCACCTGGTATGCCTGGACTGGTTATAACCAGTTCCGCTTTTTCTATGATTTTTTCCTCTTTTAATATATTTTTGTCCAGTATTATTTCCAGGTTAAGGTCTTTGGTACGTCCGCAGCCGCCAAATGCATTTTTCAGATCTAAATCAGGATTGCTGTCAATCCCGGTTATAGAGGACTCAAAATCAAGCAACTTTTTTATAACGGATAATCCGGTTTTCCCCATACCTATAACCAGTATATTTTTATGCTTAACCACATCAAGTCTTTTTACCATTTTTTAATCTATAAATTTTAAATAATAGATGAAAAAACCTACGCCGGAGAATAACATACAGGCTATCCAGAACCTTATGATAACTTTTATTTCCGGCCATCCGAGAAGTTCAAAATGATGGTGTATGGGGGCCATTTTGAATACTCTTTTTTTAAAAGTTTTAAACCATATAATCTGTATAATTACCGAAAGCGTCTCAATAACAAAGAGTCCGCCTATTATAATCAGTAAAATCTCCTGTTTTAATATTATTGCAACTGCTGCAATCAAACCGCCCAGCCCGAAAGATCCCGTATCTCCCATAAAAATTTCAGCTGGTGCCGTGTTCCACCATAAAAATCCCGCACATGCGGCAAGGGTCCCGGCGCTTACTACTGCTATGTCTATTCCATATGGGACACCCGGAGGTATGGACCATTCAAAAAAGGCAATAAAGCAAAATACGGCTAAAACAATTGATGAAGCTCCGGCTGCCAGACCATCAAGTCCATCGGTCAAATTGACCGCATTGGTTGTGCTGACTATAACCAGTACGACAATAATATAATACCAGTTCCCCATCTCAAATCTTATATCCGTAAAGGGTATGCTTATATAAGTCCCGATGTTTATTATATATTTGGAGCATAATACAAAATATACGCACACCACAGCCAGGAGCGACAGTTTTACCCACCATCTCAGGCCCAGGGATCTCTGTTTTTTAAGTGCTATATAATCGTCAACAAATCCTATCAGACTGCATAATAACAATACGGAAAGAACAAATATTCCTTCCGCACTGTAAACACCGTGACGGTAGTACTTGACCAGGCTTACGACTATAAATGCGGCCATAGAAGACAGGACAAATATTATTCCGCCCATCGTTGGTGTTCCCGTCTTTACGGAGTGTGTTTTCGGCCCATCAATTCGGATCTTACCGCCTATTCTCTTGCTCCTTTGAAACCTTATAAACAAAGGTGTTATCAGCAGAGATAAAGAACCCCCGATTGTAATCGATAAAAATATCCAAGTCATATGCTATCTTCCACCTATATTAAATTAATAATATCTTCCATTTTATTTGCTCTGGAACCTTTTATCAAAATTAAATCTCCCTCCTTAAGCAGATTATTTATTTCTCCTTCCAGTTCCATTTTATCCCTGAAGTAAAAACATAAACTCTTTTTCTTATTAAAGCTGCCACTCTTCTTATAACCCTCAAATATATTCACGGCAAGATTGCCCAGCGCTATTAGAACATCTACCTTTTTTTCCGATAGGTACTGTCCTATCTCACTGTGGAGTCCGGCAGAGCCTTCACCCAGTTCCAGCATATCCCCCAGTATTGCTATGCTCCTCATATTATTCTTCTCCGAAATCAAGACCAGTGTGTCAATGGCTTCTCTAACTGAAATAGGACTGGCATTATAGCAATCATTTATAATTATTTTATCCTTTTTCCTTACTATTTCCATTCTGGAACCGGAAGCGGCTGCTTCTTCGATTCCTGTTTTAATAACATCTTTGCTTACATTAAAATATAAGCTTATGGCAGCTGCACAGCATGCATTATACAAATTATGGTAGCCTGGTATATTTAAAGCTATATCTATAATCTTTTTATCATGGTTATAAAAATCAAAAGTGAACCTGCCCATCCCGTCCGCTTTTTTTTCTATAAAATTAAATTCAGCTTTTTTATTCCTACCGAATTTTGCGATTTTACACTTAATCTTCTTTTCTATCAAATCACAAAATATGTCATCATTATTTAGAAACAGTATCCCATTGTTCCTATGTAGAATTCCTGCTATTTCTGCTTTGGCCAGAGCTATTTCCCGTAAGTCCTTAAAAAATTCCATATGTGACTGACTTATAAAGGTAATAGCCCCTATATTCAGGTTACATATCTCGGAAAGTATCCCCACCTGACCCCTTGCTCTCATGCCGATCTCGGCAATAAAGATTTCAGTCTGCCTGTTTATTTCAAGGATTGATTTAGATACACCAATTTCAGTGTTATAATTCCCGGGAGTAAATCCGACTTTATGCTCTTTGCTTAATATACTTACTAAAAAATCCTTTGTAGTAGTTTTACCCACGCTTCCGGTTATGCCTATGACAGTCGGATTAAACTTTCGTATATAATTGTATCCGATATTTTCCAGAAATGTTAAGTTATTATCTGATTGAATGATTATTAAATTATTAAAATTTTTAGCTCTTATGCTTTTTTCCCACAGCTTTAACTTTTCTTTATCTTTTAATTCAAATACAAAACCACCGGCACCTTTTTCTAAGGCTTCCGGTATAAAATCGCTGCCATCGTAATTTTCGCCCATCAGAGGAATGAAAAAATCACCTTTACTGATAGTCCTGGAATCAGTAGATATATTGCAGATATATTTTTTAACATTTCCTAAAAACAGGTTCGAACTTGTCCAGGACAGTAAATTTTCTACTTTTATTTTTTCATTCATTTTTCTTAGCGACCCACTCTCTTACTACTTCTCTGTCACAAAATGGTACCCTGTAGCCGTTGAACTCCTGGTAATCTTCATGACCCTTTCCTGCTATTATGACCACATCATTTATACCTGCCATCCCAAGAGCTTTAAATATGGCTTTCCTTCTGTCGGTTTCTTTCATATATTTCCTGCTGCCGGATTTTACCATGCCCTCTTCTATCATTTTTATTATCAAACCCGGCTCTTCTGTTCTTGGATTATCAGAGGTTATTATAGTAAAATCCGCCTGCTGCCCTGAAATGCAGCCCATAACTTTTCTTTTTTGTTTATCGCGGTCGCCTCCGCATCCAAAAACCGATATGACCTTCCCTCCCGGTTTTAATAATTCAGCTGCGGTCTTAAGTACATTCTCCAGGCCATCCGGAGTGTGAGCATAATCTACTATTACATTTGGTCCTTTACCCGCATCCACTTTTTCAAATCTTCCGTTTACTCCGGACATGGATTCCACACCTTCCTGAATAGCTCCGGTATCGATACCCATATCAAGGCATACGCCGACAGCTGCCAGTATATTATACATATTGAAATATCCGCACAGCGGAGATGACACTTTAAATCTCCTGCCATCCCCCGTATGTATATTCATATCGATACTGCCGGTGGAATTCTCCGTATGGCTCCCCCGGATATCTGCGCCGTCTGATTTGAGGGAGTAAGATATTTTTTTTAAATCTGTTGATTTTAAAATTCTTCTTCCGTAATTGTCGTCCATGTTGACAACAGCTCTTTTACCTCCATAAATTTTTCTAAATTCTTTTAAAAATAGCTTGTTCTTTGTATTAAAATAATTCTCCATATTCTTATGATAATCAAGATGATCCTGAGAGAGATTGGTAAATACAAAGTAATCAAATTTAAGATAATCAACTCTATGTAAATCTATGGAGTGAGAAGATACTTCCATGCAAACGGCATCCACTTTTTCTTGCCTGCTCTTTTTAAAAAATTTATTCAGATCAGGAGATTCCGGAGTGGTGCAGTCAAATGAAGTCCTTTTGCCGTTTAAAAATGAATCTACTGTAGTTATAATCGAAGTCTTCATCCCCGCACTGCTTAAAATAGAATTTATAAGATAGCATGTAGTGGTCTTCCCATTTGTTCCCGTAACACCCACCAGCTTTAAATATTTACTGGGGTCACGATAGAAATTCCTGCAAAGGATAGGTAATACTTCCCTGGTATTGGCAGTTAGGATCTGGGTTATATAAGAAGGAGCTTCTACCTTACTCCGGGCCATTACCGCTACGGACCCGTTAGAGATTGCTTCCTTTGCAAAGTGGCGGCCGCTGTGCCGGAAACCTTCGATAGCTATAAATAAGCCGCCTTCCGGTACATTTTTGGAATTGACAGAGAGATTTTTTATATCTATATCGATATTTCCATAAATCTTTTTATAATTTACATTTTTTAGTATATCCCGTAACTTCATTTCTATAAATTATAGTACTAAAACATTTTATAAATCACATAATATCCGGACCCGTATTAAGACCTGCCGGCTGGCCCTGTTAAATCCTTAATCTTCTCAAAGAGAATTCCATTATTTTACTGAAAACAGGGGCAGCCACGGTTCCGCCCCAGATTGTGTTTTCTCCTCCCTGCGGCTCATCTACAACCACAAGTATGGCAACTTCCGGATCATCATACGGCGCAAAACCAATAAAAGAAGTTATGCTGCATTCCTCATCATAAACTCCATCTTTATTAACTTTTTCAGCAGTGCCAGTTTTACCACATACTTTAATCCCTTCTATCTGTGCTCTTATTCCTGTTCCTTCTTCTACCACTGCCAGCATCATATCCTTCAATGTACCTGCCGTCTCGGTACTGATAATCCTATTTCCTTCTTCTATCTGTATATCACTGTATTCTTCATTTTCCAATAATTTTACTTCCTTTACAATAGAAGGGTTGACCAGATAACCCCCATTGGCAATGGCACAAGCTGCTCGCAGCAGCTGGAGCGGGGTTACCGAAATACTCTGGCCTATAGCCAGCGCCGCAATGTCCGATGCGTTCCAATACTCATAATCACGAAAAATCCCTCTTTCTTCACCAGGCAGTTCTATTCCCGTCAGCTCACCAAACCCAAAATTTTTTATACCTTCCCAGAATTTTTTTTCTCCCATACTAAGGGCGATGGTAATAGCTCCTATATTACTTGAACGCTTTATTATCTCCTCAGTAGTATAACTGACATTATAATTTCTAGAAATCTCATCAAACACCTTGCCGCCAACCGGGATTGAAGGAGGCAAATCAAATATCTGGTATCTACCCACCGAACCATTTTCTATCGCCGAAGCAACATTTATTATTTTAAAAGTAGAACCGGGCTCATAAGTATAAGATATTCCCAATGTCTTATATAATTCCGGATCGGCTTCAGAGTAATTATTTGAATCAAAGCCGGGGTAAGCTGCCATTGAATAAATCTCTCCGCTTTTGGGGTTCATTACTATGGAAATTGCTCTTAGGGCATTGAATTCCAGAACAATTTCTTCTAATTGTCTCTGTGCCATATATTGAATCTGTGAATCGATAGTGAGTACCACGTCCTTACCATCCACCGGTTCCAGATAAATATTATTCTCACCCGGGATTATATTGCCGAAAACATCTTTCTCGGTAATTGCTTTACCGTCAATTCCGCGAAGAACATTTTCATACTGAAGCTCTATCCCTGAAAGACCTTCATTATCCACACCTGCAAAGCCTATTATTGAAGCCGCAATATCACCCAGAGGATAATATCTTTTGGATTCATTTTGAAAATATATTCCTGGCAGGTTATATTCAATAATTTCTTCAGCTTTTTCTAAAGAAACTTTTCTCTTTATATATACAAACCCCAGCTCTTTATTGTCCAGTTTTTCTTTTACCTCATCTTTGTCCAGTTCCAATATTTCCGCAAGGATTTTTGATTCATACTCTGAATCTAAAACAAAACCCGGATTCGCACATACAGTTCTCTCATTTAGGCTGGTTGCCAGTTCAGATCCGTTCCTGTCCAGGATCTTACCTCTTTTGGAACTTAACACAAATTCACCTATATGCTGAAACTCCGCATAACTCTTAAACTTTGGAGCATTTAAATACTGGATAGAGACCAGCCTATAGATTATCAATAAAAAAGCAATTAAAAATAAAATAAACAGGAAATATAATCTTTTCCTGTTTATCCTGATGTTATTTCTATCTCTAAACATTTTTTAAATATACATAATAAATTAGGGAATAAAAAATGTCAGTACACTTTCTGATACTACCAGCACTATATCCTGGACATAGTAGATAGTTCCTAAAAAGCTATCATAATTTGCAGTTATGGCAGTTGTGTCCTTCGATATGTAATTATATATTTTTTCGTTATTTTTAAGCCCGCTGTCCGAAATCTCGACTATCTGGAAATTGCCGGACATATTCATGCCCAGATCATTTTCGGCAATCTCAATAACTCTGGATGGTGATTTTAATTCCGATATTTTCAGCAGCAGACGGTCGCTCCTTTCCTCTTCCAGGGAAATCATTTCATTAATTCCATATATGCTTTTTTGATAATTTATATTATGTATTTTAAGTCCGATATTTAAAAGAATACCCAGACAGGTAAAAATTATGGCTATTATAATTATATAGAACAATCCTTTATTGCTATATACTATATTTTCCGTATTCTTATCTTCGTCCGATGCCTTCTCCAGATATAGCAAAGGATAAGATTTATTTCTATAAATTTCTTTTTTTTCTGCTAATCCTAGATTCATTTTAAAAATAAATTCATAAATTAATTTATAATTTCTCCAGAGCCCTTAACCTTGCACTCTTTGAACGCGAATTCAATCTGACTTCTTCGGGTCCGGGTTTAACTGCTTTCTTTGTAATTACTAAAGCTCTTTTTTCCCTTCCGCATACACAGACCGGCAGATCCGGCGGACAAATACATGCTCCTCCAAATTTTAAAAATGTCTTTTTTACTATTCTGTCTTCTAAAGAATGGTAAGATATCACAACCATTCTTCCTCCGCTTTTTAACATTTTAAAACCATCTTCAATTGCTGTTTTTAAACTGTCCAATTCCTGATTAACCTCTATTCTAATCGATTGGAATATTCTCTTTGCCGGATTGCCCCTTTTGTAATATCCAGAGTCTTTAGGAACTGCTTTTTTTATTATCTCCACCAGTTCTCCGGTAGTTTTTATATCCCTGTTTTTTCTATAACCGCTAATTCTTCTGGCAATCAATTTGGACCATCTCTCTTCTCCATATTCCTGAAAAATCTCTATCAGCCTGCTCTCCGGATAATCATTTACTACGTTAAATGCACTTATATTATTATCTCCAAACCTCATATCCAGTTTTTCATCTCTTAGATAACTAAACCCTCTTTTTGATTTCTCAATCAGAAAAGAGGATAATCCCAGGTCAAGCAATATTCCATCCAAACTTTTTATATTTAAATTTTCTAAAATTTTTCTGACATTTGAAAAATTGTCATTTATTAAAATTATATTTTTTAAAAAATCTTTTAGCCTGGTGGAGGCGGTGCTTAAAGTCTGACTATTAAGATCAACTCCAATTACTCTGCCTGTGGGGGCAATGACTTTAATTATTTCTATGGTATGACCAGCACCGCCAAGAGTCCCGTCAAAGATAACATCACCTTGCTTTAAATTTAAATAATATAAAACCTCCTTTGAAAGAACAGGTATGTGAATTCCCTCAAAACTCATTTGCAACACACCTTTAAAGTTCTAACTTTTCAAATACATCCGTATTTTTCTTATATTTAGATTCCGCTTCACCATAATATTCCAGCCAGTTTTCTTTATCCCATATTTCAGCTCTTTTTGAGACGCCTACTATAACAATATCTTTCTTGAGCCCGGCGAATTCTATTAAGTTTTGGGGTATTCTTATTCTTCCCTGCTGGTCCGCAGTATCCTTTACGGCAGAAGCGTAAAACCACCTTTTAAATCTTTGAACATCTCCTTCGGCAATTTTATTTTCGATTATTTTATCTTCTACTTTCTCCCATTTTTCTTGTGAGAACAAACAAAGGCACTTCAAACCATATCCCTTTGATATCATTACACCTTTTACCAATTCTTCTCTGAATACAGCAGGAATAAAAATTCTTCCTTTGCTATCAATTGTCCTATGATAGGTTCCCGAAAACACCATTTACCCCATTTTTTTTTAATTTATAGGGATTTACAACCTTTTTTCTCCATTTCTCCCCACTTCACAGCAATAAGATACCACACTATTATTAATTTGTAAACTATTTATTTAAAAAGATATGAAGATAAATATGATTATTTGATTTAATGTTTATTTAAAAGTAATATATAACTATATATAGCTACTTCTGATATATTCAATTTAAATACCACACAATATATAGCTTTTATCAAAATACTCCGTCCTACCGGTAAACCGGTTAACGGCTTGCTATTTTACTTATATATTATTTATTTCCCTTTCCTAAATCCAGTTCACTGGCAATTAATTTCCCATCACCGGACCTGGTCAGCTTCTCTATTTTTCCCTCGGCTTCATTTAATTTTTTAAGACAATTAGAAGAAAGCTTAATACCCGTCTCAAACTTCTCCATAGACTCTTCCAGGGAAATATTTTCGTTTTCAAGTTCTTTTACAATTTCTTCTAATTTTTCGATAGACTGTTCGAAACTCATTTTTTCAATTTTCATTCTTTAACCCCAACTCCAATTTTTTATATATTTTATCGAATATTCTTGCCTTGAGTATTCCATCACCCAGAATTATTCTAATTTTCTGATTGATTTCTGCCTCTGCTGCGGTTTTAATACTTTCATCTGCCTTCTCTTTATATATAAGAGCAAAACCCCTGTTTAAGATAACAACCGGGTTTCTTTCCTGCAATTTTCCTAACATCAGCCTTAATTTACTTTTCTTGGAACCAAGACAACCTTTGATGCTTGAATTAATCCTGATATTTATATTACCGATTACCGTCCTGGAGGCTTGAACCTTTTTAAGCATATCTTTTTTATCTATTAGCCGAGCATAATCTGACACCGTCCTCATTCTGGCTGCGATGATCTCCTTTATATTTTCCACAAGCTTTATACGGGCTTCATCTGCAGCCTGGCCGAATCCATCCAGCATGGTCCTTGGTTGTGCAAAAATCTTCCTGTCGATTAAAAACTTAACCTCTTTTTTAAATATATATATCTTTGATTTTACTAAATTCTTAATTTTTTTTCTCATTTCTTTCAGATTTTCCGTTTCTGCCGTCTTATCCAATATTACTACCTGTCCTGCAACTGAAGGAGTGGCGGCGCGCTTATCTGCTACAAAATCCGAGATAGTATAATCTGTTTCATGTCCCACTGCTGAAATTATGGGTATGGAACAGTCAAATATTTTTTCGGCTATTTTTTTGGTATTAAACGCCCATAGATCTTCCAGCGAACCACCTCCCCTGGCCAGTATGATCACATCCACACCATACTCACACAGATCATCTATCGCTTTACAGATCTCATCATCTGAAGTAATCCCCTGGACATTGACGTCTCGTAAGACGAGATGGAAATTATTAAATCTTCGTTTGAGAACAGAAATAATATCCCTTATTACCGCACCGCCTGCCGAAGTGGCTATTCCTATTTTACCCGGCATGGAAGGAATCTTTTTCTTGTGTGCAGGATCAAAATATCCCTTTTTCTCTAATTCCTGTTTTAAACGCTCAAAAGCCAGGATCAGCGAACCCTTCCCTACGGGCCTGGCATCAAGAGCTACGATCTGATAGTCTCCTCTTTTTTCATAAACGGAAACATAACCATTGATTAAAATATGCAGGCCTTCTTTTATATCAAAAATAAGATCTTTATTGTAGTATTGGAACATAACTACTTTGATCTTAGATCCTTCATCTTTCAAATCAAAGTACATATGCTTTCTATCGTGGAAATAAAAATTACTGACTTCTCCTTCAAGCCATATATTCGAATAATTTGATTCAAGATTTTTTCTTATGTCTGAATTGAGTTCACTTACAGTATAGACGTTTGAATTTAAGGTTTTATGGTCTTCCATTTAGCTACTTACTGCAGATTCCAGTAAATAATCATTATTTGTGTTCTATATTTTTCCAGGCCCTTGATTAAAATATTGGCAACCTTGTCTTTTTCTGTGCTGGAATATGTAAATTTAGAAACAGGTATGTTTTCATTTCCCGAATCAAGAAATTCTTCTTCGGCCTCTTCCGAACTTTTTTCAAAAATCTCTGACCTGCTCCATATTGATTGGATTTTTTTCCGTTTATAATAATCTTCTACATCTTTAAAAACTTCTGTTGATTCAAGCAGAATAAAAATTAAATTTTCATCGTCTTGCACCTGTTTTGCTTCAATGACCGTAGAGCCTGGGTAAAAGAAACTATTAAAGGTTTCTATAAATTCCTCATTCTCCATCAGGGTATCTATATCAGTTTCCGAATTACCTGCTGTTTCTGCCGCATTCTCAATACTTTTAACAGGTTCGAGTTTCTGGCCGCTGCCGAAAATAAAACATGAAACATTAATTACGGATACAAGCAGAAAACAGATAGTTATATAAATTATAAATATTTTTTTCCTTCTCATATTTAATCTAACCCAAAATTATAAATTTAATAAAGATTTTTATAATTATATAAGAACAAAAAACAATTTCCAGGGGAACGATAATATAATTTAAAACACTCTCCAAACCCTTATTTCTACTCATTAAATAATTGAAAGGCTTACTCATAAAATTTCTAATCTTTGAGAAAAATTTTACCACAGAATATAAAGTATATCCAACAAGAACTGCGCTTCCAATTGTCACAATCAAATCATTAAAAAAGTAATTGCTGTAAATAAAATAACCTATTTCCATTAAATTTATTACCATTATTACAGCCAGTGATAATATTAAAGAAAAAGATTTAAATGAAATATTTTTTTCTACCTCCGGCATATGGTCAAGCTTTTTTATATCTTGAATGCTGCCGGGATCATTGCCGGTTTTTATCATAAATTTTAAATTGTATGCATGCAGCCATATTAATAATATGGATGTAATTAATAAGAAAATCATAGTTATAACAGTCAGCAGTAGATTATAAAGTTAATGGAGGACACTCTGATATCCATGGTGCCGGTCTCCGCTTATTTTTTATCAGACACGGAACTGGCCATCTTTTCACCTGAAGATTCGTTTTTAGGCTTTTTATTTAGCTCTTTATTATTATTCTCTTTATTCCTTGAAATACTGGTATTGCTGCCCGGACTTTTAGAGCTTAATTTATAATCCGTGCTGTAGAATCCAGATCCTTTAAAAATAATACCCGCAGGTGAATATATTCTGTGAGTTTCGGAATTACAATAAATACATTTTGTATTACCGTTTCCGTTTACTTTTTGAAATTTATCAAAAGTTTTGCCGCACTTCCTGCATCTATAGCTGTATATAGGCATAAACCTGTTACCTCCTTAAAAACATTTAGAAAATATATATCAATTGAAGATTTTAGTCAAATATTTTGAATAACTCATAGCCAAGGTTAAAAATAACTTTTATAATAACCAGAGACTACTAAATCTTGTATTGTAATATTCAGATGAATAAAAGAAATATAATCATTATAATTGTTATTACTGCAATACTGGTAATAATTTTAATAACTGCCCTTAAGACAAAACCGGACATTGAAAATATCTATTTAAGTTCTGATAAAAATTCTAATATTGAAGAACTAAAGCCGGAGCAAAACAATGGTTTTTATTTTAACAGTCCTCATACGGATATTTACCTTATTATGACAGTTAAATACCTTACCACCGAAGATGAAATACATGTGCAGTGGGAAAAAAAAGAAAATAGCTCCGGTAGAATAATTCAAGAAAATATTATCAGTCCGGAGAAGAAAGGTTCGGGTAAAATCATTGTCTCATTGGTCAAAAAAGATAATGTTTACTCCAGCGGAAACTATACTGTAACAGTTTTTCTGAATAATGATAAGAAAACCGCTGAAAATTTTTACATTTCTAATTGAATCCTTTTATTTCGAATATTCCGCTCCTACTTTACTGAATTCGCCTTTTACTCTCTTAAATATTAATTCAAGTATTTCATTTACTACACTGTCAAGATTATAGTTTTCAATGATTTTGACATTCTTTTCTCTTGCCAGCTTCTCGATATAATCCTGAATTATCAGAATTTTATCCAGATGTTCTAAATACTTTTTTATTGGTCTTGAACCCTGAGTCTCAACAGTCCTTTTGGTGAAGTGTTCCTTATGCACTTCCTTATCCGGCACTGATATAACTATCTGCTGGACTATAGCTTTTGATGAATACTCATCAATATTATTGAGATAACCCGGCACTACATGCGCTCCCTCTATAACTGCATCCGTTTTTTCCAAAATATTCCTTTTAACTATTGCTTCTATACCTACATTTACAGCCAGCACCTGCTCCCTGAATCCCAGAATAACCGGTTCTACTCCCGAGGGTGGCAGAGTTAGATTCTCATAAGCATTATAGGAAGAACCTCTAAGGGGCCTGATTAACTTTTCGGAAACCGAAGCCCTCATAACCTCTCTTATGGCATCCGTTGAAGCTACCCTGTTTATATTTAACCTATTGGCCAGTATGGTAGCAATGGTTGATTTTCCCACACCGGTTGCTCCTCCTATAAGAATAATAATCGGCTTCTCAAGTTTACCCACCGACTGCCAGATCAAGTATCTCTCTGCGTATTCCAGGCTAACCTCATCTTTTATAAATCTAAAAGCCAGCGATCTTAACTCGTCAAGAGATAGATAATAGATTTTATTGTCCAGAAAATAATCCTGAATCTGAAGCGCAATTTTATGAGCAGTCAGTATATCCAGACCGGTTACCGAAATAGAAGAAGCAAGTATTCCTTTAGAAAATGGCAAACCTCCCTTTTTATCTGAAATTACTGTTACTCCCGGACCTATTTCATCCCTGTTTTTTAAATTCATGTTAAACTCTTTTCTTTGAAAAAATCTTTTCCAATTGATTGTTTAAAATTTCTTCTCCGCCTGATACAACCGGTGTATTATTAATATATACTATTTCTTTATTATGACTCAAGGCATACTTAGTTAAGATATCTACTGAGGCCGCCTTTAATTCCGTCATTATAGTATTATAATTGTCGCATCTTTCAAGTTCTCTTTCTAGCTCCTTTCTGTTGGAAAGATTGAAACTCACCTGCCTGATCTCGCAATTATATTTTCTCTCTATATAATCTTTAATTTTTGGCCCTATAACTTTACTGGCAGTCATGGCCAGGAATATTTTTTTGCCACTGATATCAGACAAAGGCTCAGGTCTAAAAATTGTTTTTATAATCTTTGCTCCCGAATTTATCAGTATAATTTCCTTTTCTAAAAATGATATTTTTTGGGGGTCAGCAATGGGCTCTTCACACATGGTAATGATTATCAAATCAGCAGATAGAATCCTATAGATTCCTAAATAGCCTATTATATTCTCCCAGCTCTGCCCTGCGCCTATTATACATATGGTTTTATCGGTTTCTACATCCGGGACAGAAGCACCGCTTCCCTCTATTATTATCAGGTCAGGATTTAATTTTTCAGCAACGGCTATACCTTCTTTTATATTGGACATAAAAATTTTTCCACCGAAACCTCCGCCGCATCTTCTGCAGCCGACTGTGGTTACTTTTCCCATAAGGGCGTCTTCTATATAATCCGAACTTGCATGCATTCCCCTATTGTTAATCTCTAAAAGATATTCCGGAGTTATATTTATTTTATCACCTCTTAAGATTTGGGGCTTCCGGGGCCCTCCCCTGCCCATGGCAATAACACATACTTTAATACCTCTTCCTGTATATATTTTAGATATATAAGAACCAATTGCAGTTTTACCAATCCTCTTCCCCGTACCTATAATGGACAGCGTGGGCTTACTGCAACGGATATCCTTCTTTTCATAGGAAAACAAGAAATCTGGCCCCATATAGCTGCACTTATGGGCAAGGCAATAAGAAGCTATCTTCATCCTTACTGTATAATTTACAACCGGCTCATCGCTTAGGTCATAAACAATGTCCGGTTTAAAATGTCTGAGTGCTTCCTGAAAATCTGCATCAAGATTCTTAATCCTGTAAATCTCTTCACCAAAAAACCCCTCAATATTATCTACCACCAGCTTCTCGGTACCGCCCAGGAAAATAATACCCCTGAAGCTGCCCGGGTAGATTCTTTTTAACATGGCCACCGCATCATAAGTTACCTGTGGATAGTGTTCGCCGTCAATCAATACAATCAGACTTTTATCCTTATTGCTTTTTTTCTTTAATAAATTTATCACAGAGTTTCCTCTTCTTTTCTTTTCTTTTTACACCTATAATTTTTTCGATTTTATCGAAAGGAGATCTCCTGTAAATATCAATTTCTTTTTCTCTGATATATATGATATTATAACTTGGTTCAATTTTCCCCCTTAATCTGAGGCAAGAGACCGTTCCGGCAGTAACCACCAGAAGATCTTCCACTCTCCATAAATACGGTACGTGTTTATGCCCGCACAGTACCATATCTACACCGGCATCAACAACCGTTTCCAGCACGTCACCGGCATCATTTACAATATTTCTCTCCCTGCCGGTGTTGGGGACCGATATCAGATGATGATGCATTGCAAATATTTTAAAATTTTCATTATCATGTTTACCGAATTCTTCTTTAATCCAGCTATAGTGCTCCCTGCCGATTTGTCCATTATCAAGATCCGGCTCACTTGAATCAGCCGCAACGATTGTTACTTTTTTACCGGTAAATGAAATATACCTGCTGCCAAAAATATCCTCGAAATGCATGTAACCTACATTTCTTGAATCATGGTTTCCTAATTGAATAAGTAAATTCTTACATTTTATTGGAGAAAGATAGTTCTTTACAGTATCATATTCCATCCTAAAACCATTGGCAGTCAGATCACCGGTTATAATTACTATATCGGGACTGAGTTCATTTATCTCATCGATACACCTTGTAAGAAGACTGGGTACAAAATGTTTCTCACCCACATGGATATCAGAAATCTGAACTATTACTGTCTCATTAATGTTTCCCGCCATTATCTTTCCTTTCAAATATATTTTTATTCAAAATGTATCCAACAATCAATTATACCATTTAAATCTTATACTTCTTTGCACCTCTAGGCAATAACCCTTTCATTAAATAGTAATGAACCCAATGTTTTACTCCGGATATAAATTTCATGCAGGTAATCTTTTTTTATACTTTTAATTCACTCTCAACAAAAACAAATCAAGTTAAATTGCTATATGCTTTACTGTCATTGATTGAGCTGTTTATATCTTGTTTAATTTTATAAAAAGAAAAAGTAAAGCACAATATATAGTATGATTGTTGTGATTTATTCTTTAATAAACGAAAATTTACTAAAATAAAACCATAAAAAATTAAATTTTAACTTTCTTATATTCTTGGTTTTCAATTCTAATTTGTTTTGCTGCAATTTAACTGCCAGTTCCAATCCACATCTTTATAAACAATAAAAGGAGAGGCTAGAAAATACTTGACTATATTAAAATTTCTGTTATAAAATATATGCACACGCGCTTACACGCGCGTTTATAAATAATAAAACGACTAGATAGAATAATGTGTATAGTAAAGATATAGCCAAATTAGCAGGGTTTTCGAGAAGTACCGTATCCAGGGTAGTCAATAAATATCCTAATGTATCAGCTAAAACAAAAGAAAAAGTAAATAAGATTATTGAAAAATATGGTTATGTGCCGCACGGTCCGGCAAGAACACTTGCAGGTAAACACAACAAAGTAATAGGAGTATTTATAATAAATGTTGACCACAAAAACGAAAAGTTTAATGTTTTCCAAAATACATATTTTTCCCCTTTTACAGGAGCTGTTATAGATTGCGCTGATAAACTAGGATATAACGTACTGGTTTCAATAATTGATAAGAATAGTGATTTTAAAAAAACAAAAGAGCTCTTTCATAACAGAACTTTATCAGGGGGTATCTTTGTCGGAGCATATAAAAATCCCCCCGAAATTTTAGATCTAGTAGAGTCTGGATATAAATTGGTAATAATGGACCAGGATCCAAAGTACCAGAATAAGGTAAAAGGAAATTATATTATAGTTAATTCCAATAATTTAGAAGGTGCTTATACAGCCACAGAACATCTAGTCAAGTACGGACATCGAAATATAGCACATATTTGCGGGGACATAAAAAAGCTATCCGGATCCGAAAGGCTTAAAGGGTATAAAAGAAAAATGAATGAAACAGGACTAAGAATTAGAAAAAACTACATAGTCAATGGAGATTTCACTGAAGATAGCGGCTACAGGTGCGCTAAAAAACTTTTAACCGGTAAAAATAAAAATAATATAACCGGCATCTTTTCTTCAAATGATGCTATGGCGATTGGCGCTATTAAGGCTATAAATGAGATGAAACTTAGAACCCCTGATGATATTTCAATTATTGGATATGATGATACCGAAATCGCTAGTTATATTTTACCTTCACTAACAACTATCAGGAGTTCTATTCTGAAGATGGCATTAGTTGCCACCAGAAATCTGATAGATTTTATTGAGAACGGTATTAAATCTTCTAAGTTTTATATTGTTCCTACGGAACTGATAGAGAGAAAATCGACTAAAATATTGGTAAACTAGATTTTGAAATAGATATTTTTTTTCTAAATATAATAAAAGAGAAAATAACAAAACATTAAATTAACTGGAATATATAATTCTTATAAGTGAAATATAAGATATATTAATTAGAAGGGAGGTTAATTATTGTTAAAAAAATGAGGTTTGTTGGA
>Ga0307420_1000147_pt1 | contig 33177 bp, 24 predicted proteins | sample SalMarWE160240MG_2_FD_202167 | JGI IMG/M metagenome (GOLD analysis project Ga0307420, IMG submission 202167) | Salt marsh sediment microbial communities from the Plum Island Ecosystem LTER, Massachusetts, United States - WE1602-40 | ecosystem: Environmental > Aquatic > Marine > Intertidal zone >... | reverse complement strand
TTAAACTCAATTGCTTTATCAACTATGAAATCGAGAACCCCGTCAGCAAAGGTAAGGTCAATATTATCCATCTTAAACAACTTGAAATATTGCTTTACAAGTGCATTTTTAGGTTCAGTGAGGATAGATCTCAATGCCTCTCTGTCGAGGGGATTAAGATGCGTGACAATCGGTAGTCTTCCGATAATCTCGGGAATCAGGCCATAAGCTCTAAGATCCTGTGGAGCAATATATTGAAGCAGGTTATCCTTATCGACCTTTTCCCTGATCTTTGAAGCCCCGTAGCCGATTATCTGCGTATTAAGCCTGTTGGCTATCTTTTTTTCGATACCCACGAATGCACCTCCGCATATAAAGAGAATATTCTTTGTATCTACAGGTATCATTTTCTGTTCGGGGTGTTTACGGCCACCCTGGGGTGGTACATTTACTATAGAGCCTTCAAGCAGCTTAAGCAGACCCTGTTGAACTCCCTCGCCTGATACATCACGGGTTATTGAAGGATTATCTCCCTCCTTTCTTGCAATTTTATCTATCTCATCGATAAAAACAATCCCTTTTTCAGCTGCTTTTACATCATATTCAGCATTCTGGAGCAGTCGGGTAAGAAGGCTTTCTATGTCTTCACCCACATAACCTGCTTCGGTAAGAACCGTTGCATCAACTATAGTGAAGGGAACATGAAGTATTCTTGCTATTGTTCTGGCCAGAAGGGTTTTACCGGTACCTGTCTCTCCAACAAGGATAATGTTTGATTTTTCTATTTCGACATCATCATTATCCGGTTTTTGTATCAGTCTTTTATAATGGTTATAGACTGCCACGGATATAATCTTTTTGGCCATATCCTGTCCGATGACATATTGGTCCAGGAGACTCTTTATCTCGGAAGGTTTAAGGAGGTTAATTGCATCGAATCTGATACTTTTTTTGGTGCCGAGCTCTTCGTTCATTATGCTGTAAGCCTGCTCAATGCAGTGGTCACATATGTGACCTTCCAGCCCGGCAACAAGCATATTGGCCTCCTTTTTCGTTCTGCCGCAGAATGAACATTTATCCATTTTTCCTAATGTTCTGTTTTTTCAAGGATTTCATCAATCATCCCGTAATCTTTTGCTTCCTGGGATGTCATCCAGTGATCCCTGTCAGAATCTTTTTCGACTTTTTCAACAGGATTGCCTGAATGGAGAGCAATAATTTCAAAAAGCTCTTTTTTAAGTTTGAGTATCTCGCGTGCCTGTATCTCGATATCTGAAGCCTGGCCTTCAACACCGCCCATAGGCTGGTGGATCATTATTCTTGAATGCTTCAGCGCGGATCTTTTACCTTTTTTACCTGCGGTAAGAAGGACTGCTCCCATAGAAGCAGCCATCCCCGTGCAGATAGTTGCTATGTCGGCTGAGATATACTGCATTGTATCGTAAATTCCAAGTCCCGCATGAACTGAACCTCCGGGAGTATTAAAATAGATCTGTATATCTTTCCCAGGGTCAGAAGAATCAAGATAAAGCAGCTGAGCCTCAATTATATTTGCTACATAATCGTCTATAGGCAGACCTAGAAAGATTATCCTGTCCATCATCAGCCTGGAAAATACATCCATTGATGCCACATTCAACTGTCTTTCCTCAATAATTGTCGGAGATATATAACTGCTCCATATCGATGAATACCTGTGCAGTGTCAGACTGCTGATACCAAATTTACTTCTTGAATATTTTCCGAAATCGTCAATATTGCTCATTTTTTTCTTTTTGAAATTAACAAACAAAGATACAGAAATTATAATTATCACTGCAATACACTGATTACTATTCAAAAAGCTTATTGAATTTTTCAACCGTGATACTCTTACTCTCAATTTTAACAATCTCTTTCAGCAAGCCGATGACTTTTTCTTCAAGAATCTTATCGGCGATTCTTTTTGCATCATCCTCTTTTTTCAGTGTTTCCCTGGCATAATTTAATATCTGTTCATCTGTAGCGTAGAACAATCCATATTGCTGAAACTGGTCTCGGGTGATTTTTTCAGCTTCTTTCTGCAGTTCTTCTTCAGTAATCTTTACTTCATTGTCTTTTACTACTTTATTCCTTATAAGCTGCCACTTCAGATCTTTCCTGAAGTTGTCGAATTCCTTTTCTATCTGTTCCCCGGTAGTATTTTCATTAACCCTGAGCAACCATTTTTTCAGAAAATCCTCAGGAAGTCGGAGATCAGTATTTTCAATCGTCAGGTCTTTAATGTCCAGCATCAGTTTGTAATCACTCTCATGCTTTAGACTTGCTGTAATCTCCTCCTCAATTTTTTTCATAAAATCTTCCTCGGAGTTGATTACACCTTCCCCATAAATCCTGTTAAAAAGTTCTGTTCCTATCTCGGCAGGGTAAAACCTTGATACTTCATTGATGGTAAACCTGAAATTACCGCTAATATCCTTGACCTCCTCCTTCTTCATTTTCAGTAATCCTGCAATTTCGTTCTCATCGGGGAATGCTTTTTTAACATCAAAATCGATAAAATCGTTAACATATTTACCTATGAAATCCCTCTTGATATTATCATCTTTGATAATATCAACAGCCAGGGTGGAATCATCTGTAACGTGGCTGTCGGACAAAGGATTCCCGTTATCATCAATAGCTTCAATTCTGCCTTTAAGGATATCCTTGTCTTCTGAGACATCAGCTTTTCTGAACTCCCCGAACCTGCGGGTATAATTATCCACATGATTATTTTTCATCTTTTCGTCGATGATAATATCATATGAAGTGACCTTATTTTTCTTGCTGATGTTTAGTTCTACAGCTGGGGCCAGGCCAAGTTCAAAAGAGAAGGTGAAATCCTCCTGGGTCTCATAGTTAATATTTTCAAGCTCGTCCGTTTTTGACAGGGGATCTCCGAGGATCTCCAGTTTCTCGTCGGTGAGATATTTATGTATATTTTCAGAGACAACTTTATTGATCTCATCTACCTTTACAGCATTTCCATACATTTTTCTTATGAGTCCTATAGGCACCATGCCAGGACGAAATCCTTTTATATTTGCCTTTTTCCGGTAGTCTTTCAGCAAATTTTCAACTTTATCCTCATAATCAGCTTTATCGATTTTTATTTTCAGAACCGCATTCAGATCATCAATGTCTTCTCTGATAATATCCATATATTAATTATTTAATACACATTTTAAAAAAACAGCCAAAACGATGTTAAAGAGGTTAAGGGCAGTTTGCCACAGTTGTGCGGATGAAGGGACTCGAACCCCCACGTCATTAAGACACAAGATCCTAAATCTTGCTCGGCTACCAATTACGACACATCCGCATTAAAATTTTCGCAAATGTATAGAAAATAACAATAATAACAACCGGGATGACTTATCTGCGAAGTTCAAATTTAGTTCCAAGATATACCTTTCTTACATGTTCGTCTTCAGCAAGTTGTGATGATGTGCCCGACATAAGTATTCTGCCTTCAAAAAGAAGGTAAGCACGATCGGTTATTGAAAGTGTCTCATGTACGTTATGATCAGTAATGAGTATGCCTATGTTTTTGTTTTTCAGGTGCGAAACGATATTCTGGATGTCTTCCACGGCAATAGGGTCTACTCCGGCAAAAGGTTCATCGAGTAATATGAACTTGGGTTTCAGTGCAAGAGCTCTCGCAATTTCTGTTCTCCTTCGCTCGCCTCCCGATAACTGGATCCCTTTGTTTTTCCTTATTTTCTGGAGGCCGAACTCACTGAGAAGCGACTCAACTCTTTCTTCCTGTTCTTTTTTTACAAAACCTGACAACTCGAGTACAGCACGCAAATTATTTTCAACAGAAAGATTCCTGAAAACCGAGGCCTCCTGTGCGAGATAACCAATACCTTTTCGTGCCCGCTTATATACGGGAAGGGTTGTAATCTCTTCGTTGTCAAGAAATATCCTTCCTTCCCTGGGCCTTATTAAACCAACTATCATATAGAAGGAAGTTGTCTTACCGGCACCATTCGGACCAAGAAGGCCCACTATTTCTCCCTGTTCAACCTCGATTGACACATTATCGACTACAGTACGGTTTCGGTATTTTTTAACAAGATTTTTGGTATAGAGTTTCATGTGTAAATAATCTATCTTAATTGTCACATAGCCTGTCCCGCCAAAGCGGGAGAACCCACATGTTTAGAAAAATATTTTCATTATTGTTTGTGTTTGAAAAACATGTGGGTTTCATACTGAATATTAGTTTGTAGAATTTTCAGTGCCGTCCGGAGCATTATCCTCCATAAAATCCGTATGATTTTTTTCTTTTTTTCTCATAACACGTTTTGAGATCATGATGCTTATTTCATAAAGTATAAGAAGAGGAAAACATACAAGTATCTGTGAAAACACATCAGGAGGTGTAATTATTGCTGCAAGAACAACAATTACAACAATTGAATGTTTTCTGTATTTTCTCATGAAGGCCGGAGTAACCAAACCTATCTTTGTCAGGAAAAATGTTATTATCGGGAGTTCAAAAATAAGTCCTGTAGCAAGGCATATCGAAGAAAGCGTACCTATATATGACCTTATGTTTATCTGGTTTGTAACATCAGCGCTGACTTCATATCTGCTGAGGAAATGAATCGAGAGCGGAGTGAGGAGAAAATACCCGAAAAGAACACCTGCAAAGAACAGAAGCGAAGCAGAAAGAACTGCCCCGCGGGTATGTTTTTCCTCATTGGAATGGAGGGCGGGTTTAAGGAACCTCCAGAATTCCCATAAAATATATGGGAATGCAAGTATCACTCCTGCCACCATGGCAACAGCAATATGTGTGGTCAGCTGCCCCGACATTTTTATATTTATAAGGTTGAAAGGCTGAGTGTTTATGCATAAGAGGCTGGTATTTACCAGGTGACCAAGTCCACATAAAAGCCTGTTGGTAATAAATTGAGAATTTCTAGGTGCGAGGATTATTGTATCGAAAATAAGATTCTTAAACATAAATGCCACAACCATAAAAATTACTACTGCCAGTATTGACCGGATTATATGCCACCTCAACTCTTCGAGATGTTCAAGGAATGACATTTCACCTTGAGCCTTCTTCCAGCTCTTCCAGTCCAAAGCCATAGTTACAGATATTATTCTTAAAATTCAGCCTGTAAAGATGATAAAACTTATTGGTCAAAACAATATGATGCTTGTTATACGTTGAATTTACAGAAAACAAATATGTTAATAATTATAAATTTCTGGTATTTGATCAGGAAATTTATTAATTTAGGATAACTGTTTAAAAGGTAAGCTTTTGACAGCATTTATTTTTGCCAATCAACACTAAAATGGTAAGTGATGCAATTATACATGATTATCTGAAAAAGTATTTTGGTTTTAACACATTTAAGGGAAACCAGGAGCAGATAATCAAGAATGTTCTCGAAGGAAGAGATACTTTTGTTCTCATGCCGACCGGCGGAGGAAAGTCTCTTTGCTATCAGTTACCAGCTGTTATGGGTCAGGGTACAGCTATAGTTATTTCCCCTCTGATTGCACTGATGAAAAACCAGGTGGATGCCATGCGCAACTTCAGTACCAGCGACGAGGTAGCTCATTTTCTTAATTCCTCTCTTACTAAAACAGAAATAGCACGTGTTAAAAGAGATGTGCTTAACGGAGGAGCTAAGCTTCTTTACGTGGCTCCGGAATCACTTACAAAAGAGGAAAATATCGAATTTCTCAAGAATGTAATAGTGTCGTTCTATGCAATAGATGAAGCTCATTGCATTTCGGAATGGGGTCACGACTTCAGACCTGAATACAGGCGAATAAGACCTATAATAGATACAATAGGCAGATCACCCATCATAGCTCTTACTGCAACGGCAACACCCAAAGTACAGCACGACATACAAAAAAATCTCGACATCCTTCAGGCTAATGTTTTTAAATCATCGTTTAACAGACCCAATCTTTATTATGAAGTAAAATCAAAGCAGGATGTTACCAAAGAGATAATAAAGTACATTAAGAACAATCCCGGCAAATCAGGCATAATATATTGTCTGAGCCGAAAGAAGGTGGAAGAGATGGCTGAAGTGCTTAAGGTAAATGGCATTAAGGCACTTCCATATCATGCAGGTATGGATTCAGCAACCAGAACCCAGAACCAGGATAAGTTTCTCATGGAAGAGGCAGACGTCATTGTTGCTACCATAGCTTTTGGAATGGGAATAGATAAACCGGATGTGAGGTTCGTGATCCATTATGACATACCTAAAAGCCTTGAGGGATATTATCAGGAAACTGGTCGTGCCGGCCGCGATGGAGGTGAAGGGAACTGCATAGCCTATTACAGTTATAATGATATAATGAAGCTTGAAAAATTTATGCAGGGTAAACCAATAGCCGAACAGGAGATAGGCAAACAACTGCTTCTTGAAACAGTGTCGTATGCAGAATCATCCGTCTGCCGCAGAAAACTGCTGCTTCATTATTTCGGGGAAGAGTATGAAAAGGATAACTGCGAAGCATGCGATAATTGCCTCCACCCGAAGGCACAATTCGAAGGCAGTGAATCAGTGGTGAACGTGCTCGAAACAATACTTGATATAAAGGAGAAATTCAAGGCCGACCACATAGCAAATATCCTGTCAGGAAAGATGACCTCCTCAATAAAGTCATATAAACATCATAAGCTTGAGTTTTTCGGTATGGGGGAAGAAAAGGATGAAAAATACTGGAACATGGTTATCAGGCAGGCACTGATAGCAAAATTTCTGACAAAAGACATAGAAAACTATGGGCTTTTAAAGGTAACCCAGCAAGGGATGGAATTCCTTAAGAACCCTGTCTCCTTTATGCTTGCAGAGGACCATGACTATGCTGATACAACAGATGAAGAAAATGCCTTCGGGGCCAAAACTGCAGCTGTTGATGAGGAACTTTTCAGCATCCTCAAGGATCTTCGCAAGAAAATATCAAAACAGAAAGAGGTGCCTCCGTTTGTAATCTTCCAGGATCCATCCCTGGAGGATATGGCTATTCAATACCCCATTACCCTTGATGAGCTTCAGAATATTTCTGGGGTGGGCGCAGGTAAAGCCCAGAGATACGGCTCCGAATTCGTGGAGATAATTAAAAAGTATGTTGAAGAAAAAGAAATAATCAGACCCCTCGATATGGTCGTAAAATCGGTAGTAAACAAGTCAGGAATGAAGGTTTATATTATCCAGAGCATTGATATAAAGCGCCCTCTTGAAGATATAGCCGAGGTCAAGGGACTTGAGATGAATGAACTGTTATCAGAGGTAGAGGCAATAGTAAATGCAGGGACCCGCCTGAACCTCGACTATTATATTAACTCAGTTATTGATGAGGAACGTCAGCATGATATTTATTCATATTTCAGGGAAGAGGCTGAATCAGACTCGCTGGAGGACGCAATAAATGAGCTGGGGAGTGAGTATGAAGAGGAAGAAATAAGACTTGTCAGAATTAAATTCCTGTCAGAAATGGGGAATTAATTCCTCAATCTGACCGATAACAAAGAAACCTTAAAACCACACCAACCACATAAAAGGGATAAAATAACTGAGCCGGGAAAAACCATTTCATCAGGTATTTTTTCTTATATCTTGAAGCTGTGTTGTTCAGGATCATAAAATCAGGAATCGATTTTAAAAGGTATACAGCAAGATAAACCAGCAGAAAAAGCCGGTCAAATATTCCTGCAGCCAGAAGAGTTAACTGAAGTGAAATTATGATCAATGTCACAATTGCCAGGACCACCGTAAACATGTCACGATAGCTTCCCGCCTTTGATATCCATCTTGCCCGCTGAAGCAAGAATGAATCTAATGTAGTTGCTGATCGGGTTATAACATAAGCTTTTTCCGATTCTAACCAGACTATCTTACCAGATTCTTTCTTAATGCTGTGAAGAAGAAAGACATCATCACCTGAGATCAGCTCGTCATGCAGATTACCGGCATGCCTGTTGTAAGCCTCTTTTCGGAAGGCAAGATTGGCACCGTTGCACATCACAGGGTTGCCGGCAGCTGCTGTTCCTGCGGTAATTCCCTGCAAACTAAGAAATTCAAGCTCCTGGAACCTGTTGAAAAATCCTTTTCGGCTCTCTAATGTAACAGGACCGATAATCAGTTCAGGTTTATTATCTGTATAAAATGAAACTATGGTTTTTAACCACTCCTTGCCCATTCTGCAATCAGCATCGGTTGTAACAATAAGCGAGCCCCTGCTTGCGTCCACTCCTGTGCTTATGGCCTTTTTCTTTCCGCAGCCTTTATTTTTCAGTACTATCAGGTTTTTAGAATTATTGTATCCCATGGCGGTTTCATACGAACCATCAATTGAATTATCATCAACAACAATTAACTCAAAGTGATCAGGATTATAATCCTGTGACATAACATCTGTAATCAGAAAGGGAAGACTCTTTTCTTCATTCCGGCAAGCAACTATGACAGACACAAATAATTCAGGTGTTTCGGATGGTTTATGAGGTTTGATATTTAATAGTCCGGAATATATCTTAAGCAATAGATATAAATAAGGTATCAGAATTAAAATAATCAGCCATACCATGGTTCATTTCCTCATCCATTCGTAGAAAGAATAGTGTTCGGAGCTCATTCCGAGTGACTCATATGTTTTTTTTGCAGCACTATTTTTCGTTTCGACATATAGTCTTAATCCTGCTATATCGTTTTTTTCAGCCAGAAGACGTATATGTTTATACATTTGCCTGAAAACACCCTGCCGGCGATATTCAGGCAGCACATAAACCGACTGAAGCCACCAGACATTGCAATTTCTCCAGTCGCTCCACTCGTAAGTTATCAGCAGGGATGCAATCAGATTCTCATCTTCTTCGGCAACATAATATTGCCCTCGTGAATGATCTTCAAATACAGCATTTACACCCATCCTGACTGTTTCGGGATCAAGTTTCAATTCTTCTGTTTCCCATGCCATTTTCAGCTGAAAGTCAATGATTGATGAGGCATCGGACGGGATTGCTTTTCTAACTGTTATCATAGGATGAAAGATAATACTTTTTAACCACGGAGTAACACTGTTTTCTCCCCTTCTCTCCCTCTCCCTTTCACCCCCTCTTATTTATATTCATCCCAGCTCTTTATTGACAGTTCCTTTTCGCTCATTCGGCAAAAAGCAAGGATGAATGCACTCGCCAGCCTTGCATTTGTAAGAAGGGGAACGTTATAATCGACAGCGCTTCGTCTTATGGAATAATCATTATCAAGTTCTGAAGCGCTGAGGTTTTTCGGGATATTTACGACAAGATCCACCTCACGTGTCCTGATAAGTTCAATAGTGTTGGGTGATTTGTCTTCATCCGGCCAGTAAGCCACATGAGCTTCAACACCTGCATTTGTAAGAAATTGCTGTGTGCCCCTTGTAGCATAAAGCTTATGTCCCTTTTCACGAAGGGCTTTAGCACTGTTAAGAAGCTCTACCTTTGATCTTGCCGGGCCTGTGGAGAGAAGAACACTTTTTTCAGGCACCTTGTAGCCAACTGAGAACATTGCTTTAAGTATTGCTTCGTAGAAACCTTCTCCTATGCATCCCACCTCACCTGTTGATGCCATATCGACTCCAAGCACAGGATCGGCCTTTGCCAGGCGTGAAAAACTGAACTGTGGTGCTTTCACTCCCACATAATCGAGCTCAAAAACCGATTTATCAGGTTTTTCGGCAGGAATACCCAGCATTACTTTTGTTGCAAGTTCTATCAGGTTCGATTTGAGGACTTTGGAAACAAAGGGCATGCTTCGGCTTGCCCTGAGGTTGCACTCAATAACCTTAATGTCATTGTCTCTGGCAAGGTACTGTATGTTAAACGGACCGGTTATATTAAGCTCTTTTGCGATATGGCGGGAGATACGTTTAATGCGCCTGACAGTTTCAAAATATATCTTCTGGGGAGGAAAGACAATTGTGGCATCGCCGGAATGGACCCCGGCAAATTCGACATGTTCACTGATGGCGTAGGCCAGTATTTCTCCCTCTCTGGCAACTGCATCAATCTCAATCTCCTTGGCGCTCTCAATAAATTCTGATACAACTACCGGGTATTGCTTAGATATCCGGGCAGCCAGGTCAAGAAAGTGAATCAGCTCATTTTTGTTTGAGACTACATTCATTGCAGCGCCTGAAAGTACATAGGAGGGTCTTATAAGGACAGGGAATCCTATGCGGTCAACAAAGTTAAAAATATCCTGTGTTGATGAGAGCTCTTTCCACCGGGGCTGATCAACAGACATGTTATCCAGCATTTCTGAAAATTTATGTCTGTTCTCTGCCCGGTCAATAGATACGGGGGAGGTACCCATGACAGGTACATTCTCTTTAAACAGCCTCATTGCAAGGTTATTCGGTATCTGTCCGCCCACTGATACAATTACGCCGCCCGGATTTTCCAGATCTATTATATCAAGTACCCTTTCAAAGGTAAGCTCATCGAAATAGAGCCTGTCGCATATATCATAGTCGGTACTTACAGTTTCCGGATTATAATTTATCATTATCGACCGGAATCCCTCTTTCCTTATTGTCTCTATTGCATTTACCGAGCACCAGTCGAATTCCACGCTGGAGCCGATCCTGTATGCACCGGAACCCAGTACTATTACAGACTTCCTGTCGTTTTCATATTGTATATCGTGCTCTGATGCACTGTATGTAAGATAAAGGTAATTTGTTACTGCAGGATATTCAGCAGCAAGTGTGTCAATCTGGTTAACATATGGAACAATTCCAAGTGATTTCCTGTGATTTCTCACTTTCATCAGGTCATCATTGATCTGGGCAGGTACTGACTTCAGGACATGCCTTGCTATCTGGAAATCGCTGAATCCGTGTACTTTAACGTGGACAAGAAGCTCCTGCGGAATACTTTCAATAGTTTTGTATTTACACAGTACATCTTTAATGTTTATTATATTCCTGAGTTTGAAAAGAAACCATTTATCAATCCGCGTAAGTTCATATATCCTGTTGATCGATATCCCTTTCTCAAGAGCTTCCGCTATTGAAAAGATCCTCATGTCGGTTGGTTCTGACAGTTCGGTTTCTATTTCTCTGAATTTCAATTCCCTGTTGCCGGTAAAACCATGCATTCCCTGGCCGATCATTCTCAAACCTTTCTGGATGGCCTCTTCGAAATTTCTGCCTATCGACATTACCTCACCGACGCTTTTCATGCTGCTGCCAATTGTATGAGATACTCCCTGGAATTTATTCAGGTCCCACCGTGGTATTTTGCATACGATATAATCAAGTGCAGGTTCGAAAAAGGCTGTAGTATTTTTTGTCACAGAGTTTTTCAGCTCATGCAGACCATATCCAATGCCAAGTTTTGCTGCAATGAAGGCAAGAGGATACCCTGTGGCTTTTGAGGCCAGAGCACTTGACCGTGACAGCCTGGCATTGACCTCAATGACACGATAATCTTCTGAGTTGGGAGAGAGGGCATATTGAACATTACATTCACCAATGATCCCTATGTGTCTTATTATTTTGATTGACAGCTCCCTCAGTTTATGATATTCACTGTTGGTCAGAGTCTGGGAGGGTGCCACAACAATACTTTCACCGGTATGGATCCCAAGAGGATCGAAGTTCTCCATGTTGCATACAGTGATACAGTTGTCATGCCTGTCCCTTACAACCTCATATTCGACCTCTTTCCATCCTTTCAGGCTCTCTTCTACAAGGATCTGGTCAGTATATGAGAATGCTCTGGCTGAAAGATTTTGTAATTCCCCGGCATCGGAAGCAAAACCACTGCCCTGACCGCCAAGGGTATATGCAGCTCTGATGATTACTGGAAATCCAAGGTTTTCAGCAGCTTCAAGAGCCTTTTCAACACCGGTTACCGCAATACTCCGGGGTGTCTTTATTTCTATTTCATTCAGTCTTGTTACGAACAGCTCCCGGTCCTCGGTGTCCATAATTGCAGCAACCGGTGTTCCCAGCACCTTTACGCCGTACTTTTCAAATACTCCCGATAAATACAATTTTGTACCACAGTTGAGAGCAGTCTGACCTCCGAATGAGAGCAATATACCATCCGGCCTCTCTTTTTCAATAACTCTTTCAACAAAATAAGGATTTACAGGAAGAAAATATATCTTGTCTGCAAGCTTTTCTGATGTCTGTACGGTTGCAATGTTGGGATTTATAAGTATAGTCCTGATACCCTCCTCCTGTAATGCCTTAAGCGCCTGGGAACCAGAATAATCAAACTCGCCGGCCTCGCCTATCTTGAGCGCCCCTGAACCCAGGATTATTACTGTTTTTAAATCAGTATCCATCTGTGAGATTTGAAAGCAAAAATAACACAATTTTCATATCAGTGTGTTGCGGAATAAAAATAATGAATATATTTGCAGAAATAATGCATAAATATGCAAAAGGTAAAAAGATTACTGGCAATTGAAAAAATAATTGCTAAAGCAAACATAACATCACAGGAGGTGCTGTTAAAGAAGCTTGCAGGCAAAGGTATAGCTTGTACGCAGGCCACTCTTTCACGCGACTTGAAGCAACTGGGAGCAGGAAGGATTTCTGACGGCAGGGGAGGTTGCATCTATTCTTTACCGGAATACGGTAAAAATCCGGCTCTGATTCAGGGTAAACAGCAGCTTTTACCTGTTATCTTCGATCTTGTTGATGCCCGGGGTCTTTTGGTAATAAGAACTCTGCCCGGAAATGCAAACAGCACGGCATATTACATCGACAATGCCTCGCGATATGAGATTGCCGGCACAATTGCAGGTGATGATACAATCCTTGTAATTCCCCGTGACGGGATAACAATTTCCCAGATACACACATGTCTTGAGACAATAATTCCGGGTTTGCACGGGAAGATTAAGAAAAAATAGTTTAGTAAAGAATGAAATACCAGAGAAACCAATCTATAATTGATAATTAAATATTATAAACATGAAGGAAAAAGTAGTACTGGCATACAGTGGAGGACTGGATACATCGGTTATTCTAAAATGGCTGATAGACAAGGATTATGATGTAATTGCGTTCGTGGCAGATGTGGGGCAGAAAGAGAACTTTGGAGAGTGCAAGAAAAAAGCATTAATGCTTGGAGCCTCAAAAGTGATTATTTCTGACCTGAAAAGAGAATTTGTAGAGAATTATGTTTTAAAGGCAATAATGGCAAATGCGATATATGAGGACAGGTATCTGCTGGGTACTGCGCTGGCAAGACCCCTTATAGCAAAGAAGCAGATTGAAGTAGCAAGACAGGAGGGAGCAAATGCAGTGGCTCATGGAGCAACCGGAAAAGGAAACGACCAGGTCAGATTTGAACTTTGTTATTATGCTCTCATGCCTGGAGTGAAAGTAATCTCACCGTGGAAAGACAGAGAATTTCTGGCTACATTCAAAGGCAGGACAGATCTTCTGAAATATGCCGGGGAAAATAAAATACCTGTAAAGGCAAGCATAGATAAACCTTACAGCGAAGATGATAACTTAATGCATATAAGCCATGAAGCAGGTGTCCTGGAAGATCCTATGTTTTCAATAAACAAGGATATGCTTGAAAAGATGGTAATGCCCCAGGATGCACCGGATAAAGAAACAAGAATCGTTATTAAGTTTAAAGACGGACTCCCGGTGAAGGTGATAAACAAGGATGATGGTACTGTAACGGAAGATTTATATGAAATGTATATATACCTGAATAAAATTGCAGGGGAAAACGGTATCGGCCTTCTCGACATGGTTGAAAACAGGTTTGTCGGCATTAAATCCAGAGGAGTCTATGAAACTCCTGCTGCAACAGTTCTTCACATAGCTCATAAGGATATTGAAGGAATCGCCATGGACAGGGAAGTTATGAGACTGGTTAATATGCTTACGCCGAAGTTTGCCGAGATCATCTACAACGGATTCTGGTTCAGTCCTGAAATGGATTTCCTCATGGCGGCAATCAAAAAGAGCCAGGAACTTATTGATGGCAGCGTTCACCTGTGCCTTTATAAAGGGAATGTGATTATAGAGGGACGCGAATCACCATCCTCACTGTATAATGAAAAGTTGTCAAGCATGGATATTGAAGGTGGTTTTGACCAGACTGACAGCAAAGGTTTTATAAAGATCAATGCCATAAGGTTGATGGCCCACAGGGCAATAGTCGAACAAAGCAAGAAGAAATAATGTAATGATCAGGCCCCGATTACAACCGAGCAAATGGCACGGATTACAAATCCGCGCCGGCGGAACCAAGTAACATCATTTGCGAGCTCGCTAAAAGCAAATCGGCGCCAGCAAAAAGGATTTGGATTTGTGTACTAAAATATAAAAGTCTATATGAAACTCTGGGAAAAAGGGATAAATCCCGAACCTGCAATAATTGATTTCACTGCAGGAAAAGACAGAAAGACCGATCTTCATCTTACAAAGTGGGATATTATCGGATCAATGGCTCATGTAATAATGTTGCATGATGTCGGATTGATACTTAACGAGGAAAAAAATGATCTTCTGAAGGCTCTTAACTCCATTCTTAAATGCGATGAACAGGGAACTCTTGTAATAGAAGATGATATGGAAGACATCCATTCTCAGATTGAAAAAGAGATGGCATCAATTCTCGGAACAACGGGCAAGAAGATCCATACCGGCAGATCAAGAAATGATCAGGTTCTTGTCGATATCAGGCTGTATACCCGTGAGGAAATTGACAATCTTTCCGTTCTGGTTGCAAGACTCTTTAGCAGGCTTCAGGAACTGAGCGAACAATATAAAGAGGTTCTCCTGCCCGGCTATACACATATGCAGCCTGCAATGCTTTCGTCATTCGGGTTATGGTTCGGAGCTTATGGAGAATGCCTGGCTGATGATATACTCCTTCTTAATGAAGCCAGAGCCCTGAACAACAGGAATCCGCTTGGAACAGCAGCCGGTTTTGGCACAACCCTCCCTCTTAACAGAAAGCTGACATCGGAACTACTGGAATTTGATGATTTGCTGTATAATTCAGCATATGCAAGCCTGAGCAGGGGAAAGGTGGAAATGGCTGTTACTTCGGCCCTTGCTTCACTGGCACAAACTCTTTCACGTTTCTCAATGGATATATGTCTCTATATGAGCTCTGAATTCAGATTCATAGATTTTCCCGATGAATATATTACAGGTTCAAGCATCATGCCTCAAAAAAGAAACCCTGATGTATTCGAGATCATAAGGGGACGATCAAATATAATTCAGACGCTTCCAGGCCAGGTTGCTATTTTAACTTCAAACCTGCAATCGGGATATAATCGTGATCTTCAGCTGCTTAAGCAACTTGTCTTCGATTCATTCTCTGAAATAAAAGAGTGTATTGAAATAATGCTTTTAATGCTGAAAAATATAAAGGTCAGGAAGAATATAACAGACAATCCTTTATATAACACGATTTTCAGCACCGAAGAGGTCAACAGGCTTGTCAAAGAGAGGATTCCTTTCCGTGATGCATATAAAGCGGTTTCAGAGATGGTTAAAAACTCAACCTTTTCAAAGACTACAGTATCCGATTATGTTCATGAGGGAAGTATTGGAAACCTGTGTAATAAGGAGATCGCGGAGATCTTCAAAGAAAGGATGAAATGTTTTAAGAACAGATCTGCTGAAGATCTGGCGAACAAGATGATGGAACATGTCAGGTAGCCCCCCTTAAGGTGGTGTGGATCATCAGTGCTTTTTAATATTATCTATGAACACATCAAAGAGGTAATCCGTATCCGTAGGTCCGCCGGAAGCTTCAGGATGAAATTGAGTAGAAAAGAAGGGCTTTGTTTTATGATGCATTCCCTCATTGGTTTTATCGTTTATATTGATGAAGAGTGGATCCCAGTCCTTGTCCAGTGTATCGTTATCAACAGCATATCCGTGGTTCTGTGATGTGATGTATGCCTTATTGGTCCCGATTTTTATCACAGGCTGGTTATGACTCCTGTGTCCGTATTTAAGCTTATATGTGTCAGCACCTGAAGCAAGAGCCATCAGCTGGTTACCGAGACAGATTCCGAAGACAGGGATATCTTTCTCAAATGATCTTTTTATGTTTTCTATTGTAGCGGTACACATTTTGGGATCACCCGGCCCGTTTGAAAGGAAAAGCCCGTCGTACTCCTCGTCGTGGTAGTCGTAATCCCACGGAACTCTGATTATTGTAGTATCACGCTTCAGCAGGTTTCTGATTATGTTATACTTAACGCCGCAATCTACCAGGAGTATTTTATATTTTCCCGATCCATAGGTTTTCTTTTCATGAGTACTGACTTCAGCTACCAGGTTTACTTTATTAGGATCAAAAAAGGGTATCTCTGTTCCTTCTGGTTCAATTTTACCAGGCATTGTTCCATTTTCCCGGATTCTTTTTGTAAGGGCCCTTGTGTCTATTCCATATACTCCGGGGATACTGTTTCTGAGGAGCCATTCATGAAGGCTTTCTGATGCATTCCAATGGCTGTATTCAAAAGAATAATCAGATACTATTAAACCTGAAATATGTATTGATGAAGACTCATAAAACCTGTAAAGATCATTCTCTTCGCTTTTTGCCGGTGCTCCGTAATTTCCAACCAGGGGATATGTCAGACAAAGGATCTGTCCGCGGTATGACGGATCGGTAAGACTTTCAGGATAACCGGTCATTGCAGTATTGAACACTACTTCTCCTGCAGCAGGAACCGGTGCTCCAAAAGATCGGCCGCGGTATATTGTTCCGTCTTCCAATACCAGCCTAACCTTCATCTTATCATTCATCCGGTCATCTACATTTTATTCAGGTAAGCAGGTTCACTGCTTAACCTGAAAGGGTCTTATTTCAAAGGGTCAAATATAATTAAAACATTTATAAACGGGCGATAGTGAAATGGCAGAACTCTTACAATATGATACATTAAACTTGCATTATGTTGTACTGATTTAAAATTCAATTTAGAAATCTTGTAGGAGTTTATTTAATATTTTTATTACTTTTATGGGCGATTTTTAATATGGTCATTAATTAAAATAGAATTTTATGAAAAGAGCTATAGCAGTGGTTATACTTCCGTTTGTTTTATTATGCTTTGCAGGTGTTACGTCTTGTAAATCAGGGAAAAATACTGAACAGAAAAAGGTTGAACTTGAGCAGGTAAAAACAATAGAAAATGAGATTGAATCCAATGTTTACCCTCTGCCTTCATCGGCTGAAGTTATCAAGATGCTCTCTGACCTTGAGGTTGGTTACATATTTGGAATATCCAATCCTGTTGAAAATACTAAAAAGTACTTCACCAACACAGCCAGAGCTATAAACATGGGGGTATTTGGCGCTGATCTGAGCTATGCAACATTATATAATATTCAGCAGGAGGTTATAAACTACCTGTCTGCCATCCAGTCTCTTGCTGCTGAGATTAATATGTCACAGATCTATGATGAGACATTATATGACAGGATAAAGCAAAATTTTGATTACAAGGACAGACTTGTTGAGGTCCTTACAGAAGCATTTGACGCCACCTATTCTTATCTGAGTGATAATGACCAGCAGTCTCTGGCTTTGCTGGTTGTCGGTGGAGCCTGGGTTGAGGGAATGTATCTCACAACACATGTTACGGAAGCCGCATATCAGGTAGCAGGAATAGCAAAAAACCTTCTTGAACAGAAGAACTCATTCGAACTTTATCTCGAAATCACCAAACCATATGAGGATGATCCTATCTTGAGTGATTTTGTCAAAAAGCTGGATCCCATTAAGAAGGTATATGAGGGACTGAGTACAAGCCTTACACAGAAAGACATTATGGACATAACAAAGGCAATGGAAGAAGTAAGAAGCCTGATTGTACAATAAATAAAAAATGAGTCTCCGGCCGCAAAAAAATCTGACTTTGCGGTCTTTTTTTAGTTGATGTCTTCATGAGGGAATCTGTATTACTGGCATTGATCCATATTTTTGCGATTGTCTCGACAATTAATCCGGCAGGAATAACGTCACGGGGCAAAAAGATCCTTCGCAGCTATCTCCGCAGATATCTTAACAGGGAACTTGAGGAGGAGTATTTCGCCCTTTTCGAAAACAATCTTGAATTTTATTCCAATGAATTAAAAAGCGTTGACAAAACAGAACTAGCTGACGAAGATTCTCTGATTGCGTTCCAGATTACGAACATATGCAGGCAGATAAAAAAGGGACTCTTTCTGGAGGAGAGGATGATTGTATTTCTTCAGCTGATAGAGTTCGCTTTTGAAGATGGAATGATTACAGAACAGGAAAAAACCATCATTGACATTGTAGTCAGGACATTCAACATTTCGAAAAAAGAATATGATAATGCTTCTGCTTTTATGATAGGCAGAACATTTGATGAAATAACTCCTGAATGTATTCTGCTGATAGAGAGCGATAATCCTGAACATTCGGCCGCAGGCAGATATGAAAATTATGATAAATGGCACCATATCAGGATTAAAGGCTTCAAGGGGCATCTTTTTATTGTTCATATTGAAAGCACGGGTACTCTTCTTCTGACTTATGATGGTTCGCTGGCACTCTATTTCAAAGGAAGGGATATTATAGCCTACCGGCCCTATTTACTTGAAAAGGGAGTTAATATAAAAGGACAGGGTATTGAACCTATTTACTATTCAAAGATCTTCAAAAAGTTTGTTTCCGGAAAATTCTCCGAAAAGATAGTCTTTGAGGGTCATAATATCGAATACCAGTTTAAGAACTCTGATAATGGTGTTCAAAGAATGAATTTCAGGATTGAATCAGGTAACCTTATCGGTATTATGGGAGGAAGCGGTGTTGGTAAAACCACAATGCTGAACCTCCTGAACGGAAAGATTAAACCTTCAGGCGGAGAACTCTATATAAACGGCTATAACATTCATTCCGATTATGAAGAAATTAAAGGGCTGATAGGTTATGTTCCGCAGGACGATATGCTTATTGAAGAACTGACTGTTTACCAGAATCTCTATTTTAATGCACGGCTCTGTTTTGGAGATTATACCGAGGAGCAGCTCAACACCACAGTGGAGAAATTATTAACCGACCTTGATTTGCTTGACATTAAGGATCTTCAGGTAGGTGATATCCTGAACAAGAAGGTGAGCGGAGGTCAGCGTAAGCGGCTCAATATCGGACTGGAGCTTATGCGCGAACCTGTTGTACTCTTTATTGATGAACCCACATCCGGACTATCCTCATTCGATTCGGAAAAGGTGATGGATCTGATTAAAAACCAGTCACTGAGAGGGAAGCTCGTATTTGCAATTATTCACCAGCCCTCTTCAGATATTCTTAAGATGTTTGACCGGCTCTGGATCCTTGATAAGGGTGGTTACATGATATATGACGGTGACCCCGTTGAAGCTCTGGTCTATTTTAGAACAGAAACATCACAGGCAAATGCTGCAGAAAGCGAATGTCCCAACTGCGGAAACATAAAGACTGATAATGTACTGGAGATTATCGAGGTAAAAATTATTGACAATGCCGGTTATCCCGGAAAAGAACGACAGGTCAGCCCAAAGGAATGGTACGAAAAGTACAGGAAAAAAATGATGCCTGTTACGGAAGAAAAACCTGAAAAGGTGCCTGTCAAACCAGGTAAATACCGGGTGCCGTGCAAATCGGAACAGATAAAAACATTTATCAGACGCAACCTTATCCGTAAGCTTGCCGATACGCAATATATGACCATTAACCTGCTTGAGGCTCCCCTGCTGGCATTAATACTCGGTTATATCTCGAAGTACAGCGGAAACGGAACATATTTGTTTTCGGATAATAAAAACTATCCGGTATTCCTGTTCATGTCAGTCGTTGTCGCCCTTTTTATTGGGCTGACAGTTAGTTCGGAAGAGATATTCCGTGACAGGAAAATTCTGGAGAGGGAGAAATTTCTTAATCTTAGCAGGTTAAGCTACCTGGTGTCGAAAATCAATTTCCTTTTTACCCTGTCCGCAATCCAGACATTATCCTTTGTACTGGCCGCAAATGCCATCCTTGAGGTCAGAGGAATGCTGTTTCAGCAGTGGCTGATCCTCTTTTCAGCTGCTTGCTTCGGTAATCTCGTGGGATTAAATATTTCAGCCGGCATGCGGTCAGTTATAAGTATTTATATACTGATCCCGCTGATACTTGTACCGCAGCTTCTGCTGGGCGGTGCAATGATTAAGTTTGATGAATTACACAAGTCGTTAAGCAGGAAGATTTATGTCCCTGTAATTGGAGACATAATGACAACACGATGGGCATATGAGGCTATAAGTGTTGAACAGTTCAAAAGCAACAGATTCGAAAAGCCTTTCTTCGAATATGACATGGAGCTTAGCCAGAATGAATGGTATGCTTCTTTCCTGATACCAACTCTCAGAGTAAAAGTAGATGAGTGCCTTGTAGCTGGCAGAAATCCCGAATATCGTGAGTACACGGAAAACAATTTCAGGAAGATCAATTATCATTTAAATGAACTCTCTGAAATGTCGGGTGTAAAACCCGGAGACTGGATCAGCAGTGTAAATTATTCAAAATTCAATGATATTACTGGTGATGATGTAAAGCTGTTCCTCGACAGCCTGAAAGTTACTTTCAGGTTACAAAACAGGGAAATATCGCTTCAGCGAGATTCGTTATACAATTTAAAAACAAGTCAAATGGGCCATGATCAGTTTCTCAGGTTAAGAGAAACTGATTATAATGAAAGCCTTGCCGATATTGTGCTTAACAGACTGACTACAAGTAAGATATATGAGACTGACACCAGACTTATTCAGAAGGCCGATCCTATTTTTATGCGGCCGGGCTCAAAATACGGGAGAGCACATTTTTTTGCCCCTTACAAGCTGCTGGGTAATATTAAAATAGAGACAATGATCTTTAATGTTGCTGTTATCTGGATCATGACATTGTTCCTCTTTGTTACATTGTATTATAATGTTCTGAAACGTTTCTTACAATTTCTTGAAATCCAGCGATTACCATTCTGGAGAAAATTCGGAAGGGAACTGCTTCAGATCTGAAAATGGTAAATCCTAAAAAAAATCTTGGCCAGCATTTCCTTAAAGACAGGGACATTGCACGGAGAATAGCCGACACTCTTTCCGGTTCAGCTTACTCATCTGTTCTGGAGATAGGCCCTGGAACAGGCATTCTGACACGATTTCTTATAAACAGGCAATTCCCTGATTTCAGGGTCATTGAAATAGATAATGAATCAGCATATTACCTTAAAAAAAACTTCCCGGATCTTAAAGAAATTATAAGGGGCGATTTCCTGGTGATGGATATCGATCAGTATTTCCCTGATAAGCTGGCAGTTATAGGTAATTTCCCATATAATATCTCATCTCAGATCCTGTTCAAAGTACTTGACCACAGGGATAAGATCATTGAAATATGCGGTATGTTTCAAAAAGAGGTTGCTGAGAGAATTTGCTCTCCCCCGGGTTCAAAAGTATACGGAATTCTGAGTGTTATGCTGCAGGCTTTTTACACTCCGGAATATCTTTTTACAGTTCCTGAACATGTTTTTTCTCCTCCCCCAAAAGTAAAATCTGGTGTGATACGGCTTACGCGAAACAGTATAAGGGAACTCGGATGTGATGAATCACTGTTTCAGAAGGTTATCAAAGCCAGCTTTAATCAGAGGAGAAAAACTCTCAGAAATTCTGTTAAAACGGCATTTAACCTGAAAAGGGAAGATTACAAGGATTTTGGATTAAGGCCCGAGCAGTTATCTGTTGAACATTTTATTGAGCTTACAAATTGGATTGAAGAAAACAGGATTTTACCCGAATGAGTAGCCTATTGCATCAACAGGATTCATCCTGGAAGCTGAATAGGCAGGGGCATAACCGGCAATAATCCCTATTAATCCTGAAATAAAGATTGCCAGCATTGCATTTGCAAAGGTAAGATGCATATTAAGCTCCCAGAGGTAGTTTATAACAAGAGTTGCAATCAAAATAAGGACAACACCAATCAGCCCTCCGGCAATTGAAAGCAACACCGATTCTGTCAGAAACTGCTGTAGTATGAAAAAGCGTTTTGCCCCAAGAGCTTTCTGAATGCCTATTATATTTGTCCTTTCCCTGACCGAAACGAACATGATGTTGGCAATCCCGAACCCACCTACAAGGATAGCAAATCCCCCGATGATCCAGCCTCCGATATTTATTCCGGTAAATACCGAATCAAAGCCCTGGGTCAGCAGGCTTGCCTTATTTAAAGAGAAATTGGATTTCTCCCCCGGATGAAGTCTGCGAGCAGCCCTCAGAATCATGGTTACCTCATCACTGAGCTCCTGAACCGGAACACCCTCTTTACTCTTTATCATTATGTTGGATCCAAGGAAGGGATTACGCATGTTAATGAAGTTACGTGCAAAATTTATCGGAACAAGTGTCATCTCATCCATTCCGTTGTCACTTATCCCTCCTTTACCCTCTTTTTTAAAGACTCCGATCACATTCGTTTTATGACCGGCAATTGAGATCTCTTTGCCAACAGGATTTATCCCTTCAAAAAGCCTGTCAGCAACCTCATATCCTACTATCGCAACATTCTTTCCTGAAGCTGACTCTTCAGGAGTAAAATATCTGCCAGTCTCTATTTCAAATGACCTGAGTTCGTCAAATTCATGAGTGGATGCCCAGATGTATGCATTATTTGCCTGGGTTTTTCTATAGCGGATTGATTCTGCTTCAGTGACTGAAAAACAGGTTGCCTCGGCCTTGGTTGACCTTCTGAGTAAAGCTTCATAATCCTTTAGCGACACCACAGGCCATTTGATGATATCCCACCACTCAATGTTGGGATCAAATGACCATGGGAATTTCTGTACATAAATTATATTATCTCCAAGGGTTGCAATAGAATCACGAATCGCTTTTTCCAGCCAGTCAAGAACAGTAAATACCGAGATGATCGAAAATATCCCGATTGTAATGCCAAATAACGACAGGAAAGTTCTTAACTTATTAACAAGGAATGAGTTAGCAGCGTACAGAATACCTTCTTTAAATAACCTGAAAAACATCTTTTTAACTAAAGAAATTTATCGAGCCTCAAAGATAAGAAAAAAGAATGCTCATGACCAATTAATTCTCTGTTGCAGATATTCATGATGCTTATTTATTGAGGTTAACAAAAAAATATATATTTTTAATCGCCAGGATTTCAAGGATCTGACAATCATAATCATCAGATAATGAGAGATAAAAGAATCAAAAGTGCTTTAGTTTCAGTTTATTATAAGGAAGGTCTGGACGATATAATCAGGACTCTGCATAATCTGAATGTTAAAATATATTCAACAGGAGGTACTTTTAGTTACATTAAAGATCTGGATATTCCTGCGGATAAGGTTGAGGATCTTACTACATATCCATCAATCCTCGGAGGCAGGGTCAAAACACTTCATCCATCAGTTTTCGGTGGTATTCTTGCACGAAGGGAGAATACTCAGGATATGGAGCAGATGGCAAAGTATAAGATACCCGAAATAGACCTGGTAATTGTCGATCTTTATCCATTCGAAGAAACGGTAAGCAGCACTAATGATGAGAATGAAATAATTGAAAAGATAGATATCGGAGGTATATCTTTAATCAGAGCAGCAGCAAAAAACTATAACAATGTACTCATCATCTCCAACAGGGAACAATACCCTGACCTCCTGAAGATTCTGCAGGAGAAGAAGGGTATTACAACGCTCCGGGAAAGAAAACTTTTTGCTGCCCATTCATTTAAAACCTCATCAAATTACGATACGGCAATTTTCAGGTATTTCAACAGGGAGGCAGGGATCCAGGCTTTCAGGGAAAGTATAGATAAGGTATATCCTCTCAGGTATGGGGAAAATCCTCACCAGAAAGGGATATTCTTCGGCGATCCGGGCAAGCTGTTTGATAAGCTCCACGGAAAAGAAATATCATATAATAACCTGCTGGATATAGAATCTGCCTTTAATCTGATCGATGAATTTCCTGATACAACGGTATTAATAATCAAACATAACAATGCCTGCGGGGCAGCCTCGAGGGACAATATCAGAGAGGCCTGGCAAGCAGCCCTGGCATGCGATCCTGTTTCAGCCTTTGGAGGTATCATTGCAATTAACAGGACTGTTGATGAGATATCTGCAGCCGAAATGGGTAAAATATTCTTCGAAATAATCATTGCACCCAAATACACACAACCGGCGCTGGAAATTCTCAAACAGAAGAAAAACAGGATCATCCTTGAAAGGAAAGAACAGCAAAAGAACCTGTACGGTTACAGATCATTACTGAATGGCGTTTTATGGCAGGAAAAAGACAACAGCAGCGAATCGGAAAAAGACATGAAACCTGTTACACCCAGGGTTCCGGAACCCTCTGAATTTAGAGATCTTGTCTTCGCAAATAAAATTGTAAAGCACAGTAAATCAAATACCATTGTTCTTGCCAGGGATAACCAGCTTTGTGCAAGCGGTGTTGGTCAAACCTCAAGGGTTGATGCTCTGAAGCAGGCAATTGAAAAGGCAAGAGCATTCGGATTCGACCTGAAGGGATCAGTGATGGCATCCGATGCCTTCTTTCCTTTCAGCGATAGTGTGGAAATTGCACATAAGGCAGGTATAACTGCTGTAATACAACCCGGGGGATCAGTGCGCGACCAGGAATCAATTGATTACTGTTCGTCGAACGAAATGGCAATGGTATTTACAGGAATAAGGCATTTTAAACATTAAACTATTATTATCATTAAATGGGACTCTTTTCATTTTTAACACAGGAGATTGCTATTGATCTCGGAACAGCAAATACTATTATTATTCACAATGATAAAATTGTTGTGGATGAACCATCTATAGTAGCAATAGACAAAAACACGGGAAGGCTTATAGCAATAGGAGAAGCAGCAAGGCAGATGCATGGTAAAACACATGAGAACATAAAAACAATCAGACCGATGAAAGATGGCGTGATTGCAGATTTTAATGCTGCCGAGCTGATGATAAGAGGAATGATCAAAATGATTAACAGGGGTCCGCGTTTCTTTTCTCCATCCCTGAAGATGGTGGTGTGTATCCCGTCAGGAAGTACAGAGGTTGAAATACGTGCAGTTCGCGATTCTTCCGAGCATGCCGGGGGCAGGGATGTTTATATGATCTATGAACCTATGGCTGCAGCTATCGGGATCGGACTTGATGTGGAGGCCCCTGAAGGTTTTATGTTAATAGATATTGGAGGAGGTACAACCGAAATAGCTGTAATTGCCCTGGGCGGTATTGTATGCAACAAATCAATAAGGATCGCAGGTGATGGCTTTACAGCTGATATTCAGGCTTACATGCGGCACCAGCATAATATCAAAATTGGCGAAAAAACTGCTGAAGATATTAAAATAGGTGTAGGAGCAGCCCTTCCGGACATCGATGATCCACCAGCCGATTATATTGTCAGGGGGCCAAATATAATGACTGCCCTGCCTATTGAAATACCTATTTCATACCAGGAGATTGCCTATTGCCTGGATAAATCACTATCAAAGGTTGAGGCAGCGCTTTTGAATGTGCTTGAGCAAACACCTCCGGAGCTCTACGCAGATGTGGTGAACAAAGGAATATACATGGTTGGCGGAGGAGCTCTGTTGAGAGGTCTGGATAGGAGATTTACAGATAAGATAAATATTAAGTTCAATGTTGTTGAGGATCCCCTTCATGCTGTTGCACGCGGCACAGGTGTGGCTCTAAAAAATGTTGACAAATTTCCGTTCCTCATGAGGTAATTTAACAATGTGAATGAGAAACCTGCTGAATTTTCTGGCGAAGTATAACAACCTGATAATCTTCCTTATACTTGAAGGGATTGCACTTTATCTGCTCAGTACGGGTAATAATTATCACAACACACGGGTGGTAAAAGGGATGCGCGGTATTACAAGGGGAGTGGAACAGAGAATCAACAACACAAAATCATATTTCAGACTAAAGGAAATAAACCAGGAGCTTGCAGCAGAAAACACTTCACTTAAAAGTACTCTGGAGAATCTGAAAAATAAAGAAGACCTGCTTTTTTTTTCTGTTTCCGATACAGTATACCGGCAACAATACACATATTCTTTAGCCAGGGTTATTGATAATTCTGTAAATAAACAGAAAAACTTCTTTACAATCAATAAGGGGGGAAAGCATGGTTTATCAGTTGACATGGCAGTAACTTCGGCTGAAGGTATCGCCGGTGTTATAGTGGGCTGCTCCGAAAACTTCTCTGTTGTCATGTCGCTTCTGAACCTTGACTTCAGGATCAGCGCAAGAATTAAATCAAACGGGTATTTCGGGTCATTAAACTGGGATGGCCGTAACTATAAATATGCAGTGCTGAGTGAAATACCACAACATGTGCCTGTCAGTGTGGGAGATACAATTGAAACAACAGGTTTCTCCGCAATCTTTCCTGAAGGGATAATAATAGGAACAGTGAGCGATTTTGAAAATCCGGGAGGAGATTTTTATAAAATTGAAGTCTTGCTAAATGCAGATTTCAAAAGACTTCATTTTGTGAATGTGATCGGGAATATGCAGAAAGCAGAACAGCTTCAACTTGAAAATACATTTCAATGATCAATTCGATTTTAAGATATGGTCTGATATTTATTATACTGATGCTTCTGCAGGTTTTGTTGTTCAATAATATAGAATTCAGTGGTTATGTAAACCCTTATATTTATATTATGTTCATCTTGCTCCTTCCTTGTGAGATATCGTCATGGATGCTGCTTATTATTGCATTTTTCACGGGGCTTACTGTTGACCTGTTCTGCGGCTCTCCGGGCATGCATGCATCAGCAACGGTTCTTGCAGGATTTGTCCGTCCCCATGTTATGAGATTAATTTCACCCAGGGATGGTTATGAGCCTGGTTCTGATCCTTCGATGATCATTTACGGATTCAAATGGTTCCTGATTTATACATTAATTATAGTCCTGATTCATCATACAGCCTTGTTTTATCTCGAGGTTTTCCGTCTTACTGACTTCTTCCGGACACTGTTAAGAGTTATATTAAGTTCTCTTTTCTCGGTAACCTTTATTATTCTCCTGGAATATACCAGGAAAGGGAAATAAATAAAAGGCTCATGAAAGATACATATACCAGCAGGAGATATGTAATAGCCGGGATCATAGTCCTTGCATCCGTGATGCTGATAATCAAATTATTTTCAATTCAGATTGTTGAAGATACCTACAGGTTATCGGCTGATAATAACGTCTTAAGATATGTAACTCAGTATCCTGCAAGAGGACTGATATACGACAGGAATGAAAAGCTTATTGTTTTCAACCAGGCGGCTTATGATCTCATGGTTGTGCCGGCACAGACAGGTAACATGGATACCTCGTTATTTTGCCGTGGACTGGGAATTACGGAAGAATTTTTTACTGAGAGGATGAAGGCAGCTGTCAGCTATTCACTCAGGGCCCCTTCAGTATTTTTAAAGCAGATATCTGTTGAGACTTATGCCCGGTTTCAGGAAAGAATGTTTATGTATCCTGGGTTTTATGTTCAGCCGAGAACCCTCAGAAAATATTCAAGATCCGTCGCCTCACATCTGCTCGGATATGTCAGCGAAGTGGATGAAAACATTATTAAACAGAATCCCTATTATAAACCAGGTGACTATATTGGGAAGCTTGGTATTGAAGAAGCCTATGAAAGAGAGCTGAGAGGAACACGCGGTATAAAGATCTATATGGTAGATGTTTACAGCCGAATAAAGGGATCATACGCTGATGGCAGCCTCGATACACTGGCTGTCCAGGGAGCAGATATTATTTCAACAATCGATCTTGATCTGCAGGATTATGGCGAACAGCTTATGCAAAACAAGACAGGCAGCATTGTAGCTATTGAACCGGCAACAGGAGAGATACTAACACTTATCTCATCTCCCTGTTATGATCCCGGCCTTCTGGTGGGAAGAATAAGATCGGAGAATTATTCCAGGCTTCAGTCCGATACCCTGCTGCCTCTTTTTAACAGGGCTTTTATGGCTTCATATCCTCCGGGGTCAACCTTTAAACCTCTGAACGGACTTATAGGGCTTCAGGAAAAAGTAATTTATCCTGGCACCAAGTTTGGCTGTGATCACGGGTACCTTTTTGTAGCCTGTCATTCCCACGAATCACCTCTTGATCTGAAAGGAGCAATAATGAATTCATGCAATTCTTATTTCTGTCAGACATTCAGGAGGATCCTTGAGAATCCGGCATATGATTCTATTGACGAGGCATATGAAAAATGGAAGAGCTACCTTAATGAATTTGGTTTTGGCAGGAGACTGAGCAACGAATTTGTGAATGAATTACCGGGATTAATCCCGGGATCATCATATTTTGACCGGTATTATGGCAAAAACAAATGGAAAGCGCTGAATGTGATCTCATTGGCTTTTGGCCAGGGAGAAATAGGGACAACTCCGCTGCAGATGGCCAACATGACTGCCGCTATTGCCAACAGGGGATTTTATTATACTCCTCATATAGTCAGGTCAATTGGTAACAAGAAAAACATCGACACAACTTTTACGACAAAACATGAAATAAGCATTGATTCTGTTAATTTCGAAAGTATCATCCTTGGAATGGAAGCTGCTGTCAACGGAGGAGCAGGTGCAACTGCACGGATAGCAGCATTAAAGGATATTGTCGTTTGCGGAAAAACCGGAACAGCAGAAAATCCTCATGGGGAGGACCATTCGGTGTTTATTGCTTTTGCTCCAAAAGAGAATCCTGAGATTGCAATAGCCGTTTATGTTGAAAATGCAGGTTTCGGTGCCACCTATGCTGCTCCTGTTGCAAGCCTGATGATTGAAAAATACCTTTCAGGACAAATCTCCATGGCCAATAAATGGAAGGAACAGAGAATGATTGAACTGGACCTCATCAACAAATCAAGGGAAATTGAAACGGAGAATTAATATCTGGACCGGGATCGATAAAGTAACGATCTTTCTTTTTCTCATCCTGATAATGATGGGGTGGTTCAATATTTATGCTGCAGTATATAACGAGGAACATAAGGGCATACTTGATCTTTCTCAGCGTTATGGGAAACAATTTATCTGGATTATTGCATCATTCATTCTTGCTGTATTTATAGTGATTATTGATACAAGATTCTATCTTTTCTTTGCCTGGCTAATATACGGAGGACTTATTTTCCTGTTGATCCTGGTACTTTTCCTTGGCAAAGAGATCAACGGAGCAAAATCGTGGTTCGAATTCGGACTGATAAGTCTTCAGCCTTCCGAATTTGCTAAATTCGGGACAGCACTGGTCCTTGCCGATTTTCTCAACAAGCGCCGACAGGAACTGACCAGGCTCAGGATTATAATGCCTGTAGTAGGAATAATTCTTCTGCCGGCTTTTCTTATAGCATTACAGCCGGATCTGGGATCAACCATCGTATTCATTTCATTTTTCCTCGTACTGTTCAGGGAGGGAATGAGCCCCTATGTTTTCCTGTCAGGACTGCTTATGCTGATACTTTTTTTCCTGACACTCTTCTTAAGTGATGTCTCCCTTGAGCTCGCACTTATAGTTGCAGCATTTCTCATTACATTGTTTGCAACACGAAAATGGAAGACATGCTTAACCGGACTTGGAATTTTTATAATTATTTCCGGAATATTATACGGACTTGATCATTTTATTATCAATTCACTTAATAATAAACTGATCATAATGATATCACTTATAATCTCCGGGATAGCATTTGGGTACCATATTTATCTCAGGAAAGCAAAGTCAATACTTGTCATTTATCTGTTTCTTCTTGGCAGTGTATTGTATATCAATTCGGTGGATTATGCTTACAGTCATTTGCTTAAGCCTCACCAGCGCGAGAGAGTTGAGATTATGCTGGGCTTCAAGTCGGATCCTCACGGTACCGGATATAATGTGAACCAGTCGATGATATCAATTGGATCAGGCGGACTTACAGGAAAGGGATATCTACAGGGCACTCAGACGAAATTCAAATTTGTCCCTTCACAGAGTACCGATTTTATATTCTGTACAATTGGTGAGGAATGGGGCTTCCTTGGTTCGGTTACTGTTATAGGCTTATACCTTTTTCTGCTTCTAAGACTCATTATTCTTGCTGAACGACAACGTTCGGCATTTTCAAGAATTTACGGTTATGGTGTTATATCGATCCTGTTTATGCATTTCTTTATAAATATTGGTATGGCCATAGGCCTGGTACCAGTCATTGGTATTCCATTACCATTTTTAAGTTATGGAGGAAGCTCACTGTGGGGGTTCACAATATTGCTGTTTATTTTTCTGAGACTTGATGCCGGTCGTGCGGAATACCTTTTATGATCAGAATGGAATTGTTATTCTGTGTGAAATCTCAATCCCGAAATCATTTTCCACATAATCGATAAGCTGTGGGAAGAATTCCATAAAATCATCTTGCAGGGAAAAATAATTTTTCTTCAGTGCGCGAATGGCAAACCTTGTTTGGTTGGGCAGTGTGGTACGCTTGCTCAATGTCTTTAATACATGGCTGATTCCATGGACAGTCTGGTATGATTCTATCCAGTTATTGATAATAAAGAAAGGCATCATCTCACTGACCTCGGCAGGGAGGATCTCGTAATTATTAACCATTGCTCTATAGAAATTATACGTCACACTTTCAAGAGGTCTTCTTGAAAAAAAATTCCATTCCCTTGTCAGGAAATGATCGTAAATAATATCTGTTACAACTCCTGCATACCTGTGGTATTTTTTGGTAAAAAATATCTTGCTTCGGTGTACAACAGGATGTCGGTCGGTAAAATCATCAATATGGCGGTGGATAATAATGCCTTTACGGATAAGATCGGGATAATTAAGATAATCTCGCCCTTTTACATAATCCCCGATATAATTACCGATGATTATCTCTTCATCATCACCAGACAAATATATGTGGGCGAGCACATTCATATACTGATATAATAGTACAAAGAATTTACCATATGCCTTATGATATCCAAAACAATTTCTTTAACATGTTCAGCCGTTATTGTAATAGCTAGATTAAATATCTGGTGTACAGAATATTATACTATACAAACAGCACATAAAAAAATCCCTTTAAATGTTCGGAATTTCGATACGCAAATTATACATTTGTTGTGTTATATTAAAATTAAATGTCTTTCATCTAAAATAATTATTCACTTTTAATTAAGGAGGATTTAATGGTTAAAAAGAATGTCATCATAATTGGTGCAGCAGGAAGAGATTTTCATAATTTCAATACATATTTCAGAAATAATAAGGATTATAATGTTGTAGCATTTACAGCTGCCCAAATACCTGATATTGATGGAAGGAAATATCCGGCGGAGCTTGCAGGCAGATTGTATCCCGGAGGTATTCCGATCTTTGCAGAGGAGAATCTTCCTGAACTTATCAGAAAATACAAAGTTGATGACTGTGTTTTTTCATACAGCGACATTACATATCAGAAGGTAATGTCGGTGAGCGCAATCGTAAATGCTGCCGGTGCAAATTTTGTTTTGCTGGGACCTTCTGATACAATGATTAAAAGTGAAAAGCCAGTTATTGCAGTTGGTGCTGTAAGGACTGGCTGTGGTAAAAGTCAGACTTCAAGAAGGGTTATAGAGATACTTATGTCGAAAGGACTGAAAGTGGTTGCCGTGCGTCATCCAATGCCATATGGAAATTTTACTGCACAAAAAGTACAGAGATTTGCGGTTATAAAAGATTTGGAAAAACATAAATGCACCATTGAGGAGATGGAGGAATATGAACCTCATGTAGTAAGAGGCAATATTATTTATGCAGGTGTTGACTATGAGGCAATTTTGCGTAAAGCGGAGAAAGATCCTAAGGGTTGTGATGTTATTGTGTGGGACGGAGGTAATAATGATTTTCCCTTCTATAAGCCTGACATGATGATAACCATCACGGATCCACACAGGGCAGGTCATGAATTAAGGTATTATCCCGGGGAGGTAAATTTGCGGCTGGCTGATGTGGTGATAATTAATAAGATAGATACTGCCGCTCCCGAAGCAATTCAGGTGGTGCGTGAAAGTATTGCAAAAGTGAATCCTAAAGCTGTTGTCATCGATGGTGCTTCACCAATAAAGGTTGATAACCCGTCTGTGATAACAGGGAAGATAGTACTGGTTGTTGAAGATGGGCCGACACTGACTCATGGTGAGATGAAGATAGGTGCAGGTGTCGTTGCTGCCCGTAAGTTCGGAGCCGCCGGTCTTGTTGATCCCAGGCCATATACTGTCGGAAGACTTACAGAAACATTCAGGATCTATCCGGATATAGGGACGCTCTTACCCGCCATGGGCTATGGTAAACAACAGTTACACGATCTGGAAAGCACAATAAATAAAACGAAATGCGATAGCGTTATAATAGCAACTCCTATTGATCTTAACAGAATAATCAACATTAAGAAACCCAGTACCAGGGTCTATTATAATCTCCAGGAGATAGGGGAGCCAAACCTGTCTCAGGTTCTGGATGAATTTATCAAGAAACACAAACTGACAGGGAAGAAAAGATAACCTCACTCCCTGCTTTATCCTTCATGGCATCTTTGGTGTCAAGAACCATCTTCAGATCACCTGCACTAAGTCGCCAGTCTTCATACGGATAAAGCCGGTTATTCTTATTGAGGTCTTTGAATGCAAAACCCTAATCAGTTAATAAAACGATTCCCGGGGTTGTGTCATAACCAAGGGTTTGACCACTCTTATTGATAACAGTCATGACAGATCCTATTCCGGTTTCGCTCCATTTTTTGCAACTGCTCATAGTAATGCTTACTATGACAATGAAAGCTATAAAATAGAATGTAAATTATCTTATTTTGATTTTATTTATTTGATTTATACGTATATTTTTAACGGCTTACACGTGCATTCCCTTTCCAGATATTCCAGATCTGTTCTTCATCGGACGGTTGGCAATAATCAGTTATCAGGGTTGTTGCCAGAGTACCGGCAGCCCATCCGAACTGGATCCATTTATCCGGCTCCCAGCCTTTAAGAATGGCATATAGCAGTCCTCCCACAAACCCGTCACCTCCGCCGATACGGTCAAGTATATTTATCTCCCGC
>Ga0307420_1000146_pt1 | contig 33267 bp, 29 predicted proteins | sample SalMarWE160240MG_2_FD_202167 | JGI IMG/M metagenome (GOLD analysis project Ga0307420, IMG submission 202167) | Salt marsh sediment microbial communities from the Plum Island Ecosystem LTER, Massachusetts, United States - WE1602-40 | ecosystem: Environmental > Aquatic > Marine > Intertidal zone >... | reverse complement strand
GCGAGTTGCCCTGGATTTTGCCTTGGTCGGGGGCCTCAAAGTCGCCGACGTACACGCCCTTGACCTGGACGTTCGTCCCCTTCTGCTCGTTGTAGTATTCCACGCCGGCCTCATAGGCCACGATAAAGATCTCAACGGTCGGGATCTGCATACCGGCGACGTAGCCCACCTGCGGGTCGTCAGGATCCTTCAGCACAGCCCAACCGGCTGCCAGGTAGCCGATGGGGAACGCTGCTTCATCGGTGTTAAAGACGATGCCCACGACGTTGTCGATGGGCGGGTCATAGGCAAAGTCGACGATGCCAAACTTGACGTCAGGATACTGCTCCGCCATCTTGGCCGTGGCGTCGCCCAGCAAAAAGCCCACGGTGATGATCAGGTCATAGTCCTGCTCGGCGAACTCGGTGATGTTCTTCTCATAATCAGCCTGGGCCTGGCTCTCGATGAACTTGGCGCAGACGGCCAGTTCCTCGTCGGCCTTTGCCAGGCCCGCCCAGGTGTTCTCGTTGAAGCTGGCGTCGTCCAAGCCACCCACATCCGACACCATGCCGACCTTCAGGTCGCTCTCCTCACAGCCTTCTGGAAGGGCCGGCCCGCAGGTGCAGCCGGTGATCAAGGCGATCAGGGTAACTAGACAAAGGACGCTTAGAAATTTCTCGCGCATTTCAATTCTCCTCTCTTAGTTTGGAATCTTGGAATCTCGGGGAGCTTGTCGTGGTATTCTTCGATACCATCACCTCCTTGTCATGGAGTTGATCGATCGTCGAGAGAATCACCCGTGGCAGCGATTCTCTCGCCGTGGAAAAGCACTACGCCGAGTGAGAGAGGTTGCTCGGTTGGGTGATCCAAAAGGAGCAGGTAAGCGGGCACTTTTACATCGTAATTATAGACCAGTCGGTAATTTCGGCAAATTGTCAATCGGTGGCTCTGGCTGCTTCGTACACTCTCCCGAACTCTTCCACGAAAAGCGCCGCCACCTCGGGATCGTGGACGATGAGCACGTTTTCGTCGTTCCTGTCCTCGGCGCTGGCGGTGAAATTGTAGGAGCCCAGGATCACCGTTTTGTCGTCGATGATGATCACCTTGTGGTGCATAACGTATGGATTGCCATCGGGGAGCACATCGTGTACCTCGGCTCGCAACCGTTCATACTCGCTGTATTCCCGCTCGGCGTTTCGGTCCTCGATCACGCCCTGGACCACTACGCCTGCCTGTGCCCGCTCCAACATCGCGTCGGCGATCTCATCGCTGGTGAAGGTAAAGGCCATAAAGCGAATGCGGCTCTGGGCACCTTGGATCTCGGCAATGATCTGGGCCTGTGCCTCATCCTCGGGTGCAAAGTAGTTCTCCACCTCGACCTGTTTCGTCTGGCCCTCGTCCAGCTCGGCGGTGATAAAGATGCGCGGATTGGGGGTATCGGCGGATGAGGTGGGACCGAATTGGCCTTCGAACATCTCTTCGAACTCGGCGGTATAGTTTTCTGCCAAGGCGGGTGAGGCGATGAGGACGACGTTGTTGTTGTTGCGGTAGGTGCCGTTCTCGGTGAGGTTCCACGAGCCAGTCCAGACCCATACACCATCGATGACGACAAACTTGTCGTGCATCAGCCCTTCGTCGCGTCTATCCTCGATGACGGGGATTCCGGCCTGCCGCAACAGCGCGACTGCGTCCTCGTCAGCGTTGTCGCTGTCAGTAACGAACCGCACCCTGATGCCTCGCTGGTGAGCGGCGATCAGTGCGTCGGCCACCGACTCCAGGTCAAAGTCGTAGGCGACCACGTCCACGCTGCTTTCGGCGTAATCGATCACGGCGACCAGTACCTCGTCCAGTCCGCCGTAATGATGCGAATCGTCGTCCGGGTAGCGTGGGCTGGTAAAGTAGACGCGGACCCAGTCGCCGCTGACCGTCTCCTTGACCGAGTGTTGCCCGCCGCCGCATTCGCCGCACGCCACCTGGGCGACGACCAGGACGGCCAGGGCTAGAACAAGTGATAACGATCTGTGGAGCTTGCGTACCATTCGTCAACCTCGGGTTCGTTCTCTTTGGGCGTGATCTCGGACAGCAGTGCCTGCACCTGCGCTGCCTGTTCCTCAGGTGCGGCTTGGCCCGCTTGCTCGCTGACATGCTTCAGTGTGCCGCGCAAATCGGCGAGGCGCGCGCCGAGTTCCTCGCGCGATAGCTCCTCCTGCTGGGCGATGGTTTTGGCTTGGACTATTCCCCAATCCAGCAGGGCCTTGGCCGCGTCGTCGATCAGGTCGGCGGTGAGGGATACGTCTTCTAGCAGCCGCTCGATGGCGTGCCGGAGGGTATTCGAGTCGGTCATCCTTTTTCTCCTCGTTGCTTGCGTGGAGCACAAGCGGCAGGGCCACATTGTACCTGGGTACAATGTTCATTTCGGCCATGCGCCCGATGCCAGGTTGGGCGAAGTGTGGTATAGTAGGGATGAATTGCAAAGCATCTGCAGCAGGAAAGGGTCTTGCATACAATATAGCAATAAACACAAAAAGTACAGGTTTTTTTGCAAACTAGATTCAACCTCCTGTGGGTGTCGAGGGTGTGATTTAGTGATAGGAACGAGCGATGGAAGATCAGATGTGGGCTGGCAGCGAGATTGAGGTTGAAGTGTGGGGCTGCTTTACCACCCACCACCGACTGCTGACGGAAACTGACGTCTTGGGGGAACTGACCCTGCCCGTCTTCAGCTCGGGCGGGGTGTTCGAGGCCGCCGATGGTCGGGAATTGGTGGTGGAAAAGACGAGTCGGTGGCGCGGTTGGCACGAGTTGCGGGAGAATGACATCGTCGTGGGGTCGGCGCGCCCGCTCGGCTTTTGGGGACGCAGGATGAGCGTCGGGTTCCGGGGACTGATGTACGAGTTGGTGCCGGTGGGCTTTTGGTCGGATGGCTGGGATTTGCTCGACGAGTCGGGAGCGGTGGTGGTCGAGATTCGGCGCTGGGGCTTCTTCCGCCGGAAGGTCAGCCTGACGGTCCGCGAATTGGTCCACTTCGATCTGTTAGTCTTTGTCTACTACTTGGCTCACGTGCGCTGGCAGGAGCAGGCGGCGGCAGTCGCGGCGGCGGGGAGCTAAAGGGACGCTGGGTGCACGCAGGGCTTCTCCGAACTGGACATAAGTTCGCTCGTCGTAGCGCCCGCTGAGCGCGAAATGCTCTGTCGGCCTGGCACACTGGCGACGGATTGCCGAAAAAGCATCGGCGCGCAAGAAAATCGCGCGCCGATGTTTCACGTGAAACATTGTGCGACTTTGGGGCTCATTATCTGGTGTTCTCATCCAGCCAGGCTAGGTAGCTCTGGCTTCCCTTGAGGATTGGTGTGGCGATGATCTCTGGCTCTTTGTAGGGATGAACGGCTCGAATGGCCTTTTCCAGCTCCTCGTAAAGCGTCCCCTTGCTCTTGATAATGCACAGCCATTCTTCAGCGTTCTCAATCTTTTCCTGCCACCAGTACGTGCTCGTGATGGGGCCGATGACCTGCGCGCAGGCGGCCAGCCGCTTCTCCACAACCGCGCCGGCGATCGCTTGCGCGTCGGCCTTGGTCTCCGTTGTCGTGGTCACTTGGATAAAAGTTGCCATGTGTGCATTCCTTGCTTGCTAATCTCCAATCTCTAATCTCCAGTCCCCGCCTACCAGTCCGGCCACGTCTGCCACAGGACGCGGTGATCGCCAGCGTCGTAGGTGTTCAGTTCGGCGTCCATGGGCCGATCTTCCGATAGCGCCTGCTGTTGCTTCTTCAGCCAGGCGATGGCGGCCCGGTAGTGGGTGCGCAGCCCGGCATAATAACCCAGGGCGACATGTATCTCGCTGCGGCGGGCACGGGCCAGCCACACCGTCTCGAACTCGGCCTGCAGATGCGCTAGTTCTTTATCCAGGGCTTTGAGCGCCAGGATGTGCTGATGGATGCCGGCAGCGTCCAGGTCGGGTGCGCGCAGATCCTGGCGGATTTGTTGGGAGCGCGCGGTCTTGCGGGCGGCATAGGCGGTGAGGCGCGCGGCGGAGGCCATCTCGAGCAGGGTGAGTTCGCGCGGGTGTCCCACGGATAACTCATCGAGGGCGGCGCTGGCCTCTTGGGCCAGGACGTGCGCCTCGGCTGCGGTCGCGGGGGGTAGGGAGGTCACGGTTTCGCCCGTCAGCGGCTCGTCGAAGAGGGCCAGTGCGGTGTTTGAGGCGTTGGGCTGGGGGATGCCGGGAAGCGTATTGATGCGATCCAGCTTGTGGACGGCTTCTAGTATTTGCCCATGTGCCGGGCCAAAGAAGAGCGGGCCAAAGGCGGCCTCAAAATCCTCGTCGGTCGTCGCGCCGCCGCTCCAGCCCTGCGCTGCGCCAAAGGTGTAACCGTACCAGCTCAGCCCCAGATATTGGTAATGACCGCAGTCGCCCCAGTCGGTGTTCAGTATCCCCTGCGCGCCGGCAGCTACGCCGTCACGTACAAAGTTGCGCATGTTGACGTTGGCGTTGTGGATGCGTGGAAAGAGGGTGTTCCACGAGGAGGTGCCGGGACAGACCCAGAAGGCGTGCTCTGATTCGCCAAAGGTGCGCGCCGTGGGATATGCCTCGGCGGCCTCGTAGTGCCAGTCGAGCAGCGTCACGTCCTGCGGTACCTCGCCGATCAGCTCGGGGTGATGGAGCAGGATGTCGCCCCAGATTTGGATGCGGCGTCCGTAGCGGGCGGCCAGGTCGCGCACGCGCAGGATGTGGTTCAAGTAGACGCGTCCGACACCAACCTTGTCGGCCATCGGCTTGCTGGCTCCCTGGCCCAGATCCCAGGTCTCGTCGCAGTCTACGTTGAAGGTGGCGGAGGTGAAGGAGGGCAGCATGTCGCCGTAGAGCTCGTCCAGCAGGGTGTAGATCTCCTCGCAGGCCGGGCTCAAGGTCCAGAGCAGGTCCGTCTCTGCCATGTGTCGGTACTCGGGGATCAGGAGCGTGTTACGGGCGTGACCGAAGGATTGCAGGTTGGGCATCAGCTCGATGTGATGGGCGCGGCAGAAGACGTCCAGTCCCAGGATGTCCTGGCTGCTGAGGGAGCCGCAGCCTGCGCCGATCCTGGGATGGCGCGGGAACCGGAAGGTGTGCTCGGTGTAGAGTTGAAGGACGTTGATCTTGTAATGGCTGAGTTCGACAACCAGATCCTTCAATGTTTCGAGCGTGGGCACTTTGCCACGGGAGACGTCGAGCATGAGGCCGCGGTAGGGCAGCGCGGGCCAGTCTTGGATGGTCAGCGCGGGTAGGTCGGCGCCGTGCACGCGCACCAACTGGCGCAGCGTCTGGACGGCGTAGAACAGGCCGATGGGTGCGTCGGCGTAGAGGGCGATGTCGTCCGGCGTGATGGTCAAACTGTACGCCTGGTCGGCGATGGTGGTGGGTGCTTGTGGTCGCCGGGGTTCGATGCCGAAGGCGGCAGCCTGCTCTTGGCTGTGGATCAACTGGATCGCGCGATTGGGCGGCGTGAGGGATTTGGCGATGGGCAAGTTCAGGCAAGCCGCCCGGGCGATCTCGTCTTGAAGCTGGCGTGCTGCGAAAAAGGCTTCGTCGCTCGCCGAGGCCGAGATGACGATTGGGCTATCCAGGCCGATGGCGAACGTGCCCTCAAGCGGCACAAGCGTCTTGGGCTGGGGGAGCAAATGGCGATCCATCCGGCCTCCTTTTGACGCCATTTTACGCCCGATCCAGTTCTTTTGCAACTATCGATGAGGGATGAAACAGCTACTGCAATATATTGTGCAGAAAACGTTTGCCATAGCAATGCGGCGTGCCGCGAGATTTTAGTAGATTGGCGTCTCGTTTTACTTGACAATTCGGTAAAAGTCGATATAATAACCGGCGTACAATGAAGAAACGAAGCCTCTACGAAGCGCTGAGCGCAGCCTCACGCGCTTCTTTCACGTATGTGGGAGGCACGGACGTGCGCTCTGCATGTGTAATCGCTTCTTCTGTACCACAAAATTTCCCGGACGGGGAGGATTATGAACGGTCGAGAAGAGCAAGTTATGGAGGCACGAGATTTCCGTTCGCTGCGCATCAGCTTGGCGTCGCCTGAGCAGATTCACTCCTGGTCATACGGCGAAGTCACCAAGCCCGAGACCATCAACTACCGTCGTCTGCGGCCCGAGAAAGATGGCCTCTTCTGCGAGGCCATTTTTGGCCCCACCAAGGATTGGCAGTGCTATTGCGGCAAGTACAAGAACGTCCGCTACAGGGGCATCATCTGTGACAAGTGCGGCGTCGAGGTGACGCGCTCCTCGGTGCGGCGCGAGCGCATGGGACACATCGAGCTGGCGGCCCCGGTCGCTCATCTGTGGTACACGCGCCGTGTCCCCAACCTGGCCATCCTGCTAGGGATCACCAAGCGCGATATGGATCGCGTGCTCTACTTTGCCCAGTACGTCGTCACCCACGTGGACGAGGAAGCGCGCCAAAAAGCGCTCAAGCGGCTGGAGGCCGATCTCGAGGAGCAGCAGGAGCAATTGGAGGCCGTGGCTCAGGAAGGCATCGAGGCGCTGAAGCAGCGGCTGGTCGAGGAAGAGGTGCAGATCGAGGAGCGACGGGAGGCCATCCGCGGCAAGCTGGACGAGGAACTCGCCACCGCCACCGAGCGGGTGATGAAAGAAGCCCAGGCGCTGCAAAAGAAGGTGGAAGAGCGGCAGGGCAAGACGATTCGCGTGCCCCTCGTCTTCAAGCCAACGGGCACGACGATCGCCGACAAGGGCGTCACGGTGGGGCGCGAGCATCTGACGCTGCTCAACCAGACGGTGCAGGATCACCTCAGCCAATTGGAGGAGGAGATACGCGAGCGCTGGGAGGACAAGGTGGCTCCTTTGACGGTAGACACCGAGCACTGGCGCGAGGCAACCAGCGACGAGATCGACCGCGTCGAAGAGCAGTTGGCTAATGACATCGCCGCTTTGCAGGCCAGGATCCGGGCCGACCGAGAGGAATTGCTGGGATTGGCCGAACTGCAGTTCTTGGGTGAGCCTCGCCTGCGGGAGTTAAAGGGTAAATGGGGCCAGGTGTTCAAGGCCGACATGGGCGCCGAGGCGTTCTACGAGATCCTTTGCGACATCAACCTGAAAAAGCGGGCCGAGGAACTGTGGCGCGAGGTGCGTCACGGTACGTCGAAGCAGCGCCGCAAGCGCGCGGTCAAACGGCTGCGCGTGGTCGAGGCGCTGCGCAAGAGCGGCAACCGGCCCGAGTGGATGGTCATGACCGTCCTGCCCGTCATCCCGCCTGACCTGCGTCCGATGGTGCAGCTCGACGGCGGACGTTTTGCCACTTCCGACCTGAATGACCTCTACCGGCGGGTGATCAACCGCAACAACCGGCTCAAGCGACTGTTGGATCTGGGCGCGCCCGATGTGATCGTGCGTAACGAGAAGCGCATGTTGCAGGAGGCGGTGGACAGCCTGATCGACAACAGCCAGCGCGGCAAGGCACTCTCGCGCCGCGGCCGGCGCGAGCTCAAGTCGTTGAGCGACATGCTGAAGGGCAAGAAAGGGCGCTTCCGGCGCAACCTGCTGGGCAAGCGCGTGGACTATTCCGGGCGCTCTGTGATCGTCATCGGTCCCAGGCTGAAGCTGCATCAGTGCGGTTTGCCCAAGACGATGGCGTTGGAGCTGTACCGCCCCTTTGTCATCAGCAAGCTGGTGGAATACAACTATGCCAGCAACGTCAAGGCGGCCAAGCGCATCATCGAGCGCGAGCGGCCGGAGGTGTGGGAGGTGTTGGAGGAGGTGATCAAGGATCGCCCGGTGCTCCTCAACCGCGCGCCCACGCTGCACCGCTTGGGCGTTCAGGCCTTCGAGCCGATATTGGTGGAGGGCAAGGCGATCCACATCCACCCGCTGGTGTGTGCGGCCTTCAACGCCGACTTTGACGGCGATCAGATGGCAGTGCACGTGCCGCTCTCGCGGCGGGCGGTGGAGGAATCCCGCAGGCTGATGTTGGCGACACATAATCTACTCAAGCCGGCGGACGGGCAGCCTGTCGTGGGGCCGACGAAGGACATGTGCCTGGGGGTCTACTACCTGACGATGGAGGACCCGACAAAGGCTGAAGAGGAACCCAAGCTGTTCATCGATTTGGATGAGGTGGAGTTGGCCTACTCCCTGAGACAGGTTCGTCTACACACACCCGTCATTGTGGGGCAGTTTTACGATGACCGGGCCAAGCCCGCAAAGCCCATCGAGACGACAGTAGGGCGGTGTCTGTTCAACCGCGTTCTGCCCGACGAGATGCGCTTTATCAACCGCGTGTTAGATAAGGGCGGCTTGCAGGAATTGGTCGGCGTGTGCTATCGTCAAATGGGTGGCGACGTGACGACCGAGGTGGTGGACCACATCAAGGACATCGGGTTCAAATACGCCACCCGTTCTGGCGTGACCATCGCGATTTCTGACCTCGTTATCCCAGATGAGAAGCAGGACATCATTGCGCAGACGGAGCAGGCCGTATCCGAGGTGGAGCGCCAATATCGGCGCGGCCTGCTGACGGAGGAAGAGCAGTACACGCGCGTGGTTGAGTTGTGGTCTCAAACTCAGGAACAGGTCTCCAAGGTGGTGTCAGCGGGGCTGGATCCGACCGGCCCGGTGTCCATTATGGCCAAATCGGGGGCCTCCAAGGGGGGATTCAACCCGATTGCTCAGTTGGCCGGCATGCGCGGCTTGATGTCAGATCCCTCGGGGCGCATCATCGAGCAGCCCATCCGCAGTAGCTTCCGCGAGGGGCTTTCGGCGCTGGAGTACTTTATCAGCACCCACGGCTCGCGCAAGGGGCTGGCCGATACGGCGATGCGTACCGCCGACGCGGGCTACCTGACGCGCCGCCTGGTGGACGTGGCGCAGGACGTGATCATCAATGCTCACGACTGTGGCACGATGGGCGGCATCTGGATTCGTGCCGCAGATGACGTGGGCGGTCAAAAGATGTCCGAGCGGGTGGTGGGGCGCGTCGCTGCCGCTGCGCTGGCTCATCCCAAGACCGGCGAGGTGTTGGTCGATCGCAATGAGGTGATCGACGAGGATGTCGCAAGCGCTATCGACGAGTTGGAGATCGAGAGTGTCATGGTACGCTCGCCTATGACGTGCCAGTTGCGCCAGGGCATCTGTGCACTGTGCTATGGACGCGACCTGGGGCGCGGCAAGATGATCGCGGTGGGTTCGGCCGTCGGCATCGTGGCGGCCCAATCCATCGGTGAGCCGGGCACGCAGTTGACGCTGCGCACGTTCCACACCGGCGGTGTGGCACACGCCGGCGATATCACCGCCGGTCTGCCACGGGTGGAGGAGATGTTCGAGGCGCGCAAAAAGCCCAAGGGCGAGGCGCCGTTGTCAGAGATCGGCGGCGTCGTGCACATCGTCAGGTCGGAAGATACACGCCGCGTGTTGGTGGTCGATAGCGAGGTCGAAAAGTACGAGCTCGAGATCAAGCGGGGGTGGAAGATCCTGGTGGAGGATGGCGACGAGGTCAAGGCCGGCGCCCCGCTGGCGACCTGGCGCGATGAGAAGGAAATCGTGGCCGAAAAGAGCGGGCGGCTGGCCGTCAAAGACCGGCTGATCATGCTGATCCATGAGCGGCGCGATGAGCGGGAGTACGAGGTCCCCACGTCCGGTCGTTTGCTGGTCGAGGAGGGGCAGCGCATCGATCCGGGCACGCAGTTGGTGGAGGGCGTTCTGAACCCGCACGACATTCTGCGCATCCAGGGGCGCGAGGCCACGCAGCAATACCTGCTCTCGGAGGTGCAGAACGTTTATCGCTCCCAGGGCGTGAATACGAACGACAAGCACTTTGAGATCATCTTCCGCAAGATATTGAGCAAGGTGCAGATCGTCGAATCGGGCGATACAGAGCTCCTGCCGGGCGATTTGGTGGACCGGCTAGAGCTGGAGGACATCAATCGTCTGGTCATTGAAGCAGGTGGGCAGCCTGCGAAGGCCTGGCCGGTGCTGTTGGGAATCACCAAGGCGGCCCTCAACACCGAGAGCTTCCTTTCGGCCTCGTCCTTCCAGCACACGATCCGGGTGTTGGCTCACGCGGCGATCGAGGGCAAGGAGGATCCGCTGCTGGGGTTGAAGGAGAACGTGATCCTGGGCAAGCTGATCCCGGCCGGCACGGGCTACCGGGGGGACAATCCGTCTTCGGAGGGCCCTGTGGGTGAGTTTGAGGGCATCTCCTTGAGCGGGCCTGCAAAAGATGTCCCGGCAGCAGTGGAAACGGAGGTTGGCGAGCCTGAAGCGGTAGAGATCGTCCCTGCCTAGTACAGGCGATGGGTGGGAGTTTGTGCGCGGCAGCGCTGATCAAAGGCGCTGCCGCGTTTTTTTGTGCGCCAAGCCCTGCGTTTGCCAGGGTTCGCAGAACAAATTGACAAACCAGGCTGGACGAATTACCCGGATTCGCGCCATCCCTTCGAGGTCGAGCGCGAGGTGAAGCTCTAGCAAGTTCCCGCCGGCATCAAGAGGACAGTGGCGATGAGGGTGTCTTGCAGACTGAGATGCCCTGTGATACAATCCAGGCTAGAAAAAAGTTGACCTGAAAAAGGCTTGTTCGTGTGACTTTCGCCACTTGCTCCCAATTTGGGAATAGTGTATAATATATTCACTAAAGCGTCTCACTATGGGCATTGTTGGCATATCAATTCTTGATGAATGTGCAAAAAAACATTGTGATGTTCGTGAGCAGTTACGGGCTTGGCGTAAAGATGCCGAAGAAGCAGACTGGAAAACCCCCCTTGATATAAAGGCCCGTTACCCTTCGGCAAGCATCATTGGCGGGAAGTGTGTAGTATTCAACGTCAAAGGCAATCAATATCGTGTAGTAGCCAAGGTGAATTATGAGCTTGGCAATGTTAGGGTTCTTTTTGCCGACATCCACGCAGAATATAACAAAATAGACGCAAGCAAGCTTTGTGCAGGAGTCTAATATGGAAATCAAACCCATCAAGACCGATGAGGATTATCAGACTGCGCTGGCTGAGATTGACTGTCTGTTTGATGCTTCACCGAATACTCCTGAGGCTGACAGATTGGAGGTATTGATGATACTCGTGCAGGCTTACGAGCGCGAGCATTTCGATACTTCCTTGCCAGACCCCATTGAAGCTATAGAGTATTATGTGGAAAGCCGTGGTTTGTCGCGTTTGGATCTTGAGCCTTGCATCGGGAGTCGTGCTCGTGTATCCGAGATCCTGAACCGAAGGCGCCCTCTTACGCTGAGAATGATACGAAACCTAGAAGCCGGGCTTGGTATTCCAGCGGAGATATTGATACAGCAGTATGATCTGGTTTTAGAAGGGGTTGACGAGATTCTAGCATACTCTGTTGATTGCATCACAGCTAGCAACACATATCAGGGGGAAGAAGAGATCGATGCTCCCCTTCAATACATGGCTCGAGTTTTAAGCATACCTCAACAGTACACAATACTGAGAGAACAAGAATCTTTCTCAACAGGGGATGCACTATCCGATACATGGGATGAAGGGTGTGTGAAATTAGATCCAGAGAAGAAGCGATTTCGTCATACCAACTCTTGTGCCTATACCTCAGCACCTGTGCAATAGGAGTATAATCATCTATGATAGACCATGTATGGACCGTAGTTTGCTCACAGGCAGTTATTGATCGCGACACAAATAATGTGAGTCTTCATAATGTGGCAGAGCAGATAACTATTCAAGACAGGCCTGATCCCGATGCTAGCGCCTTAATTCCACTGGAAGTAGTAACACTTTGGGCAAGGAGTGACTTGAGTATACCATCTCGTGGTCAAGGCCGCTTTACTTTCGTATCTCCTTCTGGCAAAACAAAAGTTGGCCCCACTCTCTTTGACATCGATCTATCTGAATATAGGAGATACCGAACCCGAACCCGCCTCCGAGTATTGCCTGTGGGTGAACCTGGTCGTTACATCTTCCGTGTAGACTACAAGGACGAGAATGGGCAGCGGTGGCGTAAGGTAGCCGCTGTACCGCTCGAAGTGACCTTTGAATCACCAGAAGAGAGTGAACAGGCTCCAGATGAAGCCAAGTAGTTTATCAGGCTCTTTCTACTACGCCCGTCATATTCGGCGGGCGTTTCTTTTCACAAGTTCGAGTTTCTCCAGGATAGGGCCCGTTTTTTGTCGAGCGAAGGTGTCATGTTCAACAATTGACGAAATCGCGTGCTCGTGTTACCATACCCCGCTGTGAGCTAGAGCAGCGAGACAGCGGAGTAGCGATGCGTAGTGTTGAATGGCACGACGACAAAGTTCGCATGATCGACCAGCGGCTCCTGCCGGCCGAGTTTCGCCTGGTCGAGTACGATGATTACCATGGTGTGGCTCAGGCCATCGGCACGATGGTCATCCGCGGGGCGCCGGCAATCGGGGCGGCGGCGGGCTTTGGCATGGCGCTGGCCGCGCGGCAGAGCCAGGTGCGGGACCGGGATGGCCTTTTGGCCGACCTGCGGGAGGCGGGGGACGTGCTGTGTGCTGCCCGCCCCACAGCAGTCAACCTATCCTGGGCGGTGGCGCGCCTGCTGCGGCGCGCTGAGCGCGAGCCCGATTCCGCGGTCATCCCCGGTGCGCTGCTGGCCGAGGCCCAGGCGCTGGCCGACGAGGACGTGGAGACAAATAAGCGGCTGGGGGGCCACGGCGCGGCGCTGATCCGCGACGGCGATACGATCCTGCATCACTGCAACACCGGCGCTCTGGCGACGGTGGACTATGGCACCGCCCTGGGCGTCATCCGCGCGGCGCACGGGCAGGGCAAGCGGATTCACGTGCTGGTGGACGAGACCCGCCCGCGCCTGCAAGGGGCGCGCCTCACGGCGTGGGAGCTTCAGCAGGAGTCCATCCCCTTCACCCTCATCGCCGATAACGCCGCCGGCCACTTTATGCGCACCGGCCGGGTCGATATCGTGCTGGTGGGGTCCGACCGGACGGCGGCTAACGGCGACGTGGCCAATAAGATCGGCACGTACAAACTGGCGGTCGTGGCCCAGGCCAACGGCATCCCCTTCTACCCCTGCGTGCCGACGTCCACGATCGACCTGTCGCTGCCCACCGGCGAAGACATCCCCATCGAGGAGCGGGCGGCGGACGAGGTCGCCGGAATCACTTATCAGGGCCGACCGGTGGCGCCGGAAGGCGTGCAGGTGGCGAACCCGGCCTTCGACATGACGCCACATCGATACGTCACCGGCATCGTGACCGAGAACGGGATCGCCTACCCGCCGTTCGACGTCAGTCTGCGGCGACTCGTGGAGGGCGACCGTGAGGACTGAAGCTCCCTCTCTACCCGTCATTGTTCTCTGCGGCGGGGAAGGCACGCGTATGCAGGCACCGACCAACAAGGTGTTGGTTGAGATCGGCGGCAGACCCATCCTCTGGCACGTGATGAAGATCTATGCCAGCCACGGCCACACGCGCTTCATTCTCGCGCTGGGCCACCAGGCTGAGGGGATCAAGCGATATTTCCTCGAGTACGAGCCTATGAGCTATGACTTTACGATCCACATGGGCCAATCGTGTGCCATCTCCTGTTATGGTGCCGAGACAGAGGATTGGGAAGTCATACTGGCGGACACAGGCCCCCATGCTTTGAAGGGGGCACGTGTCTACCGTGCTGCCAAGTACGTTGACACCGATACTTTCTTTGTCACCTATGGTGAGGCGGTGGGCGATGTGGATCTAGGGGCCCTGCTGGCCTTCCATCGACAGCACGGTCGGCTGGCGACCGTGACCGGGGCGCGTATGCAGTCGCATCTCGGTGTCTTCCAGTTGGGTGAGAATGGAGATGGGCAGGTGGTCGGGTTTGCCGAAAAGCCGGTGCTGGATCATTGGATTAACGCCGGGTTTATGCTCTTTGAGCGTGGAGTGTTGGACTACCTGGATGATGACGATAGCTTTCAACTGGAGAGGGATGGCTTTCCCCGCCTGGTCACTGATGGACAGTTGATGATGTATCGCCACCCGGGCTACTGGCGCTCGATGAAGACATTTAAGGACACGCAAGAGCTGGATACTGTTTGGCGTGAAAGTGCACCGTGGAAAACGTGGGAGTAGAGTGGCATTATGACGAGTGATTTGCAATCCTTTTGGCTCGACCGCCCTGTATTCATCACTGGCTGCGCGGGGTTTCTCGGTTCCTGGTTGACCTCCGCGCTGGTTGAAGCGGGGGCCAACGTCGTCGGCCTCGTGCGCGACCGGGTGCCTTTCTCGCTTCTGCGCCGGTCGGGCTACCTGGATCGGATCACCGTCGTGCGCGGTGACGTGACCGATTACGAGTTGGTCGAGCGGGTGCTGAACGAGTACGAGATCGACGCTGTTTTCCACCTGGCCGCCCAGACCATCGTGCCCATCGCCAACCGCGCGCCGCTCTCCACCTTTGAGACGAACGTCAAGGGCACCTGGACGGTGTTGGAGGCCGCCCGCCGCTCGCCCACGGTTGCCCGAGTGGCGATTGCCTCCTCCGACAAGGCCTACGGCGCGCACGAGACGCTGCCCTACGTCGAGGACGCGCCCCTGCTGGGCTGCCATCCTTACGACGTATCCAAGGCCTGCGCGGATCTGATCGCCCGCACGTATTTTGCCACCTACGGCTTGCCCGTCGCCGTCACCCGCTGCGCCAACCTCTACGGCGGCGGCGATCTGAATTGGAACCGCATCGTGCCCGGCACGATGCGCAGCCTCATCCGGGGCGAGCGACCCCTCATCCGCTCCGATGGCACGCTCCAGCGCGACTATCTCTACGTGCAGGATGCCGTGCACGCGTACATGACGCTGGCCGAGCACCTGGATACAGACGAGGTGAAGGGAGAGGCATTTAACTTTGGGATGGACAAACCGACGTCCGTCCTCGAGATGGTGCAGGCCATCGTCGCCGTCTCTGACCGTCCAGACCTGGAGCCGGTCGTGTTGAACGACGCGCCGAACGAGATCCCGACCCAGTATATGGACAGCAGCAAGGCCCATCGGTTATTGGATTGGGCGCCCGGACACTCGCTCGAGGAGGGGTTGGGAGAGACGTTCGAGTGGTATCGGGAGTTTTTGAGCCAGTGAATTGGTAGTTGATAAGTTGGTAGATTGGGAAGGAAAGCACGTGCTGGTCACCGGGGCGGGTGGTTTTATCGGCCAGCGCCTCGTGCGGCGATTGGTGCAGGCTGGGGCGCGGGTGTGGGTGGAGTTGGCCCCTGGCGAAGCGCCAGAGCACATAGCTGCGTTACCTGCCCAGGTTGAACGATCGGTCTTTGACTTGCGCGATGCACGGGCGGTGCTGGCCGCGGTGGACGAGGCCGCGCCGCGGGTCGTCCTTCACCTGGCCGCCGTCGGTGTCACCAATCCCAAAATAGACCCGACACTGGCGCTGGCGGTGAACGCCGGGGGAACCGTGCACCTTCTGGAGGCCGTGAAGGAGCGCGGTGTCGAACGGGTCGTGCTGGTCGGTACCTGCTACGAATACGGCGCTTGCGAGTCGGTTGAGGGGCTCGACCCCTTTAACGCCTACGCCGCTTCCAAGGTGGCCGCCTGGGCCTTTGGGCGCATGTATTGGCGGGCGCACGACCTGCCCGTCGTCACCGTGCGGCCTTTCCAGGTCTATGGACCGGGGCAATCGGCCCACACGTTAGTGCCCGCCGCCATCGATGCGGCGCTGGCGGGGCGGAATTTTCCGATGACGCCGGGCGAACAGGAGCGGGACTTTATTTTTGTAGAGGATGTCGTTTCGGGGATGCTGGCGGCCGCGCGAGCGTCCGGAATCGAGGGAGAGAGCCTCGACCTGGGGACCGGGCGGGTGCACTCCGCTCGACAGGTGGTGGAACGCATCTGGGCCGTGACGGGGGCGCGCGGGCAGGTGCTGCCCGGCGCCCTGCCGTATCGCCCTGGCGCGGTGATGCACAGCGTCGCCGACGCCGACCGCACCGCCCGGCTGACCGGCTGGCGGGCGACGACGACTCTGGAAGAGGGTCTGCGGCAAACCATCCAAAGCTACGCAGAGCAGATTTGATGAAAGACGCACACAGGCAGACATCGGAAAAAGACCTGCGGCGCCAAATCCAGCAGTTGGTGGCCGAGTATTACCGGCAGGCTCACGCAATGCGTCCTTTCACGCCCGGCGAGACGCGCGTGCACTATGCCAGCCGCGTTTATGACGAGCGCGAGCTGATGGCCGCGGTGGACGCCTGCCTCGATTTTTGGCTCAGCGCCGGCCCCAACGCGGCGGCGTTCGAGCGTCGGTTGACGGAAACGGTCGGCGTGCGCCACGCGCTGCTGGTCAACTCCGGTTCCTCGGCCAACCTGGTCGCCGTCAGCGCCCTGTGCTCCCGCCGCTTGGAGCGCCCGCTGGAGCCGGGCGACGAGGTGATTACGCCGGCGGCGGCCTTTCCCACCACCGTGGCGCCTATCGTGCAGAACGGTCTGGTGCCGGTGTTCGTGGACTGCGAGCTGGGGACGTACAACCTCGACCCCGGGCAACTGGAGCCGGCCCTGTCGGACCGCACGCGGGCGCTGTTCTTTGCCCACACATTGGGCAACCCGGTCGATATGGAGCGGGTTTTGGCGTTCGCCCGGGCTCACGATCTGTACGTCATCGAGGATGCCTGCGACGCGCTGGGCAGCACCTACGACGGCCAGATGGTGGGCTCCTTTGGCGACTTGGCCACGCTCAGCTTCTACCCCGCCCATCACATCACCAGTTTGGATTTTGATGAGCCGATTATGGTGATGAGTCCATCTGGCACAATCAAGATTCTAAAGATAGGGGACTTTGTCGAGAACTGTTCCCCTTTCGGATGGAAGTGCATCGCTTTCGACAGGCAAGGCTGCCTTGATTTCAGAGACATAACTGGGGTGGTGAAGCATCCGGTACAGGAGAAACTATATCGTGTTACCGCACGGACTGGTAGACAAGCTGTGGTCTCTGCGTCGCACAGCCTCTTTACGGTGAGGGATGGGGAAATACAGGCTGTGAAGGTTTCCGACCTCGCTCTTGGAGACTATATTCTAGTGCCAAATTCGCTGCCAAACGTGGAAACCACCAGGGAGGTAGCCTATACGACCTACAAAAGAGGGTCTTGGGAGCCGGTACAGACCTCTGTGCCTTTGTCTTGCGAATTGAGCGAGGTGTTGGGATATTTTGTCGCAGAAGGCTCATTTAACAAAACGGACAGGGGGTACTATGTCAAGTACACTTTTTCTGCAAATGAAGCCGATGTTGCCGAGAGGGTAAAGGACTTGTTAAAGTCCCTGTTGAATGTTCGAGCGTTTATCTATAGACGCCCTAATGGCTCGACCATTGATGTTGTTGCCAGCTCCAAGGCTCTCTATCAGTTTCTCGAAATTCATTGTGGAATGGGGGCGAAAAGCAAAAGAGTACCGGACTTTATTTTCACGGCCCCAAGTGAGATGAAGTGGGCTTTCCTCAAGGCTTACTTCATCGGTGATGGATGTGAGCACGAGACAAAGGGAAAACACAAAGGCTTTTCCTATGACTTTGTTACGGTAAGCAAAGGTTTGGCGCTTGGTGTTCATTACTTACTACTTCAACTAGGGGTCAACTCTCGATTCTCCGTCAAGAGTAGAGCCTCTGTAAGGGACTTTGGTAAATATCAATCCAAAACACGCTTATCCTACGCTGTTTGTTATAGCAAGAAAAGCATCGTTTCTGCTGGAGGATTTAGAGGGGGGAGAGGTACGGGCAGAAAAATCGGCAACCTGTCCCTTGTGAAAGTCACAAAGGTAGAGCAAGTTCAGCCATCGAGCGAGTTTGTATACGACCTCGAGGTAAAGGGGTATGAAAATTTCATTGGCGGCATTGGAATGTGTTTGCACAATACTGGCGAGGGAGGCGCGGTGCTCACGAACGGCCCTCGATTGGCTCGCATTGCCCAAAGCGTGCGTGACTGGGGCCGCGATTGCCGGTGCACGCACGAAAGCCCCCCCGAGGGAGCCTGCGGTCGCCGCTTCGAATGGCACATCCCCGGTCTGGACGAGCCGTACGATCATCGCTATCTCTATTCCGAGATCGGCTACAACTTGAAGATGACGGACATCCAGGCCGCCATCGGGTTGATGCAGCTGGACAAGCTGCCCGATTTCATCGCCGCCCGCAAGCGCAACTTTGCGCGGCTGTACGAGGCGCTCGAGCGCTACCAGGCGTTCTTGGCCCTGCCGGTTTGGAGCGAGCGGGCCGACCCGGCCTGGTTTGCCTTTCCTGTTTCTGTGCGACCCGATGCACCCTTCACCCGGCGCGACCTGACCGGTTGGCTGGAGGGACGCAACATAGAGACGCGCTTCCTGTTCGCGGGCAACATCACCCGGCAGCCTGGCTACCGCCACATCCAACACCGTACCGTGGGCGATTTGCCCAACTCGGACCTGGTGATGCGTTCCACGTTCTTTGTCGGCGTCTATCCCGGCCTGGACGACACACGTCTCACCTACATGCAAGAGGCCTTTGACGACTTCTTCCATTCGCTGACTCACTGATTCGCTGACTCGCCGATTCACTATGAAACTATCCATCATCATCTGTGTCTACAATGAGCGCAAGACGATTCTGGACGCCATCCATCAGGCCCGCGCCGCCCACTTTCCCGGGTGGGAGCGGGAGATCATCGTCGTGGACAATTTTTCCACCGACGGCACGCGCGAGCTGATTCAGGGGATCAACCTGTCGGACGTGGGCGAATGTCCCATTCGCGTTGTCCTCCACCCGCGCAATCTGGGCAAGGGGGCATCGGTACGCACCGGTATCTCCGAGGCCAGCGGCGATTACTTTGTCGTCTTTGACGCTGACCTGGAGTACGAGGCGGACGACCTGCCACGCCTGGCCGCGGAGGTCGTCCCCGGCGAGACGGTCGCCGTGTTCGGCTCGCGCACCTTGGGTGGACGCAGGATCTACAAGTACGCCAAGAACTATTGGGGCGTGCGCTTTCTCTCGGCCGTCACCAACCTGCTCTACGGCGGCCGGCTGACCGACGTGGCCGTGGGCCTCAAGCTGGTCCGTTTGGACGTGGCCCGCGCGCTAAAGCTGGATGGCTCCGATTTCGGCCTGGACTTTGAGCTGCCCTGCCAATTGCTCAAGCGTGGGTACGAGATCCGCGAGGTGCCCGTCGCCTATCACCCGCGCACCTTCGAAGAGGGGAAAAAACTTAGGGCGTTTCACGCCGGCCCTGGGGCGCTGTGGGCCATCGTCAAGACGCGCTTCGTGGGGTGAGGCAGGCGGAAGAGGTAGGTATGAAGCTTTCGGTCATCATCTGCGTCTACAACGAGCGCGACACGTTTCCCGCCGTACTGGACGGGGTCTGGGCGGTGGACCTGGGGCCGGGCTGGGAGAAAGAGATCGTCGTCGTGGACAATTTCTCCACCGACGGCAGCCGGGAGATGTTGCAGGCGTTGGACCTGCCGGAGGGGGGCGAATGTCCCATTCGCGTCATCTTCCGCCCGCGCAACCTGGGCAAGGGGGCCTCGATCCGCACCGCCATCGCGCACTGCACCGGTGATTACGCCATCATCCAGGACGCCGATCTGGAGTATGATCCGGCGGATTATCCGATCTTTCTCGAACGGATCGCCGCCGAGCGCCCGGCCGCCATCTATGGCTCGCGCACCCTGGGCGGGCGGGCGATCTACAAATACGTGGCCAATTACCTGGGGGTGCGGGTGCTGACTTGGCTGACCAACCTGCTCTACGGCGCGCATCTGACCGACGTCGCGACCGCCGCCAAGATGGTGCGGGTGGACGTGCTCAAGTCGCTGCACCTCACCAGTTCGGGATTCGACCTGGACTTTGAGCTGACCGACAAGATTTTGCGCGCGGGGTACGAGATCATCGACGTGCCGATCTCCTACCGCCCGCGAACCGTCGCCGAGGGTAAGAAGATCCGTGCTTGGGATGGCCTGTGGGCGCTGAAAGTCATCGTCCGCGACCGGCTGATTTCAATGAGTCAGGTTCTCGAGGAGGGAAAATGAACGTCATCGTTACCGGTTCTATTGCCTTTGATTATCTGATGGGCTTTCCGGGCCGCTTTGTCGAGCACATTCTGCCCGATCAGCTCGAGCATCTCTCCGTCAGTTTCCTGGTGGACGAGATGCGGCGGCAGTATGGGGGCACCGCGCCCAACATCGCCTACAGTCTGGCGCTCCTGGGCGAGCGGCCGCGGGTGATGGGTACCGTCGGTCAGGATTTCGGTGGCTACCGGGTCTGGCTGGAGCAGCACGGGGTCGACACCTCTCTCATCCGCGAGGAGCCCGATCTGTTTACCGCCTCTTTTTTCGTCAGCAGCGACCTGGACGGCAACCAGATCGCCAGCTTTTACACCGGGGCGATGGCTCGCGCACGGGAGCTTTCGCTGATCGACAACGTGGCTGACATGGTGACTGTCTCGCCCAACGACCCGCAGGCGATGGTCAAGTATCCTGCCGAGTGTCGGGAACTGGGCATCCCGTACCTTTACGACCCCAGCCAGCAGATCATTCGCCTCTCCGGCGAGGATTTGCGGGCTGGGCTTGAGGGATGCGACCTGCTGGTGGTCAATGAATATGAATTCGGCATGTTGCGCGAAAAGACCGGCTTGAGCGAGGAGGCGATTTACGTGGCTCCGGCTCGGGCTTGCATCGTCACGCTGGGCGAAAAAGGGACGCGCATCTGGGCAGCGGGTGAGGTTTACAACGTCCCGGCTGTGTCGCCCAAGCGCCTGGACGATCCCACGGGTGTGGGAGATGCCTTCCGCGCGGGGTTGATCAAGGGGCTGGCGCTGGATATGGATTGGGAGTTGGCGGGGCAGATCGGCGCGCTGGCGGCCACCTACTGCCTGGAGCAGCCCGGTCCGCAGAGCCACAGCTACACCCTGCCCGAGTTCGTGGCCCGCTTCCGCGAGCACTTTGACGACCAGGGCGTGCTGGACGTGCTGCTGTAGGGATGGTTTGTTGCCGTGTGGAAAACCGTTGAACTCGTCGACAAGTCCCAAATCCAGGCCTATCTGGAGACCGATCGACTCTACGCCGCGTACGCCGTCGGCGACTTGGAGCCAGAGTTGTTCGCTCACTGTGCGTGGTTCGGCGCACGGTGGGATGGCCGATTGCAGGCCTTGGCGCTGCACTATAGCGGCCTGGGCTTTCTGATCGTGTTCCTGATGGGGGATGCCGCTGGCCTGCGGGTTATCTTTGAGGACGCGCTGTACATCGAGCAGGCCTATTTCACCTGCCGACGGAAGCACCTGATGGTGATGCAGGATTTCTACGAGTGGGAGCCGATCCCGATGTGGCGCATGGCGCTGCGGCCTGACAGCTTCCGGTCCGCAGATGGCGACTGCGTCCCGCTCACGCCCGATCACGCGGAGCAACTGGCGGCACTGTATGCTCACGGTGAGGAAAATGCCTTCGATCCCAAGCAGGTACCGGGAGGTGCCTGCCACGGCGTTTTTGAGAATGGTCAGTTAGTCGCAGCCGCGGGCACGCATTTGATCAGCCCGACCTACGGCGTGGCGGCGGTGGGCAACATCTTTACCCGCCCGGACTTTCGGGGACGCGGCTGCGCCACAGCGGCCGCCAGCGCCGTCGTGGCCGAGCTTTTGTCCCGCGGCATGCGCGACATCGTACTTAACGTCAACCAGAAGAACGGGACGGCCATCCGTATCTACGAGCGGTTGGGTTTCGAGCGCTGCTGTCCCTTCTTCGAGGGAAGCGCCGTGCGGTAGGGGCGACGCATTCCTAGAACCTTTTCACGTTACGAAAGGCGATCCGAAAAACATATCATTTTGCGCGACGCAACCACGCATCAGGAATGCGTCGCCCCGAAGAAACCAATAAAGTAAAGGAGCCAACCCATGACCGAAGAGTATGATATCAAAGACATCGACCTGGCCCCGGCGGGCCGATTGCGCATCGAGTGGGCCGAGCGCGAGATGCCCGTCCTGCGCCTGATTCGCGAGCGCTTTGCCGAGGAAAAGCCGCTCCAGGGCGTGCGCCTCTCGGGCTGCCTGCACATCACCACCGAGACGGCCAACCTGGCCCGCACGCTGCAGGCGGGTGGCGCGGAGGTGGTGCTCACCGCCTCCAACCCCCTCTCCACGCAGGATGATGTGGCGGCGGCGCTGGTCTCTTACTACGAGATTCCCACCTATGCCATCAAGGGTGAGGACAACGAGACCTACTACAAGCACGTGCACGCCGCGCTCGACCACAAGCCGCAGTTGACGATGGACGACGGGGCCGACCTGGTGAGCACACTACACAAGGAGCGCACCGAGCTGATCGACGGCGTCATCGGCGGCACGGAGGAGACGACCACGGGCGTCATCCGGCTGAAGGCGATGGCCAAGGACGGCGTGCTGCGCTACCCCATCGTCGCCGTCAACGACGCGCTGACCAAGCATTTTTTCGACAACCGGTACGGCACCGGCCAATCGACGATGGACGGTATCATCCGTGCCACCAACGTCCTCATCGCCGGCAAGGCCTTCGTCGTCGGTGGGTACGGCTGGTGCAGCCGGGGGATTGCGATGCGGGCCAAAGGGTTGGGCGCCAACGTCATCGTCACCGAGGTGGATCCGCTACGGGCGCTGGAGGCGGTGATGGATGGCTTCCGCGTCATGCCGATGATGGAGGCCGCGCCGCAGGGCGACATTTTCGTCACCTCCACCGGCGACCTCAAAGTGATCGACAAGCAGCACTTTGAGGTGATGAAGGACGGGGCCATTGTCGCCAACTCGGGCCACTTTAACGTCGAGATCAACATCCCGGCGCTGGAGGAGATGGCCGAAGGGCCGCCGCGCCGCGTCCGTCCGTCGGTGGACGAGTATACCCTGCCCGATGGCCGGCTGATCCACCTGCTGGCCGAAGGTCGTCTGGTCAACCTGGCCGCCGCCGAGGGCCATCCCAGTGCGGTGATGGACATGTCCTTCGCCAACCAGGCGCTCAGCGCCGAGTATATGCTCCAGCACGCCGACGAGTTGGAAAACGCCGTCTATGCGGTGCCGGAGGACATCGACCAAGAGATCGCGCGCATCAAGCTGCAGTCGATGGGCGTGGAGATCGACGTGCTGACATCGGAGCAGGAAAAGTATCTGTCGTCGTGGGAAGAAGGAACGTAACAAATTCCAAATGGCAAATTGCAAATGACAAAAGAGCCCTCCTGTCGGCCTAGCCACAGGAGGGCTCGAATTTTGGATGGGTGGAGCCGCTACTTGGGCTGTGCAGGGGGGGCCGGCGGCTTTTTCTTTGCCTTCGGGTGCAACATCGAACCGGCGGTAGCGGCGGCGAGGGTCGTTTCCATCAAGGGATCGGTGCTGCCCAGCCCATAGACCACGATCTGGCTGCCTTCCTCGCGACCGATGCGCTCCAGCACGTTGAGGCGGTACATCTCCATCGCCCGTGGCCCCATCGACTCGGAAGCCTCTTGCAACTTCATAGCGATGGCCATTTCTGCATCTGCCTCGGCGATCTTGGCCGAGGCAGACCGGCGCGATTGGGCCAGCACGCTTAGCTCCTGGATCAGGTCTGACGGCACGCGCACGTCGGTGATCTCCACCGAGGAGACGTCCACGCCGAAGGAGGCGGCTGCCGTGTCGATGATGTTCTCCAGTTTTTCGGCCACCTTGTCCCGCTCGCCCAGCAGGTCGGTCAGTTCAAGTGTGCCGACGGTATCCTTGAGCGCGCTGTTAGCGGCCTGGAAGACGGCCTCGGCATAGTTGGCCACTGCCAACGCCGCGCGCTCTGGATCCTCCACGCGCCAAAAGATGACCGCCTCGCAGCCCACGGGGACGTTATCGGCGGTGAGCGTCTCGGCAGCGGTGATGACGCGGGTCTGTACGCGGATATCAAGTGTAGCCGCTACCGATTGAAAGAAAGGGGGATGGCGAATGGCCATGAAAAAACCCGGTCCTTTGACGCCTTTGAATTTGCCCATTTTGAACACGATAGCGCGTTGGAACTCGGGAATGATATAGATTGAGGAGCTAAACATTCCTGCAAGCCCCAGAGCTATCAGGCCTCCCGCGATGAGCACCACAACGCCTAGGGCAGATGATAGCCCTAGGGCGAGCGCCAAGGCGAGTGTGGGCAATGCTATGAGGATGATTATGAGGAGCCAGACCCAGAAACGCAAGATGTTTTGGACTTTGTAAAGACTGCGGCTGCCTGGGGCTACACTCTGACTGTACATTCTTGGTCGAGCAGACATGACAACTCCTTTCATAGCTTGGGATTTAGCTCAAGTATATCACATACCTGTTCGGTTGTCATTGGCCCTAGGGTCGAAATTGGGCTTGTACCAGAGTACAAGATGGCAGAAACAAGAAACCGCACGGCCTGCGGAGGGAGCCGTGCGGTCGATCGCCGTGATTGAGGAAACCTAGTAGCGTTCGCGGCGTCCGCCGCCGCCACCACCACCCCAGCTATCGCGCTGCTCTCGCTTCGGGCGTGCTTCTGCCACCTTGATCTCACGCCCGTCTAATTCCTTGCCGTTGAGTTCGGCGATAGCTTGCTGGGCAGCGCTATCCTCTGCCATCTCGACAAAGGCAAAGCCCTTGGATCGGCCTGACATACGATCTGTTATTAGATTCACCGCGGCAACCTCTCCGACGGCGCCAAAAAGCTCGGATAGATTGCTCTCGGTTGTCGAGTAACTCAAGTTACCGACGTATAGTTTCTTAGCCATTCTTTTCTCTTCCTCCTGATGCAGCTTGCTGCTGCCTATGTGGGCTTTGAGCCCTCTTTCGACGTGGCGGAAGGGCCGCTGCTACGAGACGGGCCGCCCGGTCTCCGCAAGCCTGGACGGTCTCTAGCGTACAGTCAACGCCTACTTCGCCTTACGACAATTAGTTTACCATTCTTGCCTGGAAAGGTCAAATGGCATACAATTCGCAAAGTGCGTTTTTTTGGAGGTGCAACGGTGAAAGATCGGCGGTTTGTGGTCTGGATTCTGATAATCGCGGTGTTCTTGATCCGTACCGTCTCTGCCCTCGCCGATGAACCGCTCCCCAAGGACGACCTCGAACTAGCCCGCCGCTACGTCCCCGTGTTCTACTTTCACCCCGATGAGGTCTTTCGCCCGCAGCCAGTGGAGGTGATCATCGAGCAGGCCCGGCTGCGTCAGGGCCGCCGGTTATGGTTCGACGCCAACGTGCTGCTCAGCCTCAACGTCTCCGACCTGCTCGGTCTGGAGAGCGATCGGGGGCACTTTCTCGATGTATGGTACGGCGACAGCGGCAGCTCGGCCTACACCAACTATTCTGCCCATCGGTTGTACTACGAGGCGGTGCTGAGCCCCAAGGCCGGCGGCCTGCCGATGGCTGTCTACGCCCACGTGGTGCGGGATGAGGTCCCAGGATATGTGACCATCCAGTACTGGGCGTTCTACTTTTACAACGACTGGTTCAATAAGCACGAGGGGGATTGGGAGATGGCACAGGTGATCCTGACCGACGCGGGCGAGCCGCAGTGGGTGGTGCTCAGCCAGCATCACGGCGGCACGCGACGGGCCTGGGCGCAGGCCCCAGTGGAGGAGGAGACTCATCCGGTGGCTTACGTCGCGCTGGGCTCCCATGCCAACTACTTTGCCGGGGGCGAGGTCTATCCCAACGGCAAAGACGTCGGTAACACGCGGATCGAGATCATGGACCGCACCGGCTCTGCCGGGCGCGCTCTCCCCGGGGTGATTCTGATCCCCGTGCGGGCGGACGTGGCGGCGGACGCGGTGTCGTGGCCTGGGGCGGAGTGGCTGCCTTTCCGCGGCCACTGGGGCGAGCTGGCGACCCAGGGTGATTTCGGCGGACCGCTGGGTCCGGCGGATAAGGGCGAGCAGTGGGAGTCACCCTACGCCTGGGGGATGGCCCAGCCGCTGGATACCGACGCGTGGTACGCCAACCGGCTGCGGGTGGAGGTGGTTGGCGCTGCTCCCGAAGAGATAGGGATACGCTTGGCCGACGCGAGCGGCAGCGCGCTCCCGGAAGCAGAGTTGCTGGGCAACGTAGCGATTCTGCACGCCGATCCACCTGTGACGGGAGCCAGGGCAAAGATCGTCGCGCCTGCTGGTATGCGCTGCGACATCGTTGCCCGATGGCCCGAGGCCGGCGAAGGCTATGTGGTCGAGATGCGCTTCGACGACGTGCGCTTTGCGGAATCGGGCCAGGCGGTGCTCGAGTTCGTGGAGGGCGGCGAGGCGAGCCTGACAATCCCGGGCGCCGGCCCGGTTCTGAAGCCATCGGAGACGGAGGTGGTCGAGGCAACGTGGGACGCGCCCGACCTGGTGTGGATCGGTGGCATTCTCCCGGCGCACCAGGTGGTGAGCGGCGTGATACTGGCGCTGCTGGCGGCGGTGGTGCCCTCCTTTGTCTACGTCGGTGTGCTCTACTGGGTCGACCGGTACGAGAAGGAGCCCAAGCGGCTGCTGGCCGCGGCTTTTCTGTGGGGCGCCATTCCGGCGGTGCTATTGGCATTGACGGTGGAGCTGTTCTTCAGCCTGCCGCCTGACCTGATCGGTCCCCAGGCGCTGGAGGCCGTGCGGCTGGGATTGGTCGCTCCTCTACTGCAGGAGACACTGAAGGGGTTGTTCGTGATCTTTATCGCCTGGCGCTACCGGCGCGAGTTCGACAACGTGCTGGATGGCTTGATCTACGGGGCGCTGGCGGGGTTTGGCTTTGCCATGACGGGCAACCTGCTCAGCTACGTCGGCAGCTTTTTGCTGTGGGGCTTTCCCGGGTTGAGCGGGATGGTCATCATCGAGGGCGTCGTCCATGCGTTGGACAGCGCTGTCTATTCGGCGATCTTTGGCGCTGGGCTGGGGTTGGGTCGGCTGGCGCAGACGCGATGGCGGCGCTGGGTGTTCCCCGTTGGAGGGTTTGTACTCGCCGTCCTCGTCCACACGCTGCACAGCCTGCTGGCGTACAGCCTGTTGGGCCTGAGTGCGATCGCGTTGATTTCGACGGGGGCCGGCGTGGCCTTGATCGTGGTGGTCGTCGTGTGGTCGCTGAGGCGGCAGCAGCGATGCCTGCGGGAGGAGTTGAGTGGGCTGGTGTCCGGCGACGTGTATCGCGTGATGGTGACACCAGGGGCGAGGACACGGGCACAGTGGCAGGCGCTGTGGCGTGGAGGGGTGCGCGCCTGGTGGCACACGCGACGGCTGCACCAACTGTGCGCCGAGTTGGCCTTCAAGCGCATGCAGGCGCGCTTGCATCCCGACGAGGCCGAGATTGCCGAGGAAGCGAAGCGGTTGCAGAAGCGGGCGAGGGCAATGTTGTGAGACCAGCCCCTACAAGGTGCCCCTTGTCCGGCTACGGGGAGCGTGTTATAATCGGTGCGCGTCAGGCCCCTGTAGCTCAGATTGGATAGAGCAGGAACCTCCTAAGTTCAAGGTCGTGCGTTCGAATCGCACCAGGGGCATTGCAGTGGGTGCTCACAAGTCCAGATTGTTAGTATTCTCAGATTCATCCTGTTGATCAACGAGGCTTTGAATTTCACGCTCTAGGCGTTGGCCAGCTGCTAGAATTTCTAGCAATTGATCTTCTGTTTCTTGATTCTCTGGTGGACGTGCTTCCCAGGCACTCTGTAAAGCTTGATTCATGCGCGTTAAGCTACGGATCATGCCTTCGAATACATCTTTCGCGGTCATTTCTCGGGCCACTAGTTTAACTCTGGGGCCGCTATAGAAGCCTAGACTTTCCATTTCCTCGGCTAGCTGAGGATCGGCTTCCAATCCTTCTCTTTCGTCTACCCCGGAGATCACTTCAAAGCGTTCGTCTTCTTGAAGCAGCTGTTGAAATTCCTCTTGGTCTAATTTTAACCCTTCTGCCTGAAGAGTCAGCCACAGTCTCTTGATTGGGACGTAAAAATCGGGATCGGTTTCGAGTATCTCGTTCATTCGGGCTTGGATTTGGCTGTCCATAAGGTCGCTCCTGACTGTTATGCTGGAGGGTGAACGGATTTGTTGGTTGGGAGTATAGCTTACCAGTAGGCAGCTGTCAATTGTCAATTTGTTCTCCGAGAACGTAACTGGGCCCTGTTCGCCCTCTGCTTTCACATCTTGATGCTGGGGATAGACCGAGAAAAAGATATGCAGTGGGCAACGGACTTTTGTGAAAGTAGTTTGTTTTTCAACTTTAACTGACAGGCATCTGCAATCACCAAGAATTTGACCTTTCAACACAACTATGCTATATTTGTTACGTGGGACGCGGTAAGTTCAGGTAGCGATACTCATCTTGTCCGGGCCTACGCACAGCCCGGGCAATTTGCGTACCGGCCTCCTCTGGCAGCCGTTTCCTCTAAGTACACCACGAACAGATTAAAAGGAGTAAAAAAGTGAACGAAAAAGAAGTCGGAACGGTCAAGTGGTTCAGCAACCCCAAGGGCTATGGGTTCATCACCCGAGAAATGGGGGAGGATGTGTTCGTACACTACTCTGCCATTGAAGCGGATGGTTTCCGGACGCTCGAAGAGGGACAGCGGGTCGAGTTCAACGTCGAGCAAGGCCCCAAGGGTTTGCAGGCCACCAACGTCGTCCCTCTGTAGAAACACGGGTTCTCGTGCGATACAGAAGGAAGCAGTAGTATTCAGAGGAGGCAACAGAGGCATCACGAGTAGCAACACATAATCAAAAAAGGAACCGTGCACGCAGGCCACGCCGTCCGTGCACGGTTTTTCTTTTTCCAATCGCTAGATCAAGGTTTTCTGATCCGCCTAGCAACGAACTCGTTGCACCTCCTCACGCACCGTGCGGATCAGCGCCTCGGCCTTTAGCTCGGCCAGCGTGTAGCAGGGGGATTCAAGGTGATCGGCCAGCGTCTGCGCCAGTCCCTGGTCGAAGGCCTCGTGCTCCATGTTGATCACGATGGCGCGGATGTCGGCCTTGGGGAACATCTCGGCGATGCGGTAGGCTTCCTCCTGTGGCGGCAGGTCCGTCATCGAGACGTTGCCTGCCCCGTCGGTAAGCAGCACCATCAGCGGCATCAGGTCAGAGTGCTGGTGCAGTTCGCGGGTGATGACCTCGTAGGCGGCCTGCAACCCCGACGACAGCGGCGTCTTGCCGCCGACGGGGATATCGACCAACTCCCGCCGTGCCAGCTCGACGCTGTTGGTAGGCGGCAGCACCACGCGGGCGTCGTTCTTCTGAAAGACAACCATGCCCACCCGGTCGCGCTGCTGATAAGCGTCCGTCAGCAGCGACATGATGGCTCCTTTCGTCGCCTCCATGCGCTCGGCCACCGCCATCGACCAGGAGGCATCCACGACAAAGAGCACCAGGTTGGCGGCCTTGCGGACGCGGATCTTGCGTTGGTAGTCATCGGGATGCAGCGCCAGCGCGGGGCCGTTCTCGCGGCGGCGCTCCTGCTGAAAGGGTGCGGCGGCGCGCAGCGTGGCATCGAAGGCCAGGTCGCTGGGATCGCCGGGGGATGGGCGGGCCTGGACGTAGCGCCCGCGCTTGCGGTCGGTGCGCGTTTGGCTGCGCCGGCCACCGCTGGAGCGGGTCAAGCGGTCGAGGGGGGTATCGAGGCGGCGTGGCGTAAAGTCCTCGCCCGCTTTGACGTGATCGCCGCCCTCCCACCAGCGCCCTTCGGAGGGCCACTGGGGGACGCTCTGGAGCGCCGGCTGCTGGGCTGCCCTACCCCGCTCGTCGGGGGAAGGCACCTCCTCGCCAGTCTCCTCGGCTACGGTTTTTTTTTACCGGTTACGTCGACCGATCCCTCTTTCTCATCCCCCGCCTCGCCCTCGCCGGCAGTCGCGCTCTGAGAGCGGATCTCGGCCAATTGCTCCCCGAGGTCCGCCGTCTCATCACCCGGTCCTTGCAGTGGATGGCGCTTCAGCCGGTGGGGCAGCGCCGATTCGATGGCCAGCAGGATGTCGATATCCTCCAGGTGGGTGCGCCCCTGGAAGGCGGCGTGGGCGCGGGCGGCCTTGAGCACCACCATGTCGGCGCGGTGGCCGTCCACCCCCTGCTGGCTCATCAACGTAGCGATGGCCCAAAGATCCGACTGGGAATACTTGATCTCGGGCAGGAGTTGGCGGGCGCGGGCGATGCGCTCCGAAAGCTCGCGCTCTTTGGGCGCCCATTCCTCGCAGAATCCTTCGGGGTCGGCCTCAAAGGCCAGGTTCCGGTCCATGATCGCCATGCGGGCATTGGGGTCGCGGATGCCGTGGATGTCGACGCACAACGCAAAGCGATCGAGCAGTTGCGGGCGCAGGTCGCCCTCCTCGGGGTTCATCGTGCCGATGAGGATAAAGCGCGCCGGATGGCTGAAAGAAATCCCCTCCCGCTCCACGACGTTGACCCCCATCGCCGCCGCGTCGAGCAGCAGGTCGACGACGTGATCGTCCAGCAGGTTGACCTCGTCCACGTAGAGGACGCCCCGGTTGGCCGCGGCGAGCACCCCCGGGTCGAAATGCCGCTCTCCCTTTTGGATGGCGCGCTCGATATCCAGCGTGCCCACGACGCGGTCCTCCGTCGCGCTGACAGGTAGGTCGATGAAGCATGTGCGATGGCGGGCGCGGGGCAGTTCCTCGCCGGCCTCGGCCCGCTCGCGGCACTCGGTGCACCACGTCGCCGGCCGGTCGGGATCGCAGCTAAAGTGACAGTCGGCGACCACCTCGATCTCGGGCAGCAAGGCGGCCAGCGCGCGGGCGGCAGTCGACTTGGCCGTGCCGCGCTCGCCGCGGATAAGCACCCCGCCGATCTGGGGATAGATGGCGTTAAGTATCAACGCGCGCTTCAGGCGCTCCTGTCCAACGATGGCGGTAAACGGAAAGATGGGCATAGTCCTCTACCTCGCTCGACCCGCATTATACCGCAGTCTGGCAAAAACGAAAGGATTGTGGCTGATTGAACTTTTTTCCTATAGACAGGCGGCGCTAGCTGTGGTATTATTGGTGGCATGGTGAGCACAATTCCTTTCGAGCTGATTGGCTTGGCGTGCACTGCTGCCTGCATCATCGGTTTGTCGGTGGCACTGCTCATCTATATCCAAAGGTCCAGGCAACGCAAACGCGGCGGCGACCATCCCGCTTTTATGACACGGGCAAGCCCGGATACCCCTGTTGAGGAGAGCGCCTCTCAACGCGTGGGCAAGCGTGTACAAAAGGTCACTGTCCCAGCGGTTGAAAGCAACCCTGCCTCATCAGAGACAACACAAGCCCGGTTGGACCAAAAGTCGTCCGTAACTGCATTCCGTCAGGAGATGCTGCGTCGACCAGCTCCTGAGCCTGTATCGCCTTCCTCCAAAACCGAGCCGCCTCGTCTGGAAAAGCCAGTCGTGGGGATGCCGGGTAGGACGCTGGATCCGTTGAACCTGGCAGACGAAATCGATCAAATGGTGCAGCACAGGCTTCGAGAGCGACCGGATCTAGCAGATCGACACATTCGCCTGGCCAGCGGACTGGATGGCGGACTGCGTATTTACGTGGACGACGAGGTTTTCGAAGCCGTTGGCGACATCACCGATTTCAGAGTCCGCGAGTTCATCCGCGACACCATCCGCGAGTGGGAGGGCGTTTAGCCCCATCTGGTAGCAGGTCTCGTGCCCATCCACAATGAAAAAGGCCGCCACCTTCCTCGGCAGCGGCCTCGCATTTTGTCTGGTCAGGCTAGTGCGACTTGCTACACGTGGCGCACGATGCCGAGGGGGTGCAAGAGCCACACGTTGAGCCTGCCCCCGTGATCACCCCCTGGCTTCCAATGGCCGAGAACAACGAGATCTGACGCCCCGTGTTCTCGCTGTCACACTTGGGGCAGGCGATGGGGGCGTCGGCATCCTTGATTGATCGTAGCGCGTCAAAACACGTCTCGCAATCGAGACACTTGTATTCGTACAGCGGCATAATCTATTCCCCCTTTCCCTCAAGCGCCAGCATCTTTGCCAGCTCCGCAAAGGCTGCTACCACACGGTCAAGCTGCTCGTCGGTGTGAGTAGCCATGTAGCTGGTGCGCAGACGCGAGGACTCTGGCGGCACGCCGGGAGGAACGACGGGGTTCGTGTAAACGCCCGCATCATAGAGCGTCTTCCACGCCAGTATAGTGGGTATGTCGTCGCCGATGATAACGGGTACGATGGGCGTCTCGCTGACACCCACGTTGAAGCCCAACTTGCGGTATTCGTTCCGCATGCGCTCGCCGATCTGATTGACCCGCGCGATCCGCTCCGGTTCCTCCTGCATCACCTCCAGCGAGGCCATCGCCGCGGCCGTGCTGGCCGGCGTGATGCTGGCGCTGAAGATCAACGTGCGAGCGTGGTACTTGATGAAATCGATCACGTCTGCGTCGCCGGCGATGAACCCGCCCAGGCTGGCGAAGGACTTGCTGAAGGTACCCATGATCAGATCGACCTCGTCCGTGAGGCCAAAGTGGGCCGCCGTGCCGCGCCCGCCGCCCAAGATGCCGACCGAGTGGGCATCGTCCACCATCAGTCGCGCGCCATGCTTTTTGCAAAGCGCCACGATCTCTGGCAGCGGGGCGATGTCGCCGCCCATGCTGTAGACGCCATCGACGACCACCAGCTTGCCCGCATCCTCTGGGATGCCAGACAGGACGCGATCCAGGTGCTCCATATCGCTGTGATTAAAACGGCGCGTCGTGCCAAAGGCTAGCCGGCAGCCATCCACGATGCTGGCGTGATCGTCCTTGTCGGTGATGACAAAATCGCCCCGGCCCACCACCGCCGAGATGGTACCCAGGTTGACCTGCATGCCGGTGGAAAATACTAGGGCGGCCTCTTTGCCCACGAACTCGGCCAGCCGGCGTCTCAACTCCAGGTGCAGCTCCAGAGTCCCATTCAAGAACGGGGAACCGGTGCAACTGGGGCCAAAGTGTTCCGTCGCCTCGATGGCCGCCTGGCGCACCTTGGGGTGCATCGTCAGTCCCAAGTAGTTGTTTGAACCAATCATAATCAGACGATGATCGCCGATGGTGACTTCGGTGGCCTCAGTGTCGGAAAGGGGGATAAAATATGGATAGAGGCCTGCCTCCATGGCCTCTTTTGCCCGCCTGGTGAGGACGTCGGTGTAGCACTTTCCAAAAATATCCATTATAAAGCCTCCTTGATCAGGTCAGTTTCGTGCAGTCGATCTCTCCTCACGCCGACCGCTATTATAAGCCAAAGTGCTTGCCTAGTAAAGCGAGGGGTGCGCTCTAAAGGGATTGGACAAACCGGCCCCTCGGTGGCATAATTGTTTTTGTCGCATAGGTGGCACACCGGAGGTGCATTTTGAAAGAACTGGCCAAGCTAGCTTTGGGTACGGCGCAGGTGCGCGGCGCGACCGTCGAGTCGTTTTTAATTTGCTGGTTGGTTAGTTTTTTCGTT
>Ga0307420_1000145_pt1 | contig 33303 bp, 33 predicted proteins | sample SalMarWE160240MG_2_FD_202167 | JGI IMG/M metagenome (GOLD analysis project Ga0307420, IMG submission 202167) | Salt marsh sediment microbial communities from the Plum Island Ecosystem LTER, Massachusetts, United States - WE1602-40 | ecosystem: Environmental > Aquatic > Marine > Intertidal zone >... | reverse complement strand
TTTTATATTTTTCAGCCTCTATATATTCTGTTTTTTCCAGTTTTTTCAGAAATAATAGGAAAAAAGCTAAACACATAAATACAGGGCTTCTCAATGAAATTTTAACGAAGAAGAAAAACGGCAAACAACATTTTCAAGCAAAACAAAAAACATCGAGGAGAAAAAAAATGTCTTCTTACAAAAAAACCTCAAATACGCAGAAAATCATTACTGCAGCTTCAATATTCATTCTGGCATCAACCTTAGTCATCGCAACAACTATGATAACCGCTCAAGCTCAAACATCAAATGATTCGCCAACTTACTGCTTCGTCGTCGCAAATCCCAACCCCATCGGAGTCAACCAAACAGCACTTGTTGACTTTTGGATGGCAGATGTAACGCCAAACGCCGTCGGCGCCACTGGAGACTTTTACAGCGATGTAACAGTGAAGATCACAGACCCAACCGGCACCGTAGCCACGCAAGGACCGTACACGCTCAATTCCCTCGCAACTGGCTTTTTCGACTACACACCAAAAATGGCGGGCAACTACACATTTCAAATGATCTATCCAGGCAATGACTTCACAGACATAAACATAAACTATCTGCCAAGCCAAAGCGCACCCTTTACCCTAATCGTGCAGGACCAACCAATTTCTCAACCACCACAAACACCACTACCAACCGCCTATTGGCAAAGACCAATTAATGCACAAAACTACCTATGGAGCGCGGTCTCAAGCAACTGGCTAATGGCAGCGTGGAACGAAACAGGCGGCTCATTCTTCCCAGGAGCCCGAGCTTTCGACGACGGATCCTCATTCGCCGGAGAAGGTCAATCGCCTGACAGTGCACACATCCTATGGACTGCACCCCTTGCATTCGGAGGACTTGCAGGTGGACAATATGGTAGCGTGCCATACTATCAAGGCGCCTCCTACGAGCAATACTTCACACCACCAGTTATCATAAACGGCATACTCTACTACAACACAATACTAGGACAAGAACCCAGCACTAGCAGCGCAACTCCAAGCATCACCGCAGTAGACTTGAGAAACGGGCAAACACTGTTTACTATACAAAACGTAACTTTAACCTTAGGACAAATCTACAACTACGTTTCACCAAACCAAGCAGGCACCTTCGCATACCTATGGTCAATATCAGGCAGCACATGGAAAATGTACGATGCAGCTACAGGCAGCTGGATCCTCACACTTGTCGGAGTCCCCTCAGGCGTGATTGTCCCGGCATCCGATGGAAGCCTACTCGTCTACTCTTTAACCGAAAACCGCGCTGCGCACTCTTACACGCTGTCACTGTGGAACTCAAGCCAAGCCATAGCCCAAGACAACAATCATGATCCAGCCCTATCGAACGACTACTGGACATGGAGACCCTACTCCTGGCAGACTGGTCCATCCCAAGGCATAGTGAATGCTACAGGAACAACACCATACTTTTCAACTAACGCGTTTTTCCAGCCAGTGTTAGCGCAGCAGGACACAAACGGAACAATGTGGAAAGTGGAAGAACCATATACAGCGGCAGGTCTAACCTTGAGCCCTGAATTCAACCAAGGCGGCTGGTTTGACGGCGCAGACATCGTAGCAGGCAACCCGCCAAGCGGCTTTGGCGCAGCTTGGGACATCACCAGCACTCAGCCAATAGATATCGCAGCCTACGACATGGCAACGGGAGCGTTTGACTTCAAGTCAACACTGTTGCCGCCAGCGAATTTGCCTAATGACTTTGGTGACACAATCGAAGAATCATTCCAGTACAACGGCGTCTTCTACAACTTCATAAAACAAACACTGCAGTGGGCAGCCTGGGACATCCAGAAGGGCGGTCAACCCATGTGGATTTCTCAGCCATACGCTAACCCATGGGGCATGTACGCCCAAAGCGGCGGCGAGATGAGCGCTTTTGACATCTTCTACGCGGCAGGATGGGACGGAGAAATTCACGCGTACAATGTCACTAACGGCAACGAACAATTCACTTTTAGCTCAGCTAATTCTGGCTATGAAACACCGTACGGCGTCTATCCATTCTACGGCGGCATAACGGTGACTGCTGATGGCAAAATTTTTGCTCAAACAGGACAGCACGGCAATGGCGTGCCAACACTGTATAGAGGACAAGCTCTCTATGTTGTGGACGCTAAGACCGGGCAGAGTCTTTGGAACATGACTGGCTGGTTTAATTACGGAGCAATGGCTGACGGCGTTTGGGTCACGCAAAACAATTATGACAATCAGATATACGCTTTCGGTAAAGGTCCAAGCGCTGTCACAGTTTCAGCTACGCCGGGCGTTGGAAACACGGTGACCATTCAAGGGACCGTTACGGATCAATCGCCAGGAGCCGCGGGTACAGCCGCAATCGCTGATCAATATATGAGCGAATGGATGGCTTACCAATATGAGCAGCAGACGCTTCCAGACGACTTTCCATGCGCGACCGCTGGGGTTGAAGTCACCTTAAGTGCGATAGACCCCAATGGCAACTCGGTTAATATTGGCAGTGCAGTCAGCGACAGCAACGGGCATTACTCGCTCAAATGGGATGTTCCCACCGATGCAGGACCCGGCATTTACACTATCACCGCTGCATTCAACGGCACAAACTCTTACTACGGTTCTAACGCAGAGACTTCAGTCGCCACCACAGCTGTAACACCAACTCCAACCCCTACGCCTACACCTCCAGTAGTTGACACGTACTTCATTCCGGCGGTTATCGCGATAATCGTTGTAGTAATCATCGTCGGCGCGATACTAGCAGTTCTAATGCTTAAAAAACGACCATAAAGCAAGAGACAAAATGAAAAAAATCATTTTCCCCTTTTTTAGTCTTAAACACCGCAAAAGAGAAGGGGCTGAATGGGCTCTGCAGAAATCCAGCTAACAGCAGTCTTAGGCAAATGCAATTTCTTTCTCCTTTAATTTGCCGCATCTGCGGAGCCCCAGCAAACCCTCATCATGTCGCGATAAAGATTCTAACGCAATCGTTTTTTTCTATTTTTTAGTGTATACTCGTTTCTGATATGTTATATAGTATGTTACTGCCTCTCCTTCCTTAAGCCATATGTGTATGCTGAACCGAGTATACACCTCTGTTAGCCATTTTTTTGGAAAAGTTAACCTCTGCAACTGTATCCAACATAGCCGTTACGTCCGTTTGGTTGGTTGGATAAAATTTAATCCAGCTCTCTCTGCTCAAAGAACACCGAACACAATAAACTCATGAAACGCACAAGCTAAAGCTCGAGTAGCTTGTAACAAACTCACCAAGGGGTCCGTTTTCTATTCTTTTTCAACAAGTATATGAAAAAGGGGCATCCTAAAACGGAAGTGAAAATACCAACAGGTAATTCTGATGGGGCAAGAATTGTGCGAGCCATAGTGTCACACAAAACCAGCATTATTGCGCCCATTAAAGCAGATGCTGGGATTAGAACTCTGTTATCTGAACCAACCAAGATTCTAACAATATGTGGAATAATTAAGCCAACAAAACCTATAGTCCCACTAATTGAAACTACTGCTGCAGTAATCAACGTAGCTGATATCAACAAAATGTTTTTCAACCGCTCAGGGTTCACACCTAAATGGAGGGCTCCTTCTTCCCCAATTGCCATCATATTAAGATCTCTAGCAAAAATTATCGATACCAAAATGCCTATGACAACAAGAGGAAAAACAACCAAAACTTGATTCCAATTAACAGCCACAAGACTTCCAAAAAGCCAAGTCATAATCACGTTTAGCGCTTCACCACTGACAATTCCCACGATTGCAATCATCGACAAAAGAAGAGTGTTAACGGCCACGCCTACAAGTAACAACGTGAGCATAGAGACTCCTTGTCCTGTTCTTGCCACAGCATAGACGACGAGAACAGTTGCAAGAGCAAAAACAAAAGCTGTAATCGGAAGAGAATAGAGAAAACCACCATAAGAAATCCCTACTCCAAAAGCAATGAGCAATGATGCTCCTAGACTTGCTCCAGCGGAAACGCCTATTGTGTAAGGATCAGCCATTGGGTTCCTTAACAAACCTTGTAAAACAACCCCCGCCACTGCGAGTGCAGCACCAACAACGGCGCCGGCCAACACTCTTGGTAGCCTTACCTGCAAGACTATTGTGGCTTCAATTGGAGACGGGTTCTCGCCAACAAAAGAACCTATGATAGGCAGTTCCCTAATAATTATTCTATTGGCCTCAAGTGGAGAAATCGGCATGGCACCCATTATTAGGGAAAACTCTATTGCAACCAACAAAACTAAGAAGAGTAAGAAAATCACAACTTTCCATCTGCCAAATCTCCTGAAATACTTGCTGTCAGCAGTTAGTTTTGGCAAATTGTCTTGTCTATCCTCCGAATTCAAATCATATTGACCTCTTTTGCCAATCCTGAAACTCTTAGCTTGAACTTCACAAATGATTGGAGTGCTAGAGACCCTTTCTGACCATTTAGACCGCTTTTTTATTGGAGCGCTGACCATTTTTTAAGTATGTTATAAGGTCCTTTATTATCGCTGTTTTCTGCCAGTTTCCAACAGAACTCATCAGATATCATGTCTTTTTGTAATTTCTCTACGTCCTCCGAACCTGTAAACAGTAACACACCATCACAATAAGGAGCCGCAGTTACAATGGCGTTAAACAGGTTTCTAACCGGTGCCTGAGGCGGACCCGCATACAACTGAACATAAAGAGGCTTTTTCGTCTGTCTCCTCATAGAAAAAGCCAAGTCCTCCAGCCAATAGGTCGTAGAGTAGACTTTGTCATAAAGGATGTCGATGAAAAAATCAACAAATTTTTCTACTGCAGTTACGTCGATACCCATTCTTTCTCTAAGGGCGTATGGTTCCTTAGGCAGCAACAAGGACAGAGGTACATTCACTTTTGCCTTGGCATTCCGTACAAAATCTGTTACTATTTCCGCTCTCCATTCAGACCAGTCAAGTCCACTAGCCTTTTTCATTTCAGAACATCGGGGGCAAGTGCAGAATTCTTCGCGCGGAAAACCAATGCAATATATGTGCACTCCTGCAGCGCCAGCATCCGATGCAGATTCAATTGAGTTATACACGCGATTTTGATATTCTTCATTGGTGGGGCACATCCAATCCCAAATGAAGTGGTAACTCTTGTTATTCCTTGTGGCTGTTCCCTTTTTCGACATTGCCACCTGATTGGGAATACTTTGAGCGGCTTTATTGTCGCCAAAACAGCTAAGCACGTTATAGATGCTTGGGATTGGTGGACGACTTTTTCCCAAAACATTCTTTATGTGGCAGAATACCATATCGAACCCTCGCACTGGTCGAGGATCTTCAACAAAAACTCCAACCTTCAATGTTTCATACAACCTCTATTATACTAACTGATTTAATGTCACTTTGGGGTGAAGGCCTTCGATTTCCTATTTTGTTCAATCGAACACCTCCGGATGGAGAATGGCGGCTGTTGCTTCCAATCCATCTACAATTCTTGGCCCTGGTCTTATCATCAGATCTTCATTAATTGTGTATATCTTGTCATTCTGTAGCGCTAAGGTATTTTCCCAACCAGTTCTTGCTTTGACGACATCAGGCGTTAGACCGCAAGCTGCGGACATTTGACCTTGCGATATAATAATAATTTCTGGATTTGCCTGAAGAACGCCTTCTGTTGATGTTGATAGATATTCATCTTCGATTTCGCCAAAAACGTTTATGCCACCTGCTGTGGAAATTAGCTCAGTGATAAAAGATTTTGCGCCGACGCTCCAATATCCTCCATTGAAGTAATATTCCACGTAGACACGAGGCTTCTCAAGACTTTGCGCCGTGTCTCTTACTGCTTGAATTCTTTGGCTTAGATCATTCGCAAGTGCTTCTGCTTCCTGATTCTTTCCGGTGATTTTTCCCACTAATTGTATGTCCGAGATTACACCGTCGAGATTCTTTGGATGCAAAACTACAACTGGTATGCCCACTTCCTCAAGTCTCTGAACTGTTTGACTTTGACCTTCACCATGGTCGGACAGAACTAGGTCTGGATTCAAGCCTATAATTGCTTCAATGCTAACTTCTAAGGGGTCTCCAACATTGACTAAAGTTCCCTCTTCAACTTTCTGCAAAATGGTCGGAGGGTAGTTGGAATGATCATCTACCCCAACGATTTTTTCTTCGAGTTCTAAAGCGCAAGCCATTTCAGTGCAGACGGGCATTATACTAACTATTCTTTCAGGAGGGTAATTTGTTACAGTAACACTTCTTCCTGAGTCATCAACAATTGTTATTGGCCCTTCTGAAGGTCCGCTATTGAAGAACTGTATATAGACAATTCCCCCTACGGAGCCGAAGATTACTATTAACGCTATAATTATCACAGTTATTTTCATCTTTGCCATTACTAACACTCCCTTTCAATATGGTTGGTTCATCCATCCACTTAAGCAGGGTGTATTAACACTAGTAGTATAGTATAAAAGATTTGTCCATTTGCAGTCAGCTCTTAGAATTGTGAGATGTGTAACCATTTCTTAATCGTTCGAGCCAACTGCTTGTATTTCTTTTCTGTGAAGTAAGCTATGGAGAAAGCAGTAAGGTTTGTAATCAGCAGTATTGGAATGAACATTAGGTACCTGTTCAGGGACAGATTCAACCCGTTAAGAAATATGGTTATCGGATAGTGAGTCACGAAGAGAGTATATGAGAAGCCAGCCCCGGTAGTAATCCAGCTAATCACGTGTTTATTCAAGATCAACTTTGAGGCTCGCTTGAAACTGCCTGCATTGAAGAATAGAACACCGAGAAAAACAAATGCTGACAACAATATTCCCAAGCTAATATCGTAATACTGATGGGTCCGGGCGAATGTTACGTATATCCAGTAAACTGCGCTTGCCAGAGAAACAACAAAGAGTACCCCTAAGACTCTTGCTATCAGCTTGCTCGACAGCTTGTTGTTTACGGTTTTGCTGCTGATTCCCAACATCATCAAAACTCCTAGGAACCAGACGATTACTAAACTGCCATTCTGCTGATACAAGCCTGTTAACAGTAAACTTAACAAGGCAGCGACAACGAAAAAGCCTATCCTGTACCAGTTGCTTCTTTTCTGTTTCTTTACTAATCCAAATGATCCGATGACAATCCACCCGAACATCATGTAAAGCCACCATAAAATAACCAGCGCCCATAATATGCCGTTGAACCCGTACGGCGTAACTGCGGGAAGCGGAAACGACAGCCCGAACACTGAAAGGATTGAATTAAAGAAACTAACTGGAAAGCTCTCCAACATTCCAAGGGTCATGCCAAAAGTAAGCAGTGAAGGCGTGGATTGCATTGAGCATAAATCCATGAAGTAGCCGTTGTTAGTGAAATAGATTGTCACGGCGATGATTGTTCCAAGAAGCAGGGCTGGCAACAAACCAGAATAGATGCGGCTGAACCTGTCAACAAAAAAATTTCTAAAACGATACTCAGAATTGTCCAATTTGTTATGCAAGGAATACGAAATAAGTAACCCTGAAAGGGCAAAGAACAAGAGCACCGCTGTTCCGCCTATCGTGCTGCCAAATCTAAATAACGGCTCAGTTAAGACTGGTTGATAGCGCGTTAGAAAATGGTCGACGACAACAAGTTCGCATGCGATGAAGCGAATCAGATTCAGGAACACGGATGATTCTTGCGATATGGCTTTTTTGATAAACGTCAACAGTTTCGCCTATGCTCACAATTGCTATTCAAGGTTTAATCTTCAAATTTTGTTCTACTGTATTACGCGTTAAGCTTAAAAGTTTGTTCTGAACCGTGGAATCCAGCTTTACATTTCCCAGAAAGGCATTATTTTTCAAAAAGCAAGTGTTTTAAGCCTAAACAAGAAGAATACCAGTCATGTTTATTCCGCGCAAGGTTCTGGAAGAAAAACTCAAGCAGCTATTAGCTGAGGACGTTGGAGAAGGCGACGTAACGTCAGCGGCTGTTGTCCCCATAGGCTTGGCAGTTGATGCTGCGGTCGTTGCTAAAGAAGCTGGGATTGCGGCTGGAATCGAAGAGGTCACGGTTCTTGCAGAGAGCCTTGGGCTAAGCGTTAAGCCAGAGGTCGCAGACGGAGAAAAAATCAGAAATGACCAGACCCTCATGAAGATTTCTGGTGACGCAAGAACTATCCTCTCCGCGGAGCGGACAATGTTGAATTTGCTGTCGCGCATGAGCGGCATCGCCACGGCAACGCGAAGGCTTGTGGAAAAACTGGTCCAGGCAGAGGCGACGGCGAGAATCGCGGCAACACGCAAAACCGCGCTTGGTCTTGGCTACTTTGACAAGAAAGCCGTGCAGGTTGGCGGTGGTGACCCGCACAGGTTACGCTTGGACGACATGATTCTGATAAAAGATAATCACGTCGCGATTGCTGGAAGCGTTGAGGAGGCGGTGAAACGCGCCAAACAAGCGGCTTCGTTCAGCAAGAAAATCGAGGCGGAAGTCACGAGCGTTGCGGATGCTTTGAAAGCGGCGAAAGAAGGCGCTGACATCGTTATGCTGGACAATTTTTCTCCCAAACAGGTTAGGGCGGCGGTTGGGGCGCTTAAGAAGGCAGGTTTTTTTGGGAAAGTCCTGTTGGAAGTCAGCGGCGGCATCACCGAGCAGAACCTTCTTGAGTACGCTTCGGCGCAGGTGGACGTCATAAGCATGGGCGCGTTAACTCACAGCGTCAAAGCTTTAGACGTCAGCTTGGAAATTGTCAAGGTCAAGTAGTTTTAGCCTTTAGATGGCAAGCAGCAGCGTGGCAAGCACTATAAGGTTCACTGTGGAGTGGGCGATTGCCGAAACCACGTAGGAGTTCCAACGGTGATAAACGTAGCCCAGCACGAGTCCCGCGGAGGCGGCTGAGAGGATATAGACCAGTTGGGGGTCAAAATGGAAAAGCCCGAATGTAAACGCGGAGACTATGAGCGCGGGGATGAACGAGAACCTACGCGTCAACGTGCTTTGGAGAAAGCCTCGGAAAGCAAATTCTTCGCAAACACCCGCCAGACCCAACGCAGTTGCAACTATTATGAGGCCGCCGGTTGAGGCAGAACTAAGTTCAAGTATCGTGTTGTTTGATTCTTGAACCGCTTGGCTATCGCCGATGATGGCGGTGAGCACTATAGAAACAGCAATATCTACAAAGAGTAGCAGAGCTGCCGAAGCGAAACCCAGCAACACCAGTTTGGGGTTAACGTCCAATCCGACGTAACGCTTGATGTCAACGTGTTTGAACAGCAGGTACCCAAGCGGCACAAGCAGTATAATCAACTCGGACAGAACCAGTGCTGGACCCGAACCTAAAACAAGAAAAAGGAAAGCCCCCAAAAACAGCTCTAAGAAAAAAGTGACCACTATAACCAGCACGGCGTCAAGGATAGGCACAGGCTTGATTTCTTCATGCACCATAGGCTCTGCTTCGTTCAAGTTCAATCACATTCAGTTGAAAGGTTTTCCAGCTTAAGTCTTTGGTTTTATCTTTATAGCGCGGAAACCTCTGGCAGATGGATTCAAGGTTTCCACCATATTAACTTTGCTTAAAACGCCCATCGCGTCTTCGGCGTAGCCGCGCACGTCATGCTCCGCCGCCATAAGGGAATACAAGTAAACGCGGTCATCAGCTATTATGGGCTGGCACCTAGAAGGCAAACCCAACAGCACATCCTCCTTTTCCTCCAAAGCCTGTGCACAAGCAAACAGTATAGCCTCAGCGCCAGCCGTTAATTCGGCAATCCTCACGGGAACGCTCTCTTTGCCAATAGCCAGCATATCCAGCCCGTACGCCCGCTTGATTTCCCCCGCTATTCTCCGCAGCCGAGGCAACAACCGCAGAAGATGCTGCCGCGCTTTGCCTGAAACTCTCATGTTTGAAAGCTGAACCGGAGACAACTCTTCAACGGAAACGGCGCCTAACGACACATCTAAATGCACCACATCGGCTTTCACGCTGCTCAGCAAGTCCCTGCAAAGCGCCGCTTCACCCACTATCACCTCATAACCTTCGTTAACTTCCCTGAAAATCGGTTTAGCCACTCGAATGTGTGCTTCCCTGTATGGCGGCTCAACCACCACGGAAGCGGATGCCACCAAGTGCAACGGCGTAAACTTGGCGTCTAGTATTGCCGCTGCGGAATCCGCGGACACAATTCTCATTTTTCTCACCTACCCGTAATTGGGTAACAGCAAAATTAGCTTTACTCTCCAGCGCGGTCAACAGCCATCAGGTTCATCGCCAAAAGATACATCTCCGAACTCTTGGCTCGGCTTGCCTTCGGCTTCACAACCTTAACCTCGTCAAAGTGTTTCTTAACAGTTTTCACAAACCCCGGCAGCATGTCGCCTTCAAACACCTTAACAAAAAAGTTCCCTGAAGGACGCAGCACGCTCAAAGCGATTTTTAACGCTTGAGAAGCCAAGTCTATTTGCCGTGCATTGTCAACTTCCCATACGCCCGAGATGTTCGGCGACGCGTCGGAAATTACAACGTCGGCTTTTCCAGGGAGAAAATCACGAATCTGCTGCAACGTTTCAGGCGCATTCAAGTCAGCGACAATCGTTCTGACGTATTCTTGGGTGAAAGGTTCAATCGGCTTCAGGTCCACGCCTAAAACGAAGCCTGTCTTGCCCACGATTTTTCTGGCGGCTTGAATCCAACCGCCTGGCGCCGCACCCAAGTCAACCACGATGTCGCCTCGGCGTATAAAACGGTATTTCTTGGCGGTTTGAGAAAGCTTGTAAGTGGCGCGTGAACGGTAATTTTCCGCTTTCGCTTTCTTATAGTAGTAATCGCGTTTTCTATTCTGGATCCAGGCTTTGGGCAAAAGACTCGTCACCTAACCCGTCTGGATCCTCTTCTTTTCCTAATGATATGATCCACTCTGTGAGTTTCGGGCAGCTTTTCGGCGAAATCGCGGTTGTTGGGTCGCATCGGGCGTTGTCCTTACACAGAAGGCACGGGCAATCAGCTATGGACTCTATGGACGGAGGCAGCCTCTTGGGGAAAAGCCTGTAGGTCCATCTTCCACCTTGCAGTTCCTTTTCCCTGCGAATCAGCCCCTTTTCCTCCAGCTTGATGGCTACTCTTGAGCCTTCACGGCTGCTGGCGCCTAGCTCCCGCCACAACTCCGATTGCAGCACACCCTCGTGACCAGTGTTAACCACGAAATGCAGGGCTTTCTGTTCCAAATCGTTACGTTTCGGCATAACCTATCAGTTCCGCGTACTACATTAAATATATGCGGAGGTTCCAGATAAAAATATGTATCCCCGAAACCTGAAAAAACGCATGGAAAGACGCAAAGATGAAACAGCGAACTGAAGCGCTCTGTTTAGGCGTAGAATCCACCGCAGACGACTTCGGCGTTGGAATATCCACCTTCAAAGGCGAAATACTAGCCAACGCCTCCAGCGGCTATGTGCCAGAAGAAGGCGGAATACACCCCCGAGAAGCCGCCCGGCACCACGCCGAAGCAGCAGACAAAGTTCTAAACGAAGCCCTTGCAAAAGCCGGTGTGAAGCCCACAGACCTGGCGCTGATCGCGTTTTCTCAAGGCCCAGGACTAGGTCCTTGCCTACGCACTGGCGCAACCGTAGCCCGCGCCTTAGCCTCCTACCTCAACGTTCCACTGGTGGGCGTTAACCACTCGTTAGCCCACATAGAAATCGGAAAACTCAAAACTGGCACGGTAGACCCGGTGACGCTTTACGTTTCAGGCGGCAACACCATCATCTCGGCTTTCGAGGCTGGCCGCTACAGGGTTTTCGGCGAAACCCTTGACATCGCGCTCGGCAACTGCTTGGACGTTTTTGCACGGGAGGCGGGGCTTAATCAGAAGCAGGGCCTGTCGCTCGGCGCTGCGCTGGAACGGTTAGCCGCTGACGGCGAAAAACTGGTTCCGCTGCCGTACGTTGTAAAGGGCATGGACGTGTCTCTGAGCGGTCTGCTGACGGCTGCAACCACCCTGCTCCACAAAGGCGAGTGCCGACTGGAAGACTTATGCTACAGCCTTCAGGAACACGCGTTTTCCATGGTTACGGAGGTTACGGAAAGAGCGTTGGCGCACACCGAGAAAAAAGAGGTTCTGCTGACAGGCGGCGTCGCAGCCAACAAGCGCCTGCAAGCCATGCTCAGCATAATCGCGGAGGAGCATGACTCCAAGTTTAACGTTGTGCCTTTGCAGTTTGCAACGGATAACGGCGCCATGATTGCGTGGACCGGAGTTTTAGCGTACACGCACGGTTTGGTCACGCCTGTCGCGGAGAGTTTTGTCAAGCTGAGGTGGCGGTTGGAAAAGGTGGATGTTCCATGGGTGCAATGACCTTGCTCAAGAAGGGGGCAGAAGCCAGCCTGTTTTTGGCGGATTGGCACGGGCGCAAAGTGATAGTCAAGGCGCGGTTTCCGAAACGTTATCGCCCCGCCGAGTTGGACGAGAAAATTCGAGGTTACCGGACGGCGCATGAGCCGCAGCTTATGCACGAATCGAAAAAAGCTGGGGTGCCGACGCCCACGATTTTTCTTGTGGACCTGAAGGATGCAACGATAACTATGGAGTTTGTGACGGGCAAGCAAGTGAAGCAGGTTTTGGCCGATGTTTCAAGAGAGGAAAGGCAGGTGTTATGCGTCAAGATTGGCGGGTTGATTGGGAAACTGCACCGGCACGGGGTGATTCACGGAGACTTAACCACGTCCAACATGATTTTAGATGCGGAGGGCAAGATTTTTTTGGTAGATTTCGGATTAGGTGAGAAAAACACTGAGGTTGAAGCGAGAGGAGTGGATTTGCACTTGATGAAACGCGCGTTGCAGAGTACGCATTACCGGTTTGCGGAAGAATGCTTCAAGCATGTGCTGAAGGGTTACTCCGCGGTTCTGGGCGAGGAAGACGCGGAAAAGGTTTTTGAGAAAATTCGTGAAATAGAACGGAGAGGCAGATACGTTGATGAGAGGAAACAGGCGTAAAGCGAGATTCCAGCCGCAAGGACGCGTTGTGTTTTTCGCGACGGGTAACATTCACAAGTTTGACGAAGTCCGCAGCATACTGACAGGGCTTGACATCGCAGTGGGCATGCTCAGGGTTAAGGACGTTGAAATCCAAAGCGACAGCCTGGTGGAAATAGCAAAGTCAAGCGCCCAAGAAGCGTTTAAGCGGTGCCACATGCCCATCATCGTGGAAGACGCGGGGCTCTTCATAGACGCGTTGAACGGGTTTCCAGGTCCCTACGCGGCTTACGCCTACCAGACCATAGGCAACAAGGGTCTGCTGAAACTTTTAGAAAAAGTGGAAAACCGAAAAGCCGTTTTCCGTTCAGCCATAGCATACTGCGACAGCGAAGCAGAGGCACCCGTGGTTTTTGAGGGCGCATCAGAAGGAGAAATAACTGTGGACGAGCGTAGCGGAAGCGGCAAATCAGGTTTCGGGTTCGACCCCATATTCCAGCCATCGGGAAGCGCTGAGACGTTTGCGGAGATGTCTCTTGAAGAGAAGAACGGTTTTTCGCACCGTGCGAAGGCTGTCCGCAAATTCGCGGAATGGTACAAAAAGCTTCAGTGACATTGCAAAACTGAAAAAATTCCGTCCAGAAAGCGGAAAATAGGCGAGCGAAATTAATAATTCGAGCAAGTTATCAATATTTTTAAATATGCGTGTTCCGTGGGTCATAGTGCTAAGGTGTGTAGATGCCGAAAACGGAAAAAGGACGATCCCATTCAACAAGGCCTGTTAGCAGACGCCCGCCAAGCTGGTGCAAGTACCAGCCCGAGGAAGTTGAAGCTTTCGTGATTAAATTGGCGAAGGAGGGGCACTCGCTCAGCGCCATAGGTACGATTCTCAGGGACCAGTACGCGATTCCCCTGGTGAAGCCCATAACCGGCAAGAGCATAAGCGACATACTGGATGCGGCGGGGATGGCTCCGTCGATGCCTGAAGACCTGGCGAACTTGGTCAAGAAGGCGCAGGGGCTTGCGGTTCACATGGACAAGAACAAGAAGGACCTGCACAACAAACGCTCCATGCAGGTTATCGAAGCGCGGATTCACAAGCTTTCACGGTATTACAAGCGGGAAGGCGTTCTGCCTAAGAACTGGAAGTACAAGGCAAAAGTCGCATCCATCACGTAGCCTCAGCCCATGTTTTTCCCAGTTTCCTTTCGAAAGGCAGCGCCAGCTTTAAATCTTAAACGCGCCTTTAGGCAAGGAGTGAAAAGTCATGGCTACTGAGCAGACACCAACCGAACAGTTTTTAGCGTCAGCCGCCCACGCCGCCGAGACAATATTGGAAACCGTGAAGAAAGACGGGTTCATCCATGTTTTCTCGCATTTAGACGCGGACGGCGTAGCAGCCGCAGGGATAATGGGCAAAGCGTTGTTCAGGCTTGACGCGCGTTTCAGGTTGAGGGTGACGCAGTGGGTTGACGAGAAAATCATAGGCGAAATCGTGGCGGACAAGCCGCAGCTGGTTATTCTCACGGATTTCGGAAGCGGCTACTTGGACTTGCTGAACGAGAAGGTGCCCGACGTTAAAGTCGTTATTTTGGATCATCACCAAGTAGCGACCGAGGTGGAAAACGGGAATTTTGTTCAGGTGAACCCGCACTTGTATGGTATTGACGGCGCCACCGATGTCAGCGGGTCTGGCGTGGCTTATTTTGCGGCTAGAGCGATTAGCGCGGGGAACGTGGATTTGGCGCCCATAGCGTTGGTTGGCGCCTTAGGTGACATGCAGGACAAGAACGCGGATAGACAGCTCCACGGCTTAAACGCGCTGATAGTTAAAGACGCCGTTGACGCGAAGCTGGTTACGGTGGAGAAGGACTTAACTTTTTTCGGCAGGGAAACCCGTCCGATTCACAGGGCGCTTGCAGCCACGACAACGCCGTTTATTCCGGGCTTAAGCGGGGAAGAAGACAAGAGCATAGCGTTTCTGGCGAGCTTAGACATTAAGCCTAAAGACGGCGAACGGTGGCGGGCTCTGCGGGACTTGTCGGAGGATGAGAAGAAAAAGTTGTGCTCAGCGCTTGCGGACTACCTGATTTCAAGGGGGTTGCACGCTGACGTGGAGAACCTCATAGGCAACGTGTACGTTTTGAACCGCGAGGAGCCGTGGACCCCGCTCCGGGACGCCCGAGAATTTGCGGTGGTGCTGAACTCCACGGGGCGCTTGGACAGGCCCAGCTTGGGCATAGCCATATGCATGGGCGACCGCGCCTCAGCCCTGGAGGAGGCGAACCACGTTTTGGAGGATTACAGGCGAAACATCAGCAAGTACCTGGGCTGGGTTATGGAGAAACCCGAGCGCATGCGGGAGTTCGAGCACATCTACGTGGTTTACGGCGAGACCTTCATCAACGAGAAAATCATCGGCACCATCTCGTCCATACTCGTCTCGGGACTTGAAAACCCGGGGAAACCGCTCGTAGCCTTCTCTAACATTGAAGCGGAGAACGCCGCAAAGTTTTCAGCCAGAACCACGGACGTGGCGCTCAGCAGAGGCGTCAACCTCGGCGACGTTATGCGTGTGGCGTCAGAGAAGTACGGCGGGAAAGGCGGAGGACACAACGTGGCTGCAGGCGCTCAGGTGCCCATAGACCAGATTGAAAACTTCGTAAACACCGTCAACGAGCTTGTGGGAAAACAGCTGAAGGGCGAGGAAATTGGAAGCGACGATAACGCTTGAGTACGGCAACGCAGAAATCGCTGACGCCGTTGCCAACGCGGTTTCCCCTGACAACTTCAAAACGCCACTTGGCTTATCCATAAAAACCGTGAGCGAAGGCAGCCGCGTGCTGACGGAGGTTGAGGCGGAAGGAAAACTCTCCACGTTCATAGCCACCATCGACGACCTGCTTTTTTGCGTTTCCACGGCTGAGAAAACGCTCCGCACATTATCCAAAGCTCGGCTTTGAGAAAAGTGAAGAGCCAGCCAATCATATTTGCCGTCTATTTGGCTCCTAATAGCGATTCGTTGCAGAAACTATAGAGGGTAGGTCCGTATTGGCCCTTTTCGCTGTCAATAGTATGTTGAAAAACGAGCGCAGACCTATTTGCCGTCTAATAGCTAATTAATGCACGGAACGATAGAGGGGTCTATCCTGCAAAGCTAAACGGCGTTTTCAACGGCTTCCAGAACGTTCACCGCGGAGCCTATCCACCGCAGGTAAGCGTTCAACGCGGCGCGCAGGGCAACCGTGTCCTTCGCCTTCACCTTCAAAACCAGAAAGCTGCCTTCCCTCTCCAAAACCGCCTTGGCGCGGGTGCCAGCTGGCTTTTCAGCTTCGGGCGCTAAAGCCTGAAGAAGCGTGGTTAACTGTTTTTCTGAATTTAGCCGCAGGCGGACGGTTGCCTTAGCCTTCATTTTCAAGCCTACCCTGTTTTGAAATGGACGGTTTGACTTTTAAAAATTCGTTACTGTGACTGAGGTAAAAAGATGAAAGAAGGGGTTATTTGGTTCCTTCTGCCGCGACGGGCGCTGCGGTTTCCCCTGCGACGGTGCCTTTAGCCGCGCGTTTAGCCACGACCCCGAGCTTCGTCACTGGCATATAAGCGCCACCCGCAAACGTGTAGTCGCATTTTCGGCATTTCCACACGCCGACGCTTTCCCGTTTAACCCTTACGAAGCCGCATTGAGGGCACTTGTGAGGTTTTTTAAGCCCCGCAGTCACTTTGACGTATCGTTTTCTGACCGTGGAGCCGTAGCGAGGTCCGAAGCCCCGTGTTGGACCTACTTTCTTGGTTTTTCTTCCCAAAGTTTTCACCATTTCATTTTCTTGCGCAGTTCCGCAGCTTTTTCCTGTGCTAATTTCATGCCTTCTGAAATCTGTTGCTGTGTGAAGTAGCCTGAACCGCCCTTCTGTGTGGCGCAAATGTTGCCTTCTTCATTGAACGCCATCGTAAGCCTCGAATCCATGACTTGCTCTTCTTCCAGCCATGGGTCAACGATCAGCTTGTTGTTTATCTTTCCAAGCGTCACCGTTATCGGGTGGCTTTTCATAGGCAGCTGAGTGTATCCCTGCTTGATCACGACTTCGCCGTCTTTAACCTCGTAGTTAGGCATCTTCGTATTCATTAAAGCAGCCACCGCCGCCAAAGCTGACGCATCAATCAGGTTTCCATCGTGGTTAAGCACGTAAACGTCAACGAAAACAACGAAAACTTTCTTTCCAGCCTCAATGCACAGCTTCTCTGTGTCTATTGCCTGCGACTCGCGGATTCCACGGTCAACTATTCTGGCTAACTCGATGGAGTTTTCATCTGGAGGTCCAGGCTCAAAGTTCGGCGACGCAAGCGGCACAAGCTCCGCGTTTACTGTTAAAACTCCATTGTTAGGCGTGTCAGAAAACGGCGTGCCCGTTTCAACTTTTACGCCCACGAGAACTTCGGTTTTACCCAGCAAAACTCTGGCTGACCCCTCGGCTTTTTCAATAACTCCTTGCTCCACCTTGATCTCTCGGTAGTCAACTAATCCTCTGGCGTCAAGACGCTTGCCCTTCTCAACTAGCTGCTCTATCTGTCTAATTCTGACGCGGGTGATAAGTGATGACATTACTCTTCTTCAACCTCCTCTTCTGCTTGGATGAGCATATACTTGGTTTTTAACGCTTCCTTCTGTATCTCATAAATCTTCTTGCAGCCTTCAATCGCCATGTTCACTGCCTTCTCAAACTCTGCGGGCTTGAGTATGCCATCCATCTGCAGCAGCGTAACCGCGTTCAAGTTAGGCATGAAAGCCACAGGAACGTCTGCGCAGCCTACCTTGTCTTCAGTGTCAAACAGGTCCAGAACCACCGTGTCGTCAATTTTACCCGCTGCACACGCAACTACCAAGTCGCGCATGGGAATGCCCGCGTCTGCCAAAGCCAACGCGGCTGCGGTGATGCTTGCGCATCTTGTTCCGCCGTCTGCCTGCAAGACTTCAATGAAAACGTCTACGCCGGTTCGAGGGTAATACTCCAAGAAAACTGATGGCTCCAGGGATTCTCTGATTACTTTTGAAAGCTCAATTTCCCTTCTTGAAGGCGCAGGAGATTTGCGTTCTCCCACGGAGAAAGGCGCCATGTGGTAGCGGCATCGCAGCACCATACGGTCTGGCTGCGATAAGTGTTTCGGATGCATTTCCCTCGGGCCGAACGCCGCCGCTAAAATCTTGTTTTTTCCATGCTCAATGTAGGCTGATCCATCAGCGTTTGACAGGATGCCTACTTCAATTTTTACGGGTCTTAACTCATCTACTTTTCTACCGTCTAACCTTAATCCTTTTTTATCAATTAATTTTTCAGGTTTTTCATTCATTCTTGTTTTCCTCCACTTTTGCTTTTTCCTCTTTAAGAAATTGTGTAACGCGATCCGTTAGACCGCTGGTGTGGGACTCACTTTCGATTTTTTGAATCGCCGCCATGGCGAGGTCCTCATCATCTGGGCTTTTTCCAGTGACCAATATGACTCCGTTTAGCCCCAAAATTATCTGGCAGCCTGTTTCCTGTTTTATCATGGAAATCATGGACCCCTTTCTGCCGATCACGCGGGGAATCTTGGACGGAGTTACTTTAGTTATTTGCCCACGGGTTATTTTTCCTAAGCCTGGCTCGCCGACCGTGAGCTGTGGGTCATGGGTTCTGTCGTACGAGGCTATTTTGGCAACAATCAAGTCTCCGCCGCTGAGAACTTGAGATAACTCGTCGTTTTGCGGTTTGAACGGTCTGCTTAGAACGTCTGACGCTCTCAATAGCGCCGTGTAGGGTGCTTTGATGTCAACGGTCCAACCGCTGAATCCAACCTCTATGACTGTGCCTATCACCATATCGCCTACCTTTGGAAAGTAGAACGACCTTAAAGCGACGACGTCCACTCTCTTGTTATCGCAGTTTGCAAGACCGATTCTTGAGGCGTAAACTTTCTTGTTTTCCGCGTACGTGTTGCTGCCAGCCATGTACTCGCCTTCAGCAAGCAGTTCTCCAGGCGTTACAAGCTGTTTCTTTTCAAAATATGTTGGCATAATTCATTAACCTCCAATTCAAATTTTTATTTGAGTATTTTAGCTTCTCCATTTCCTTTTGTTATGTCTCCAAGTTTGTTTAGAAACGAAGCGTATGCTCCAGCGGGCATCTCTATTATGCCGTACCATGAGCCGTCTGCACGCCACTCTTCCTGTTTGATTTCCCCGAAATTCTTGAGTGCCCCGTAAGCTCTTGCCGAGTACTCCGCAGGCACACGGACAGCCACGGATATCTGCTCGATTTTCAACGGCAGAATAGGCCTCAGGAGCTTCACGATTTCTCGGGCTTGTTCTTCCACAGGCTTATGCGCGTCTATCGTGTAGCGGATTTGTTCCATGGCGTTTTCTATGCGTAAAGGCGGGTGCGGAAGGTTGGTTTTCGGGTCAACAGCCTGCCTTGATATGAAGTCCACTATCTGTTTCCGTTTGTCCTCCACCATCTTGCGCCTTTGCTCTGTAGTAAGCTGAAGCGTGCCTTTTTTCAGAATGGCGTCTGCGATTTTCAACGGGTCCGTTGTTTCAAAGGCTTTGCGCATCTGCTCTTCCGAGACCTTGGTGCCTTTGTTGGCGTCAGAAAATATGAATTCAGCTGCTAAAACTTCGGTTATTCCGGAGATTTTTCGGTTCCGGTAGTCTAAAGCCTTATCTGGCTTCACCAGAATTTCAAAGTGCTCGTTATCTTTTGTTAAGCGTGCAATGGTGTATTTATCACTCATTAAGTTGTCACTTGCTCGAACCCAGCTCTTTGATATAGCTTTCCACTTTTTCGTCAGTCAGCATCTGCAGTTGCTTCGTTTCTTTGGGGATCACTGCGATTTTTATTCTAGGCGGCAGTTGCCTAGCTTCCAAAGCCTTTAACAAGCATTTTATGGTTAGTTTCGTGTTTTCTTCCATGCTTAGGTTTTCGCGGTATTCATCTTTCAATATCGCCAGCACTGTTTCTCTTCCAGCGCCTAAAGCTGTGGCTTTGTAGCCTCTGTAGGTTCCGCTTGGGTGCGTTCCGAAAACGTGCGCTCCAGTTTTGTCAACTCCGCCGAAGATTATGCTTACTCCGAAGGGTCTAACACCGGCGTGCTGCGTGTACATCTGCTGTATGTCACAGATTCGTTTGGTTACAACTTCCACGTCTATGGGTTCGTCATAAGTTAGCTTGTTGCTTTGCGCATATATCCGCGCTTGATCAATGAGTATTCTGGCGTCGGAGCTTAAGCCGACAATAGCGGCGCCTACGTGCTCGTCAACCTTGAAGATTTTCCATGAGTATTCTGCCTCTTCAAGGGGTTCTATGTTTTCTTCTGAGCCTAAAACCACGCCTTCTGGGCATTGGATTCCCATGATTGTTGCGCCACGGTTCACTAACTCCATGGCGTATTCAACTTGAAAGAGTCGCCCGTCTGGCGAGAAAACTGTTATGGCGCGGTCGTATGCTCCTGGTGCTGCAAATACAGACATAACGTTAACCTCACTTTGTGCTATACGCTTTTGCACCTTTTCATATAAATACTAAACTAAAAACCTTTCCTATAAAAAGCACCTCTCCCTTGATGTTCTGCGTGCGTGTGTCGCCTTTGCTGGGCCGGGAAGTGACCCACACTTTTAATAATTAATGACGCAAAGTTGGCGAAAATTATCAGTTAAAACCGCCAGTGTATGTTCTCTCCGAATAATTCATAAACCGCCTCGCACAAGTTATCCCGTTTAAAGAGTTGTGTATCATGGAAAACTGGGAATTGATAATCATCGGTGCCGGAGCCGCTGGCTTAGCTGCTGGAATCTACGGCGCCAGAAGCGGATTAAAAACTCTCATCATCGACCAAAACTTGGCTGGAGGAACCACATCTGACGCTCCGCTTGTGGAGAACTATCCTGGATTCTCCCAAATAAGCGGGGGTGAACTTGCGGAAAAGATGGTGACTCACTGCAAAAAAGTGGGCGTGACCATTCGCGAAATTGAACCAGTGACTGACTTGACCCTTTCAGGTGAAAAGAAGATTGTGAAAACCTCGCGGGCAGAGTACGAAGCTAACGCGGTCATCGTAGCCACAGGCTCTCATTACCGCAAAATCGGGGTCAAGGGTGAAAAGGAATTCCATGGAAAAGGCGTGAGCTACTGCGGCGTCTGTGATGGTCCGTTCTTTAAAGGCAAACGTGTGCTGGTGATTGGAGGCGGCAACTCCGCAGCCACCACGACTCTTTATCTTTCAGGCATAGCGGCTGAAGTGATGGTGACTCACCGCAGGGACGCGTTTCGCGCTGAAGAAGCTCTAGTAAACGATATTGCTTCTAAAAAGAACGTGCAGGTTTTCTGGAACACCGAAGTCCGGGAAATTAAGGGTGAGAAAGTTGTCAGTAAAGTCGTTTTGTACCATAACAAGGAAGGGCAAACTAAGGAAATTCTGGTTGACGCTGTTTTTGTTCAGGTCGGAGAAGCGCCCAACAGTCATATCGTTCGAGATGTCGGCATCCAAGTTGACGAGGCAGGCTACATCAAAACAGACGTTTTTCAGCGCACCAGCGTGGCAGGCGTTTATGCGGCTGGCGACGTGACGGATCATCCCGTTAAACAGGTTGGCACCGCGGTGGGTCAGGGCATCACCGCCGCCCTTGAAGCCTACAGTTACATTCGACAACCATATTATCGGCGGTAGAGGGAAAACATTATATCGCCCAAAAGCCCTTCTCATGGTTCCATAAGCAAGCTGATACGCTTAAGCTTTGAAAATACCGTTAAGCGGAACAGAAAGAGGTCTCGAGAATGAGTGAAACATGTCTCGCTGCAGTAGAAATTAACCAAGATTTGTGTAGCCGATGTTGCGTCTGCCACTCAATTTGTCCCTATGAAGCCATAAACTATGACAAGGAAGCCGACAAGGTAGAAATTGACATACAGAAATGTCAGGTCTGCGGCATATGCCCCAGTGCTTGCCCGGTTGGCGCGATAGAGGTTGCATACTACGATTATGAACACCTAGTGGATTACGTGAATTGTGTAAGAGAGAAAGTTGACAGTGACACTTTGGTTTTGATGTGCCGCGGAAACTCTCCCTCCACATGCGAAACCGAAGAGATTCTGGCTGAACAAGGCGTCTGCGTCGACAATTACATCCCGTTACGTTTACCCTGCTCAGGAAGAATTCCCACAGACTTTATTTTTAAAACGCTTAGTTCAGGCATAAAGAACATCGTTTCAATCCAGTGTGAAGACCCGTTCTGCCGCTACAAAGAAGGCACAAAAATCAACACCCGACGGTTCCAGCTGACCCGAAACGTTCTGGAGCAGTTGGGCTACGACAAAAACGCTTTGAAAGTGGTCAAGTACTCCAGAAAAGCCGTTTACAACACCGACAAATGTGTAGGCTGCGACAAATGCGTCTTCATATGTCCATATGACGCCATAACGGCTGAGGCTTTTGCCACGCCAAACATTGACCAAGAGAAATGCGTGGGCTGTGGAGCTTGCCAGCTGGTTTGCCCGCACCAAGCCATAGAAGTGAAAGGCTTCGAGTTTGAGAATGTTCTGGCGCGTTACGGTCAAGCAGCTGCTAAGCTGAAAGCTGAGAACAAGGCGCCAGCGGTTCTGGCGTTCGTCTGTCAATGGTCAGAGTTTCCCACGTTGGATAATCCTGACAGCGCGTTTAAGGGCAAGAACGCCATGGCTTTGGAGGTTCCCTGCTCCAAGGGAATGGATCCTGTTCACGTTATTAACGCCCTGAAATGCGGTTTCGACGGCGTAATGGCTGTAGTGTGTTCCGCTGACGACTGCAAGCTGGAAAAAGGCAGGGACACCGCGGAACGCAACTTGGAAGTGCTGAGGACTGCGTTGAATAGAATGGGCTTGCAAAACCGCTTCGAGTATTACGAGGCTTCGCCAAGGTGCGAAGGTGACTTTAAACGGGCGTTTGACGCGTTTTACGCGAAACTTGCGGCTATGCCTAAGCGCGAGGTTGTTGTTGAGGAGGCGAAGTGAAGTGTACAAGATTGTGGCTAAGAAAGAGTTGGCTCCCAAAGAAACGCTGTTTGAGATTGAAGCTCCTGACATCGCTGCGAAAGCTCAGCCTGGACAATTTGTCATAGTTATCATAGGCGAGAAAGGCGAGCGCGTCCCGTTGACCATCTGCGATTACGATAAGGCGAAGGGCACGGTGTCTTTCGCTTTTCACGAAGTCGGCAAAACCACCAAGGAACTCGGAAACTTGGCTGAAGGTGATTCCTTAGAAAACGTCACTGGACCGTTGGGTAATCCTTCTGAAATCAAGAATTACGGCAAAGTCCTCTGCGTGGGCGGCAGCATCATGATTGCGCCGTTGCTGTTGCAGGCTAAAGCCATGAAAGAAGCTGGGAACAGCGTAACAACCGTTTTGGGCGCGAGAATAAAGGACGTGATGTTTATGGAGGATGAAGCCAAAGCCGTGAGCGACAAGGTGTACGTAGCCACGGACGACGGTTCCGAGGGTTATAAGGGCTTGGACTTCTTGAGGGATCTGCTTAAGACGGAGAAGTTTGACCGCTGCGTCGCGTTGGGACCCGTTGTCATGATGAAGAAGGTTAGCGAAATAACGAAGCCTTACGGTATCCCGACGATTGTGACTTTGACGCCCCTGATGGTTGACGGCATGGGCATGTGCGGCGTGTGCCGAGTCACGGTTGACGGCAAGATGCAGTTTGCGTGTGTTGACGGCCCCGAGTTTGACGGGCATCTGGTTGATTTTGACGAGTTGGTTACGCGTCAGCGCATGTTCCTTCCCGAGGAGCGTTTAAGCTCCGTTCTATACGAAATTGGAGGTTGCAAGTGTGGCAGAAACAAAACCTAAACCAAAGATAAAGAAAGAAGCCGTTGAAATGCCTAAACAGGCGCCGAAAGAGCGCGTTAAAAACTTTAACGAAGTTGCCTTGGGCTACGATGAAGCTCAGGCGCTGGAGGAAGCCAACCGCTGCCTGCAATGTGCTAAACCGCAGTGCGTGAGCGGCTGTCCCGTTGAGGTTCCCATTCCAGAATTCATCAAATGCCTCCGCGAACAAAAGTACGGTGAAGCTATAGCTAAAATAAAAGAGAAAAACGCTTTGCCCGCCGTGTGCGGTCGCGTTTGCCCGCAGGAAGAGCAGTGCCAAGAGAAATGTCTTGTCGGAAAAATCGGTCAACCAGTCAGCGTCGGTCGTTTGGAAAGGTTCCTCGCAGATTGGGAGCGCGAAAACGGCTTTCAACTGCCTGAAAAACCTAAGCCAACGGGAAAAAAAGTAGCCGTGGTCGGGGCTGGTCCCGCGGGGCTCACAGCTGCGGCTGACCTGATTAAGATGGGTCATGAAGTGACCATGTTTGAGGCGCTTCACTTGGCAGGCGGCGTGCTGGTTTACGGCATTCCCGAGTTCCGTTTACCCAAGAAAATTGTCCAGAAAGAGGTTAACTACATCCAGAAGCTGGGGGTTGACCTGCGTGTGGGCAACTTGGTCGGCAGGATACACACGATTCCCGAGCTTATGGCCAACGGTTATGATGCAGTGTTCATCGGTTCAGGCGCTGGGCTGCCTCAGTTCATGAATATTCCAGGGGAAAACCTGGGCGGCATATACTCCGCCAACGAGTTCCTGATTCGCATTAACCTCATGAAGTCTTACAAGTTCCCCGACTTCGACACGCCGCTCCGCATCGGCAAGCATGTGGTCGTCATCGGCGGCGGCAATGTAGCCATGGACTGCGCGCGAAGCTCAATGCGGCTGGGCGCTGACGTGTGCCTGCTCTACAGGCGTTCACGTGAAGAGTTGCCCGCTAGGCATGAAGAGGTTGAGAACGCTGAGGAAGAAGGCTTGGTGTGCAAGTTCCTTGCTGCGCCGTTACGCTTTAACGGTGACGAGAAGGGCTGGGTTAAATCCATGGAGTGCCAAGCCATGGAGCTTGGTCCCCCAGACGCTTCGGGAAGACGACGACCCCTTCCAGTTAAAGGCTCAGAGTTCACGATGGAAACCGACACGGTCATAATCGCCATCGGGCAAACCCCTAACCCGATCATACAGCGCACCACAGAAGGCTTGGTGGTTAACCCCCGACACGGCACCATCATAGTGGATGAGAACGGCAAAACAAGCTTAGAAGGCGTTTACGCAGGCGGAGACGTAGCCACAGGCGCAGCGACAGTTATCAGTGCGATGGGCATGGGCAAGAAGGCAGCCAAAGCCATAAACGAGTACCTGATGAACAAGAAGTAACCGCGGACTCTGCTGCTCAGAGAACGCTCCCCCTCCCTTTTATATAATTTGACTTCTGATGAGTTTCATGCTTGTTGGAAACCACGTTGTTTTTTCTTTTTTCTGCGAAAGTAAGATAAGCCGACGTCGGCAACATTGTGATGCGATGTGAAAGTGGCTTCGCCAACCAGAAAGTTTGATTTCGGAAGAGAACTGCTCAAGATAATCGCCATCGTAACCATGGTTTCAGACCACGTTGGCAAGATTCTTTATCCTGACCTCCTGTATCTTCAGATTATCGGCAGGCTCGCTTTTCCCCTGTTCGCTTACCTCGTAGTGTTAGGCGTGGAAAGCACGAAGAAACCGCGAAAGTACATGGCTACGCTGCTTGTGTTCGCCGTGATTTCTCAGGTGCCCTATTATCTGGCTTTCGGCATCGCGCCTTTTGACCAGTTAAACATACTCTTCTCGCTGTTTCTATCTGCCGTGACCATATACTACTACAACAAGAGAAGTATGCTGGCGTTCGTTCCCCTGCTGCTTTCAATTGTTCTGATGACCGAAGGCAGCTACTACGTGGTGTTGACCGCGGTGGGCATGAAGCTTCTGATGGACAGGCCGAAACTCGGCGCTCTCGCCTTGGTAGCCCTTAACCTCCAATTCCTGTTCATCCCAGACATCGAAAGCCAAATCCAGATTCTGGCGCTTATGGCGGTGCCGCTGGTCTTTCTCCACACAAAAAACTGGCTGAAAAAGGAAATTCTCATCCCCGAAAACTCTCTTGCCTACTTAACCCGAAAATACTTTTTCTACGTGTTTTATCCGCTGCACCTGACGTTGCTGTTTCTGATAAGCCAGTTCTTCTTTTAACCGCCGCCTTCGATAAGTGTTATTACGGTTATTTCATGATTTACTGGTAAGGTTCGTGTACCCCCGTGCAAACAGAAAATAAACCCTGGTTCAGCTCATACCCAAAGGACATGCCCAGAAGCCTCCAGTACCCCGAGGCGCCGCTGCATGCAATCCTCGAAAAAACGGCTAAGGCGCATCCTGAAAAAGCCGCCATAGCCTACTCAGAAACAAGCATCACTTATGCCCAGCTGGATTCACTCTCCAGCCGGTTCGCCGCGGCGCTCGCAACCTTAGGAGTCCAAAAAAGCGACCGCGTCGCGATTTTCCTGCCAAACATCCCCCAGTTCGTAATCGCGTATTACGGCGTTCTCAAGGCAGGCGCCGTCTTAACAGTCATAAGCCCCCTGCACAAGGAACGGGAAGTGGAGTATCAGCTGCGCGATTCCGAAGCCGAAACCATAGTTGCCTTGGACACGCTTTACCCAATTGTTGAGAAGGTTTGGCGGAAAACCAAGTTGAAAAACGCCGTAGTCACCCGCTTGGAGGAGTACGCTTCCAAAAATCTGGTTGCCTCCAGCAAAATCCAGCAAACTCCAAACGTCCACTCCTTCCAAGAACTGCTGAAAGAAACAGCAAACCCCCTGCACATCCGCATGAACCCCCGCGACGATTTGGCGGCGCTGCAGTACACGGGCGGAACAACGGACACAGCCAAAGCCGCCATGCTCACACACGCCAACTTGGTCTCAAACGCCGTCGCATTCGCGGCTTGGATACGCGGCGCCTCGGCGGACACGTTTCTGACCGCGTTGCCGCTGTTCCACATCTACGGCATGACCACCAGCCTGAACGTACCTGTAAGCTTAGCTGCCGAAATGGTGTTGCTACCCAAATTCGAACCCGCCACAGCCTTAGAAACCATCCAGCGGCACAAAATCACAGTGTTCTGCGGCGTCCCCACCATGTACTCGGTACTACTCGCCAACCCTTTGCTGGGCAAGTTCGACCTGACAAGCATCCGCGTGTGTATCTCAGGCGCTTCTCCGCTTCCGCCACAAGTCCAGAAGCGATTCATGGAAGTTACGGGCGGTTTCCTAGCGGAAGGCTACGGCTTAACCGAGGCGTCGCCCGTGACGCACTGCAATCTCGTGGACAAAACCATGCACACCGTACGCTTAGGCTCCATCGGCTTGCCGTTGCCCGACACCGACGCCCGAATAGTCGACGTGGAAACAGGTGAGAAAACGCTTGGGGCTGGCGAAACGGGCGAGCTTGCAGTCAAAGGACCCCAGGTGATGCGTGGCTACTGGCGGAAACCAGAGGAAACCGCGCTTGTCCTACGAGACGGGTGGCTGCTCACGGGCGACATCGCGCGCATGGACCCTGACGGCTTCTTCTACATCACCGACCGCAAGAAAGACCTCATCAAGTACAAGGATTACAGCGTGTATCCGCGCGAACTGGAAGATGTGCTTTATGAGCATCCTGCGGTGAAGCTCTGCGCCGTGGTCGGCAAGCCCGCTCCGGTGGTTGGTGAGGTTCCGAAAGCCTTCATCGTGCTGAAAGAAGGTGCGGAAGCCACGGAAGCGGAGATAGTGGCGTTTGTCAAAGAGAAAGTTGCTCCTTACAAGGCGGTGCGCGAATTGGAGTTCAGGCAGCAGCTGCCCATAAGCGCCGCGGGCAAGGTTCTCAGGCGAGCGTTGCAGGAAGAAGAGAAACGAAAAACTCCGTAAACAGGGTCGAAACGTATAAGAGAACTCCATTTCTTTCTGTTTTGGAGATGGCGCTTACATTTGCGAGTTAAAATCAACGTTACAGGCATCGTTCAAGGCGTCGGCTTCCGCCCCTTCGTTTACCGCTTAGCGGTGCAAAACGGGTTGGCGGGTTACGTGCGCAACCGCGGCGACGCTGGAGTAGAGATTTTGCTGGAGGGCGAGGAACAGAGCGTCCAGCGTTTTCTGCGCGACCTGAAAGCGAAGAAGCCGCCCCTAGCCCAGATCCACGACGTAATTACGACAACGCTCAAGGGCAAAAACGAGCACGCGAAATTCGCCATCATCAAAAGCTCCGAGACGACTGAGTTTTCAGGCTCAGTCATACCGCCCGACATCGCCATATGCGACGACTGCCTGCGGGAACTCCGCGACCCGAAAGACCCGCGGTACGAGTATTTTTTCATCACGTGCACGAACTGTGGACCACGCTTCACCATAATTGAACGTTTGCCGTATGACCGCGAAAACACCACCATGCGCGACTTCCCGATGCGCGGCTACTGCCAACGCGAGTACGTTGACCCGTTGAACAGGCGCTTTCACGCGCAGACGGTGGCGTGCCCAACGTGCGGACCCAAAGCCTACTTGACCACGCGAGACGGCACGTTAATTGAACATGAGGACCCCGTGCGCGAAGCAGGACGCCTGCTCAGCGAAGGCGCGATTCTCGCCGTAAAAGGCTACGGCGGCTTCCACGTTGCCTCTTCAGCAACTCGCGAGGAACCGTTGCAGGCGCTTCGAAGAACGAAGCATCGAAGAGCCAAACCCTTCGCCATGATGGCGCGAAGCTTGGACGCCGCAAAAGGCTTCGCCGAAGTAACTTCGAAGGAGGAAGCCCTGCTCACTTCGCCCAGCCGCTCGATAGTGCTGCTCAACAAGAGCGGTGGCTACGCGCTTTCGCCGCTGGTGGCGCCTGACCTGCACAACGTCGGCGTGATGCTGCCCTACACCGCCATGCACTACATGCTTTTCGACCGCGTGGACGATGCGGCGTTCGTGATGACCAGCGCCAACCCGCCCACTCAGCCCATCGTTAAAGACAACGACGAAGCCATACGCATGCTGGGCGACACTGTGGACTATTTCCTGTTTCACAACCGCCGTATTGCAAACCGCTGCGACGACTCCGTCCTCAGAGTCCACGGCAATCGCCAATCGTTCATCCGCCGAAGCCGAGGCTACGCGCCCGCACCCCTAATGCTCAAGGAAAAAACGGAGCGCTGCATCGTAGGCTTAGGCGGCGAACTCAACAACACCGCGTGCGTACTGCAAGCGAACAAGGCGTTCATCAGCCAGCACATCGGCGACGTGGAAAACGTCGAAACCCGCAAGTTCCTCCAAGAAGCCACAAACCACCTAATCCGCCTAACCAACAGCCAAGTGGAAGCCGTAGCCTGCGATCTGCATCCGAAATTCACCACCACACTCCTCGCACAGGCTTTGGCGGAACAAAACGGCTGGCAGCTAATTCAGGTGCAGCACCATCACGCGCACGTTGCGGCTTTGATGATGGAGCACGCTGTGGACGAGCTTGTTGGGGTAGTGTGCGACGGCTACGGGTACGGTGTGGACGGGAGCGCGTGGGGCGGCGAAATCTTGTTTTGCACACGAGAATCAGCGGGGTTTGAGCGATTAGCGCATTTGGAGAAGCAGCCTCTGCTCGGCGGCGATGTGGCTACCCGTTATCCCCTGCGCGTTGCGGCTGGAATTCTCAGCAGGAAAACGGATGTGGCGAACTGGCTTCTTGAGCGCAGCGGGCATTTGTTACACGGGGAGACCGAGGCTAAGCTAATCTTGCAGCAGCTTCAAAAGGGCGTCAGTGTGGTTGAAACCACGAGTTGCGGAAGGGTGCTGGACGCGGTTGCTGCCGTGTTGGGCGTATGCTACGAGCGCACTTACGAAGGTGAACCCGCCATGAAGCTGGAATCCGCAGCGGTGAGAGGAAAGGATGCGCTGAATCTGAAGCCCGTAATTAATGGAAACATGCTGGATACGACGCAGCTGATTCATGCCGTTTTTGAAAGCATAGGCAAAGCGTCAACCGCGGATTTGGCTTACTCCGCTCACGCCTACATAGCCCGAGGCTTGGCAACGCTTGCAGTGGAGAAGGCGCTGGAAAAAGGCGTCAAGGCAGTGGGTTTTTCGGGCGGCGCCGCCAGCAACCAGATACTTACCCAGCTCATGCGGGAAACGGTTGAGGCTGCGGGCTTGCGGTTTCTGGTTCACGAGGCTGTTCCGCCAGGCGACGGCGGAGTCTCCTTTGGTCAGGCGGTTGTTGGTGGGTTTTGGCGGTTTTAGACCATACTCTTTTTATCGGCGTTCTTGCCCGTGTTTATGTTGATACAGCATGTGTTTGGCGATTCCAGCGCGTGTTATGCGCGTAGACGGCAGCAAAGCCCAAGTGGACTTCGGAGAAGGCGTTCTAAGAGACGTCAACGTGACTCTTGTAGACGCCAAAGTGGGCGAGTACGTTCTGGTGCATGCGGGCTACGCCATTCAAACGATGGATGAGAAGGACGCTCTTGAAACGTTAGCCTTGTGGAAGGAAATTCTTGCTTATGAAAAGGATCAGGGCAGCTGATCAGGAATGGCGGAGAAACTCAGGTACCGAGACCCAGCGCTTGCAAAGAACATAGCCGAGAAAATTCGGGAAGTAGCCCCAAAAAACGAAACTGTCAAGTTCTGCCACGTCTGCGGCACCCACGAGTGGACCATTACCCATTACGGCTTGCGCAGCCTTCTGCCAGCAAACGTTGAGGTTATTGCAGGTCCGGGTTGCCCGGTCTGCATTGTGCCCGCCGCCGAGATTGACGAGGCGGTGCAGTTGGCGCAGAAAGGTGTGGTTATAACCTGCTTCGGGGATGTCCTGCGGGTGCCGGGAAGCCAGATGAGCCTGTTGGAGGCTAAGGCTGAAGGCGCTGACGTCCGCGTCGTGTATGGGGTTTCTGACGCGGTTGAAATAGCAAAGCGCGAGCCGGACAAGGAATTCGTGTTTTCTGCGGTGGGTTTTGAAACCACGGCGCCGTCCACGGCGGTTGAGGCTTTGGGGAATCCGCCTGAAAACTTTAGTTTCTTGGTTTCGCATCGTTTGATTCCGCCTGCCATGGAGCTGTTGCTGGGCGTGGGCGACTTGAACATCAGCGGGTTCATCGCGCCAGGTCACGTGAGCGCCATAATCGGCATGAAGCCTTATGAGCTGTTTCCGCGAGTTTACCGTATGCCCACGGTGGTGGCGGGTTTCGAGCCTATAGACGTGTTGATGAGTATTTACATGCTTTTGAAGCAGCTGGCTGAAGGGACGGCGCGGCTGGAGAACGAGTATCCGCGGGTGGTGAAGTGGGAAGGGAACCCTCGGGCGTTGGAGATGATGAGTAAAGCGTTTGCGGTTACGGGTGGGAACTGGCGGGGCATCGGCAGGCTGCCCGACTCGGCGTTGAAGCTGCGGGAGGAGCTTGTGGCTTTGGATGCGCGTGAAAAGTACGGTGTGCACATTGAGCAGGGCAAGGATATTCTGCTTGGGTGCGAGTGCCACTTGGTTATTATCGGCAAAATTAAGCCTAACGAGTGTCCCATGTTTATGAAAGCGTGTACGCCTGCGAAGCCTGTGGGCGCTTGCATGGTTAGCAGCGAGGGCACGTGCCGGGTTTGGGCGAAGACGGCTGCGGCTCAGCGAATTAGCTGATTATTTCTGCCTTGATTAATGTCACGTCGGTCAGTGGTTTGTCGCTTACGTTCGTTGTCACTTTTGAGATTGCGTTGGCCACGTCCATGCCTGCGGTTACGGTGCCGAAAACCGTGTAGGTGCGGTCGAACGTGGTGCCGTCTTGGTATACGATTTTGCTGTTGTCTGCCACGTTGATGAAGAATTGGCTGGTGGCTGAGTTAGGCTGGTTTGTTTTCGCCATGGCTACGGTACCTATAATGTTGTGGTTGTCGGTGCCTATCTCGTCAGGTATGGTGGCAACTGAGGCGCTCGTGTTCATTCCGCCTTGAATCATGAAATCCGCGATGACTCGGTGGAAGATGGTGCCGTCGTAAACGCCTTTCTGGACTAGATTCTTGAAGTTTTCTGTGGTTATGGGCTTGTCATCTCTCAGTTGGATGGTGATTTCGCCCATGCTGGTTTGCAGCAGGACCTTGTCGCCCGTTGAGGGGCTTGGGCTGCTTGTATTGTTCAGGCCGAACACGTAGACCACCGAAATCACTACTATGATGACTGCCAATAAACCTATCGCAAGCAGCAGTTTCCTGCTTTTGTGAGATTTGCTCCTGTACGTTCTGCGCTTGCCTGACATTCGGAAATTCATGACCAAGAAATCTGGTTGCAGTTTATTTAAGCCTTTCAAAACTCACGGCGTACACGTTAACGTGCTTGGGGTCAGCAGATTCTCGGAACCGGGTCGCCCACGGGTCTCGCGATTATGCGTTTGCCGCCCACCGCTGTTTGCATGGCTACGCCCTTGAATTCGCTTGTGGCTTCGCCGATTATCTGGGCGTCCTTGCCCTCCGCGGTCTGCTTCAGCCATTTCAGCACCTGTTCCGCCTTAGCGGGTACGGTGCCTACGATTATTTTTCCTTCGTTGCCCACTTCCAACGGGTCCAAACCCAGCATTTCGGAGGCGACGCGCACGTCTTCTCTGATTGGGATTTTGTCTTCGTGGATGAGTATGCCCACCTCTGATTTTTCGCTGAACTCGTTCAGTGCGTCAGCCAACCCGCCTCGCGTGGGGTCTTTTATGGCTACTATGCCACCGACTTCGCCGAGCAACCGCTGAATCAGCCTGTTCAAAGGTTTCACGTCGCTTTTAATCTCGCTACCAAACGTAAGCCCTTGCTGCGCGGACAGCACAGCCAAGCCGTGGTCGCCCAACGTGCCCAACACGATTACCTTGTCGCCCACGCTCAGGTTGGAGTCTAATAGCCAACGTGCCGCGAAACCGCTTTGGTGCTGCCTGACCACGTTCAGGTTGTTTTCCAGCGCTTGGGTTCTTCTGCCGATTCCCGACACGTTCATGACGCAGCCGCCTAAGCTGCCTTTCTCAACCACTTTGGTGTCGCCCGTGACTATGCCCACGCCTGCTTCGATGCAGGTTTGCCGCATGCTCACCAGAATCCTCTCAAGGTCGGAAATCAGCAAGCCCTCCTCCAAAACCAGGCCGCACGCCAAAGCGTAAGGCTCCGCGCCCAAACACGCGATGTCGTTGACGGTGCCGGAGATGGCTATGCGCCCGATGTCTCCGCCTGGGAAAAATATGGGCTTAACCGCGTGCGAGTCGCTCTTAAGCACTATGTCGCCTACGACGGCGGCGTCGTCCATGGCTTCAAGAGGGACCTCCGCGTTGCCTATGCCTCCGAAATATTTCACTATGTAATTCTTAACCAAGTCGTGCATGACGGTGCCGCCTGCGCCGTGCAGCATGGTGATTGCGTCTTTTTTCTCAGTCATTTATTTCAGTTCCTTTTTCGGTTGAGATAAATAACCTTAATG
>Ga0307420_1000143_pt1 | contig 33309 bp, 29 predicted proteins | sample SalMarWE160240MG_2_FD_202167 | JGI IMG/M metagenome (GOLD analysis project Ga0307420, IMG submission 202167) | Salt marsh sediment microbial communities from the Plum Island Ecosystem LTER, Massachusetts, United States - WE1602-40 | ecosystem: Environmental > Aquatic > Marine > Intertidal zone >... | reverse complement strand
AGTTTACAGTCTCCCTGATAACCAATAAAAATGTTCTTAAAGTAAATCAGTATAGCATTAATAACAGGCAGCTTTTCAGAGAAGATGACCTTATTGCATGGACCGCTGATGATCCTCAGACAGGTGACAGATATGTTGCTCTCTTTAATACTTCTGATCTTCCGGAAGCTGAGATATCAGTAAAATTTGAGCAGCTTGGATTGACAGGATCTCATATAGTAAAGGATCTGTGGACAGGAAAAAAAATCGGGAAATTCACTGATGTTTTCAGCCGGTTTGTAAGCAGCCACGGTGCAGGACTTTATAAAATTCATTGATTATATTCATTAAGAACAGACTTTTGTAATACATAATATGAAAAAGATAGTTATAACAGGTGCCGGAGGTTTCATAGAGGGGCATCTTGTTAAAGAGCTTATCAGAAAAGGCCACATTGTAAGAACAGTCGATATCAAACAATTGAATGAATGGTACCAGCTCGCAGATGAAGCAGAAAACCTGGTTCCTGATCTGCGGCTGAGGGAAAACTGCTATAAGGCAGTAGATGGTTTTAATGAAGCATTCAACTTCAACAAGTAGCCTCTGCAGGATATGAATGTTAAGAAAGTTCTTGTCAGCGGAAGTTATGACCTCCTTCATGGCGGTCATATAGCTTTTTTTAAAACAGCTGCAGCTTATGGTGATTTATATGTCAGTATAGGAAGAGATGAAAACCTTCTTTCTCTGAAAGGGAAGAAGCCTGTATTTTCTGAAGAAGAGCGGTTATATATAGTAAGATCCATAAGATATGTCCATGATGCTTTCCTCGCTTCAGGAATGGGGCTGCTGGACTTTGAACCGGACATGAAGAGGTTAAAACCTGATATTTTCATCGTAAACGGCGACGGCCATACTTCAGAGAAAGAAAACCTCTGTAAAAAACTTGGGATACAATATCTTATTTTTGAACGTATTCCGGAGCCTGGATTACCGGCAAGGTCAGGTTCAGGAACAAATAGGAGAATGCGGTTCCCATACAGATTGTGTCTTGCCGGCGGCTGGATCGATCAGCCCTGGGTATCAAAGATCCATCCCGGTTCCGTGGTGGTTGCCCAGATATGGCCGACTATGAATTTCAACGACCGGTCAGGACTGGCAACAAGCTCCAGGGAAATCGGAATAAAGCTCTGGGGCAACATTTACCCGGCAGGTGACCATGAAGAAAACGCGAAACTCCTTTTTGGCGCCGAGAATCCTCCGGGGAAAAAATATATATCAGGCTCTCAGGATCATATTGGACTTTTATTCCCTGGAATAAACAGGCTTTATTACAACGGAGGCTACTGGCCCGAAAAAATTGAATCTACAACCGGAAAAGATATATGCGACTGGCTGTCGCATGTATTGTACCTTGTCCCGATGACTCCACGTCCCAAAGGATATGATCCTCTTAAAATAATGAACCTTGAAAAACAACTTATTAAAGAACTTGGGGAATCGGGTTACAGATGCTGGGAAGCCATTCTTAAAAAAGATGTCATAGATATGGGAAAAGCTGTAAAGGATACACTCCTTTTATGGAAAAAAATCTTACCTTATACGGTACCTGATTCGATCATGAATGAAATTGAAACAAAATACTTCCCATATTACCCGGGAGCTATAACCTCGGGATGCGGGGGAGGTTATGTTATTGTTGTTTCCGATAAACCGATTAAGGGATCTGTAAAGATAAAAGTGAGGTATTAAAAAGGCCATCGGCGACCGGCAAGACAAAAGAAAGAAGTAAAAGTATAAAAGTAAAAAGACGCAAGACCATGAAAACCAAATTTTCCAAAGGATTCAGTATGACGAATTTGCTCATCCTGATTTTTTCTGTTACTCTTACAGCTCAGACGGGAAAGCTTCCGATAGCTGACGGGCCTTATAAACCATCGGATGAATCATTAACTCAATATCATTGCCCTGAATGGTTCCGCGATGCCAAGTTCGGAATATGGTCTCACTGGGGTCCACAGGCTGTTCCCAGGCAGGGCGACTGGTATGCAAGAAGGATATACCTGGAGAAAGATCCTGCTTACAAATATCATCTGGAACATTATGGTCATCCTTCGGAATTCGGATATAAAGATATTATATCACTCTGGAAAGCAGAGAAATGGGATCCCGACAAACTGATGGAACTCTATAAAAAGACCGGTGCGAAATATTTTGTAAGCATGGGATCACACCACGACAATTTTTTCCTGTGGGACTCAAAGATCCACAGGTGGAACGCTGTGAATATGGGTCCGGGAAAAGATGTGGTAGCCATATGGCAGGAAGCGGCCAGGAAGCAGGGACTGAAATTCGGCGTTTCTGAGCATCTTGGCGCCAGTTATACATGGTTCCAGGTAGCTCATAGATCTGATACTCAGGGTCCAAAGCAAGGTGTCCCTTATGATGGCGCTGATCCGAAATACAGCGATCTGTACCATGCACCAACAACGCCTGACGATAAAGGATGGCTGACCAATAATTTTATCTTCCAGGTAGAATGGTTCAGCAGCATAAAGGAACTTATTGACAATTACCATCCTGATCTCCTATATTCCGACAGCCAGATGCCATTTGAAGATATTGGAAGGAGTCTTATAGCTCATTATTATAATCAGGATATGGCCAGGAATAATGGTAATCTTAATGCAGTTTATACCTGCAAACAATCTTCTGGCGGGAAATGGGTTCAAGATGTTGAACGAGGTGTCCTGGATTCTGTAAGTCCTTATCCCTGGCAAACCGATACATCTATAGGTGACTGGTATTACCGCACCGGCCAGAATTATAAAACGTCGAACGATGTTATACAAATGCTTGTTGATATCGTCAGTAAGAATGGGAATCTGCTTTTAAATGTTGTCCAGACACCTGAAGGAGATCTCGAACCTGATATGCTCATGATTCTTGATGAAATAGGTGTATGGACTGCTGCCAACGGAGAAGGAATTTATGGAACACACCCATGGAAAATATTCGGTGAGAAATCTGCTGAGGCTAAAGCAGTCAAACCCGGTAGATTCAACGAAAACTATAAATTCAATGTAAAAGATATCAGGTTTACCGCAAAAGATGGAGTTTTATATGCATTCTGTCTGGGAACTCCCACTGAGGATATACTTATAAATTCATTGGGTAAAAATTCAAAATACCTTGAGAATCCTGTTGCATCCGTTAAAATGCTTGGGAGCGATGTAAAAGTCAAGTGGTCACAAACTGATGCCGCTATGATAATTAAAAAGCCGGCCAAACTGCCTTCATGGCCGGTTCCGGGATTTAAAATTGAATTCGAGAGATGAGATGACTGAAAAAATGATCAATGTCCGGCAATCTGATATTCGATAGGCATTGCTTAACAGAGATATGGAGATCAACTCTCAAAATACACATTTCCATTCTCAAGGGCTTGTCTCAGATCGTTGTATTTAAGATCACGGGTACCAAGATTTTTTGATGTACATAATGCTGCTGCTGTCCCGGCAGCCTGCCCCTGCCCCATGCAGCAAACCGTATTGCGGGTTGACATATGTGCCTGGAAATCAGTCGTGATTAACATCCCGGCAGCAAGAAGGTTGTCTATGCCTTTTACTCTCAGCGCTTTGTATGGCATACCGTAAGTGCCTCCGTTTTTAACCTGGTATCTTGGTGCTGAATCATGAAATCCGTATACCATAATATCGTCATCAAAATGTCTGGCCTCAATAACATCGGCCAGTTTTATATCATAGTCGCAGGTAATAGTGCGGCCACGTCTTATATTAAGTGACGGGCTGGTGCGTGCAATGAAGGCATGTTCACATCCGGGCAGATACTTACGGAATAATTCCAGGGTTTTATACTGATTCTGCCTGATAATCAGTTCGGCTTTTGCTACCTCATCCCTGTTTGTGGGGCTCACCGGCAATTTATAATTAACTTTTATAAACATGAGGTAATTGTTATGTACCGTTGTTGTTATGAGACCAGATCCAAGTTTTACCACACCATCTACAAATTCGTCAGGAAGCTTGCCCCTTATGGTATATCCGCTTTCACTTCCAAACCTTATAATCTGACCCTCCTTACCGTCCCGCAAGCCATAGGCCAGATCTCCCAGAGCATTGTTCTTCACCAGGTATGCATAAAGCTTTTCTATGTTTACATTGCCCAGTCCCATACTGTTGCATACAGGATGATCATTCAGCTCTTTATATTCAGCGCCTGCATAGGCAGAAAGATCTCCGTATGCAGTACTGTCAACAAAACATTTAGCTTTGAAGAACTCCTGTCCCATCCGGCTTTGCGTAATAACACCGGTTATGGATGAACCTTTTTTTCCTGCTCCGGCAACCAGGGTATTTGTGAACACATTTACTCCTGCCTCAGCAAGCATTTCAAGAACTACGAGTTTATATAATTCAGTATCAATGGCTGTACAGACACAGTCGTAATCGATTTTGCCGGTAACATCGCCATGTCCGGTTGTCCCTCCAACAAGCAGAAGGCGGTCTATGATTTCCTGCGCAATACCTTTTACTACCTGGCGTTTTTTGACCCCGGGAAAAGCTTTCCAGAGATTAAAAAAGCTGTGAAGTGCGGTCCCGCCTTCCACAACAGTGCCGCCCACATAACCTTTACTTTCAATTAGAGCTGTTTTTACTCCGTTCCTTGATGCTGCAATTGCAGCAACAGCACCAGCGGTTCCACCTCCTGCGACTATTACGTCGAATTCCCTGACCGAGAGGTTCTCTTCTTTGAGAATGTCTGTTTTTGAAGAATCTGAGAATGAATCAATTGTAGCGCCCTGCAGTAATATGCCTGCACCAACAATTTTCTTCGAAAAATCTCTTCTATCCATAATGTTTTTTTTAATTCCAGGTTAAATATAATCAGATGTAAGAAATAATTATCCAACTGCACATAGTTAAATTCTTAGATAGATCTGTAGCAGCTATAAGACTTATGTAAACGGCTAAATGGTTTATAGTTTAAAAGACCCTGAATGAAACCTGTATTTTTTATCCCTATTGTTTCAGTGCAGCTTTTGTAAAAATATATTCCGGGATACTCTGGTTGAATTTAATACTTGTTATTTTGAACTGTGTACCATCACCTTCTTTCAGCATGTCTTTATAAACGATTGTCGTAGGGAACCATCTTCCCTCCACTCTCTCTACATTGCTGAGGATTGATCGTTTAAGCAGTTGTCCGCTTTTAGCATACAACTCCTCTTTAAGTGGTATATACCTTTCTCTGTCGATCCACATTTTTCGTCTGGCATAAGCCACATCTTCCACTTTTGCTGTTAGTTCTAACAACCAGCATAGTCTTTCATTAAACTCCTCGCTACCGGCTACCTCTGCATTATAAACCTCAGTCAGTTTCCTGTCTTCCATCATATCTTCATACGATAGATCCGAACCCATTACCGACTGGCGGAGCATGTGTCCCGAGATCTGGATAGTCCTGTCGGTGGAAGGTGAATAGATCCAGAGCTGATTTTCGAGCTTCAGCATCTTCGTCCCCTGTTCACGTGCAGGGGAGAGGTACTCGGTGAAAGATTTTTTATCACCTGCCGAATATGATTTTGAGGTTATGGTCCTGCTGCTCCTTCTGCCATGAATTGTCATTGTTGATTCAAATACCCTGTTCTCTGATGACATATTCCGGTCCACTCTGTCAATAATTTCATCTGCACTCTGAGCTGAAACGCCCAGCGATAAAAAGATTATTGGTATAAAAAATAATTTCTTCATAATTATGACTTTATATTTAGGCTTCCAGCTCCTTGAAGAGCTGTGCAGTTTCTCTTTTATATATGCCAACTCCTGATAACATTGTCCCTGCCAGCGTGGATAGCACACCAGGTATGAACCCTATGTAAAAATCGGCAGGAGTGATCCTCGACTTTATAACATCAGGCATCATTATAGCTGAGGTGGCATTTTTTGTAAACTCACTTATGTCGATACCATAGGTTTGCATAAGCCAGGATAATCCCAGTCCTATGGCAGTTCCAATAATTGTGCCGGCTATTCCGATCATCACCGATTCACTTAACATTGTCCGGTATACATGACCTTTTTCCTCACCAATGGCCAGACGTATCCCTATTTCACCATAGCGCCTGAGGCCACCAAGTAAACCTGCATTCCAGAGTACCAGAGACATTGCTATCATAAAGACTATTGTTATTATCGCTCCTATACTGTTTGTCAGGTCAACGAACAAGCTGAGTCCCTCCTGGTCCCTCAGACGGAGCATAACAGGATCAAACTCACCCTCATTTCCTGCAAATTTTTCATTAAACTTTGAAAGAACAGGTGCAGCAACTTCGTCATCATAATAATCGCTTTTGAAGAATCCCAGTATCTCACCGGCAGCATCATCCATGTTCAGTGCAGCCTGTACATCTTTAAGGTCAGCAATTACCGTTCCACGGTCAAGCCCGGTATTTCCGAACCTTATGGTTCCCGAAACGCGGAAATTATGAATAGCCATACCACCATTCATGGTGGATCCGATAAGTGTTACCTCTTCGCCCGGATTTACCTTTAGTTTCTGAGACAGATCCTCACTCAGCAATACTTCGCCCGGAGTTGCAGGTATCGAACCCCGTACAAGTGATTTGTTGAGATTCAGGCGTTCTACCTCTTCTGAATCCCCTGAAAGAAGATCCATGCCAATGCCCATGGCCGGTCCCTGGCTCCGGGTTTCTCCGTTTTCATCGGGCACATCAATTAAACCGCCGAATTTAATGCGGATTACCCATTTCATATCAGGAAAAGTCATTTCGAGATCCTCCTTAAGAGCACTTACTTCCATAAGCGCCAGGTCGTTGGGAACTTGGTCCATATTATCGGCATAAGCCTTTGTCATTACCTTTACATGACCGGTTGATAACCGGGCTGTTTGTTCTATCATGTCTACCATGAGTCCATTGATATATCCATGTGCGAATACTGCGAGCATAACACCAATGGCTACTACTATAATGGGTAAAAGACTCCTGCTTTTATCCCGTAAAAGTCCTTTTAATAGAAAACGTATCATTGTAATTTCCCCCTTAATGCTTCAGTTGGATTCATTCTGGCAATTTTTCTTGATGGCCAGTAACTGACTATTGTTGTGGCCAATAAGACAATAAGTGTAGTACCTATCACCAATGCTCCGCTGTAAGCGGGGTACATGGTATCAGCAATGGCAATACCAAAATCGGCAGAAGATACACCCAGAGTAATTCCCTTACTGGCAAGCCATGCAAGCAGGGGTATACCGTAAATGGCACCCACAAAAGCAGCAAATATGGCATGCATGGCACCTTCAATGGTAAAGAGTCCCACCACTTGATTCCGGGTATATCCCAGGGCAACATAGGTGCCGATTTCCTTTTGCCTGCGGAAAATGGAAAGAACCTGTGTGTCAAATATTGCCAGAAGGGCAAGCACAAGCAGGATTATATAGAAAATAGCCTGTCCCACCGATTTTGTTTTTATCATTTCTTCAATATCGCTCACCAGTGCTTTAAGGGTCATTAACTTCCAGTTTTCAGTTTCTTCCCTTACTTTCTCTTTGTCACCGAACGTCAATATTGTCGCTTCTCCAGACATGAGTGTCATTGATTGAAGATTTTTCAGCGGGATCCATACCTGGGCTGCATCGACAGTTGGAACATTGGTAGTAAAAATATCTGTAATGCAGATATCAGTCGCATCAAAAGTGCCGTTTTTGTCACGCCACCTGATCGTAACATAATCCCCTAGTTGAAGTTTATTTGTGCCGGCCATATTGGAACCAATAATGGCAGGTATTGCATCAACCAGAGTATCCAGCTTATGTGTAGGCAGTTCAAGTAGTGTCTGCTCGGGATTTATACCTTTTATCAGGATAGATTGCATCCGTCCCTCATTAAAGAGGGTACCCTGTGTGATCAGGACGGGTACCATAGTGCCTTCGTCAATCTCTGCTTGAAATTCATCAGGTATTGGTCCGTGTGCATCATTCAGTGTAAAAGCATCATAAGGATCATAGTTTACATTCCAGTATTGACCTTCTCCTATCTCCCAGTCGGTCATATCATTTTTTGCCTGACGGTCCCAGCCTACAAGGATTCCCCTTGCAGCAATTATGAAAACAAAGGAGAACGACAATACGATCACATTGAGCCAGGTACGTAACCCTGCACCAATAAGATTTTTAAATGCCAGTTTTATAGCAAGTTTCATTGTCTTTCATTTTAAAGTGTCTCATCTTTATCCACCTTACCATCCTTCAGGTATATTTTCCTTTTCAGATATCCGATGACTTTCTCATCATGGGTAGCAAAAAGAAAAGTGGTTTTCATTTCCTCGTTTAGCTTGGCCATTGTTTGCAAAACATTATGAGAGTTAGCAGCATCAAGGTTTGCAGTGGGTTCATCTGCAACCACAAGATCCGGATTTTTTACCATTGCACGCGCAATGGCAACCCTCTGGCATTCCCCGCCTGAAAGCTGAGGAGGTTTTTGCTTTATTTTATCAAGAAGACCGACCCACTCCAGCGCATCCATTACCATTTTTTTCCGTTCGTTTGCCGAATATTTAAGCAGTAAAAGTGGAAACTCAACATTTTCGAAAACAGTATACACTGCCAGCAGGTTGTAACTCTGGAAAATAAATCCGATTTTCTCTTTCCGGAGTTTAGCTGCTCCTTTTGCTGTTAAATTACCAATGGACTGATCAAGGACTATTACTTCCCCCTCGGTTGGTGTATCAAGCGACCCGACAATATTCAGCAGTGTGGTCTTACCTGATCCGCTCGGCCCTATCAGTCCTGCAAATTCACCGGTGCCAAGACTGATATCAATGCCTTTGAGGGCAGTAAACTCACTTTTCCCCATGGGGAAACGTTTAGTGAGGTTGTGTGTTTTGATAATCAAGTTGTCTTCCATCTTTTTTGATTTTTGATAGTAAGGTTCTTTTTATATTTAATTTATCATTACTAATAGTTAAATACCAGCATTAATTGTATTCCGCTTCCTGCATATAAAATCTCATCAGCCCGCTGTGTGGGTATATTATACTCCTTCGGATTTATATAACCCATCAGGTAAAATGTTAATTTATTGAATTGCCTCTGCCAGTTTACGAAGTTATATATTTTGTTGTTGGTCCAGTCGTAGTAAATAATGGCGCTTAAATTATCGAACATACTAACCGGATATGTAAAATTCAACAATGAAAAGGTGATTGAGTTATTGAATTCAAACGGATGTTCATCGAAAGAGGCTATCAATTGTTCGTAAATTACTGTAAGTCCGTTACCAATTCCGAATGTATAATCAATTCCCAGATTAATGATTTCCTGGCTGGAATATATTCCCAGATCTTCACCATAATTCGACCATGAAGCTTCCAGCCAGCAGCCAACTACTATATCGAACTTTGTATCAAATCCAAAGCGGTTTTCCGGGACTTTTCCAAGAATAGTGGTTGAGTCTGACAGGCTGCTGCAGTCTGTTGTTCTGTGATGAAATGAAAATCCTGCTTCTCCCTTTGGTAACGGGGTTTGAAAACGGCCTCCGAATTCAGGAGTATGCTTTTCAGAATTAAGTGATTCCCATCCTTTGAGGTTTTCATTTCCGCATAAACCCCAAAGCCAGATATTAGCGTTATTAAGAAAATAATAACGGGCCAGAACACCCCATACCCCGTCGGTAAGTTTCAGGGGATCACGCGGATCGATCTGATCGAACCACATTAACGGCCTTAAAATGGAGGCAGATCCAAAATTTATCTTTTGAAGCCCTGCGCGAAGCTCGAACTGAGGTGTCGAGTAACGTGTCCAGATACGATAAGGTTTTATAACGCCATTGAAGCCAGTAGAATCAAACGGCCGTACTCCCATATTACCATAAAGGTTTGCTGAAGCTTCAAAATCAATCATCCTTCTTTTACCAAGCTGATGTTCATAATTGAGTTGCGGTATATATCTGGCTCCATTCCACCACGGCAATTTATTATGAGGATTGACGTGGGAATACACCGAAAATTGTCCTTTTATTTTAAGTGTATCCTGTGCATTCACTTTGTAAATGGAGAGTGACAGGAGCAGGGTCAGAATCAGTATTTGTGTTTTTGACATTCTTGCTTTTACAACAGTAAAAATAAAGAAAAAAATATAAAGTAATTAGGATAAGTAAATGGTGAAGAAGATCCCTCGCTTCGCTCGGGATGACAGGGTAAATGTGTGGGAATAGAGCGGAGGCGTTTTGTGGACACAAAACGCCTCCGCTCTTCCCTTCTATAAATAACACTGTAATTCCGAATGGAGTCCCGATTTATCGGGACGTAATGAGGAATCTCCAGATTACAAACAAAACTATCAAGATGAGCTTCTTTATAGTTTCCAGATACTGATATGAAAAAAGTATTAAATTTATGATATAAAAAACTAGCTATTCAGACAAACCACAATTTAATTGACTAAACCAATAATACAATGACTAAACGAAGAGAATTTATCAAACAAAGTGTTATGGGAACTGCAGGAATAGCCGTTGGAGGAGTGGCATTAAGTGCTAGGTCATACAGATCAATAAAAGGAGCAAACGACCGTATTAATTTTGCTGTTATAGGCATCCGCGGCCAGGGGGGCACACATATTAACAATTTCGGCCGACTCAAGGAAAGCAGGAATGTTATAATAAAAACAATATGTGATGCCGATGAGCAATTTTTTGCCGACAGAATTAAGAATGTATCTGAATTAACAGGAAATACTCCATCCACGGTACGGGATATGCGAAAAGTCTTTGATGACAAGGATATAGATGCAGTATCTTTTGCCACTCCGAATCACTGGCATGCTTTGGGTACTATCTGGGCATGTCAGGCAGGGAAGCATGTCTATGTAGAGAAACCTGCCTGTTATAATGTTTTTGAAGGACGTCAAATGGTTGAGGCTTCAAGGAAATATAATGTTCGTGTTCAGACAGGCTTTCAGAACAGGTCGATAACCGGTGTGATGGAAGCTATAAAATTCCTTCATGACGATGGAATCGGTGATGTATTTATGGCAAAAGGATTATGCTTCAAACCGCGTGATTCGTTCGGAATATCTGAAGACAGTATTCCTCCCGAATCACTTCATTATGATATCTGGTTAGGTCCGGCATCATGGCAGCCTTACAATGAAAAAAAGGTTCATTATAACTGGCACTGGCACTGGAACACAGGTGGAGGAGATACCGCCAACCAGGGACCCCACCAGTTCGATATTGCCCGCTGGGGACTCAACAAGAATGAACATCCGTTAACAATATATTCGATGGGTAACATTTTCGGAATTGATCCGAAAGAGTGTTCACAAGAGACACCAAACACACAGACATCATTGTTCCAATATCAAGATGGTAAGATCCTTGAATTTGAAACGCGTGGAAGATATTCCAATGCTGAAGCAGGTCTTGGAATAAAAATAGGCAATATGTTCTATGGTACGGAAGGTTATCTTGAGATTGATGGTGGAACATGGAAAGCCTACCGGAAGCGTGAAACAGAACCTTTTGCAGGATCAGGTATGGCAGAAAAACCTGCTGATCCGACATTCATGGCACCTCCGGGAGGAACCGAACATTATGCCAACTTCATTGATGCCATCAGGGCAGGAAATAACGATGGTTTACATTGTGACATTCTTGAAGGATACATGTCATCAGCACTTCCGGCGCTGGCAAATATCTCATACAGGCTTGACCGGGAGCTGACATTCGACGGGGAAAAGGAAAAATTTGTAAATGATACGGAGGCTGACAAGATGCTGACCAGGGAATACAGGAAACCATATGTTGTGCCGGAAGAAGTGTAACCCCCCAATCCCCCTATACTATGAAACATAACCTATCACTTCGTCAGTTCATTCAGACCATGCCTCCTGAAGTTCTCTGTGGAAAAACAATAGCAAAGATAGCTGCTGCTCCTTCGGCTCCCGGTAAAGATGATGCCAGCACCCAGGAGTATCTGAATAATATATTTGAAATCAGTATCTTTGAACAAGCAAAATATTAATAACTAAAAAACAGGAGAAATAATAATGAGTATCAATTTAAAAACTTTATTTGTAACATTTGTTACAATTCTGTTGATCCCGTTATCCGGATTTGCACAGCAACCCGCCAGACCGGCTGCAGCACCTGCTGCAAGACCGGCATTCAGAATGCCTCCCAGGATAGTCTCACCTGAGATAAATCAGGACAATAGCGTGACTTTCAGGGTTTATTCAAGAGATGCCCGGGCAGTTACTGTATCGGGTGAATGGCAGGCCGGATCAGGTGCCAGAGAAGCCCTGGTAAAAAATGATACCGGGATGTTTGAACTGACAGTAGGTCCGCTTGCACCTGAACTTTACGGATATACATTTACCGTTGATGGGGTAAGCACTATCGATCCTAATAATGTGCAGGTACGTCGTGATGGTTCGCGTTACCAGAGCTTCTTTATAATTCCTGGTCCTGCATCAGATCTCTATTTCCAGAAAAATGGTGTTCCCCACGGAACTGTGGCAAAAGTCTGGTACAGGTCAAATGTTCTCGATATGGACAGGAGACTTTATGTTTATACACCGGCCGGATATGAAGCCGGAACAGGAAAATATCCGGTTTTTTATCTTCTGCATGGAGCAGGAGGTGATGAAGATGCCTGGACCAACATGGGAAGAGCTGCCCAGATTATGGATAACATTATTGCACTGGGGAAAGCCAAACCAATGATCGTGGTTATGACAAACGGGAATGCCAACCAGGCAGGTGCACAAAATGATGTTCCTCCTATACCTATGGAGGCCGGAGAGGGAATGGCTGCCTACCAGCGCTATGCCGGAAAATTTGAAGAACACCTTGTAAAGGATGTAGTTCCTTTTATTGAGAAGAATTATCGTGCTCTTACCGGAAAAGATAACCGTGCAATAGCAGGTCTTTCAATGGGAGGGATGCATACGCAGACCATTACAAACGATAACCCAAGTATATTCAGCTATATAGGTGTTTACAGTATGGGATTAATGAGTGGTTTTGGTCGTCAGGACCAGGATGAGGAAGCACTTGCACGTATTGAAAAAGAAAGAAATGAAAAAATACAGGTACTTAAGAAAAGCGGTTATAAACTCTACTGGATAGCATGCGGGAAAGATGACTTCGTATATCAAAGTGTTATTACACTTAGAGAGACACTCGATAAAAATGACTTTAAATATATCTATCGCGAAAGTACAGGTGGCCACACTTGGGCTAACTGGAGAATATACCTTTCTGAATTTGCATCTATGTTGTTTAAATAAAGAATACCCGGATTCAAGGATTATAAAGACGATAGGCACCTTCTCTATTCTTTTATCAGCTTCTTAATATCCTCATGAGTATATTCCGTAAGTATCAGTTTTAAAACAATAATAAGTCCCAGGAGAGCCGGTTTCTGTGCGATCTGCTCATAAGAGGAATTTACAAAATGCATGAATGCATAGGGCAGGACAGTCCCGCTCAGAAGAACAAAATATAACACTGCTCTCAGTTTTCTTCCAGAGTGATAGATATCAGAAATACTTATTACTGTAAAAAGCCAGAGGGAACCTACAACCAGGGTTCCTCCGGCGGAGTGGATTGAATTAATAATATCACAGGGAAGCATCAGCAGGAGATATCCTGCTCCGCACATTTTAAAGAATATTTTATTGAGCTGTCCTGTTACATTGTTGCTTATTTTGAAGCAAATGACTGAATTAAGCATGCATCCTGTCACGTAAATGATGAATGACAGAGTATTCACATTTCCACCCGGTGTTTTCATCATTCCAAGGTAGCTGTATGCATAATCCCAGAAGCGGAATTTCTCCCCGTAAGTGAGTGCCCCCAAAATAAATATGATTATTGTGTTGGCAAGAAAGATGTTCATAAGATGACTGAGCCTGTGATGTTTCACAAGATCACCAACATCTCCCTGACTCTCCCTGTATAAGAGCATAACTATCTGATTGAATCAGATCAGAAAGTTAAGAAAATCCGGGATTAAAATCAATATATTTTGTCTGTACTGTAAATAAATTTAATTGCAGAACTCTTTATTAACTTCCCTTCAGCTTCCTGATCTCATTAAAATGATCCATTCCCATCTTTTCGATCTCGATACGTTTCTTTTGCCGGTAAGCTTCGAATTCGACCTTAAGCACCTCCAGATCCTTTTTTGACCTGAGCATCACAGTTAGGTTTCTTTTAAATACAAGGAATCCCAGGACAAGAAGAATAAGCAGGATGCCCACGATAATCCACATTATTGAATTGTAGGCGGTCTTATTAAGGTCCATACCAAAAACACGTATGTTCTCTTTTGTGCTGACTGCCTCTTCAAGCAGAGTCTTTGTATCAGTAAGAGAGATTGTAAGTGAATCAATTCGTATAAGGAGGTTCTTATTCATGCCGGCCAATATGTTTAACTGTCCCTGTACATTGGAAAGAGAATCGACCGCATTCCTTTTTATCATCTGGAACATATCCTCACGAATTGCACGGTAATTCTCATATATCCTTGTCTTCTCCTCAAGGTAGTTCATCTGCTTCCTGAGAGTTCCCTGTTCAAGAATTTCAGGTATGGAAGACTGGCTTATTCCCCTGTTAGTGCCTGCCAGAAGAATTATAGTGGTAAGTGCGAATCTTAATAAAGGTTTTGTCATGATTATCAATAAAAAGTTAGGATGTAAAGATAATAGCAATCTCCAATGAGTTTGTAACGAAATATAGGTTTAATTATTTTAAATAAAAAATGAACAATACCTTTTGGGCAGGCAAAAGAACTGACCATCCGGATCTGTTTCAGGAGGGATAATTAATCTTTTGTCCTGCCTTACAAAACAGAAAACGGAAAAATTTTCTATGTTGATGTCCTGATCTAAATCTTAATATATTATTCTGAGGATGCTATGAACTTAGTCCGACTGAATCTTAAGTCATTCACTTTTTTCTTCCTTATCGTGTTTTTCAACAATAATCGTACAATCCGTTGCCAGTGCGGCTATCACTCCTACGGCAGCAAATATAGGGGCAACGACAACTCCTATGGCGCCGATTGTAAGGGTGAATTCCATGATGGTATCATCCTTTTCGTTTCTGATGATGATCTTTCTTGCATTCCCCTCCCTGATGATTTCCTTTACTTTATTAAGGAGATCATCACCTTTAACTTTGAAGGATTCCCTTTTCGAATGATTCTTCTCATTCATTTGTTATTCGGTAATTATTTAAGATAATTCTGATACAACACTCTTTTATATGCAGATTGTACCACACAATAACTGTCTGTAAAATATTGAAGATATGATGTCTAGCAGTCAGAGATCTTATCGACTGGAAAAAATTCAATAGGAACGCCAATAAGAGAGGATATATATTCACCCCGTTCAAAAATATCAATGTCATCCTCCTCGTAATACCAGTGAATGACCAGTTTTTTGCCGGTTTGAATAACCTGTGTGATCTTTTTCAGGGTATTGGTTAAGATGATCGTATTAAAACTATTCAGGAATTCCAGCGCAATAGTGACTTCGGTTGTCTCAGCCGGATCGAGAATATAGGTATCGATCCAGTCATTGATCTGTTCGGGAGCATTTCTTCTGCTTTCATCAATTGCCCGGCCTTTTATCTTGATGATTCCTGCAGGATCAAGAAAATACTCAGGGGTTGTGTTTGTCGGCAAAATATGAACTTTTTCCATTTGCTTAGGTTTTTTGTCAGCCAGTTTATCAAATGCAATTTACAAAAAGTTCTGATATTAGAGTATTAAAAGTTCCAGGTTCTAAATTTCAGGTTCAATATTTAAAGGATCCCCTCCCTGGAGATCGCAGGGCAGGCATAGCTTGTGCCCCGTAATATTTAAGTTTGGCTTCTGATTGTCTGAATGTCGTACTGTCTGAAAAAAGATTTACCGGCCTGTAATTATTTGTACACGTTCTTTTTAATATTGTCTGTAAAATTTCTGACATAATTCTTTCCTGCACCGTGCTCTCCGATTATTTTTACAAAAGCACTTCCGATAATAGCTCCTTCTGAATAGCAGCAGGCAATGCTAAAAGTTTCGGGAGAGGAAATTCCGAATCCGATAAGAACAGGATTCTTTAGTTTCATTTTTTTCACTCTGTCGAAGTATTCAATCTGTTCTTTAGAAAAACCTTTTTTTATTCCTGTGGTGGATGATGATGATACCATATATATAAAACCTGTGCTTAGCCTGTCAATTTCCCGGATGCGTTTATTTTGAGTCTGAGGTGAAATCATCATAATATTCTTCAAACCATGAAGCCTGAAAAATGATTTGTACTCTTCAATATAGATTTCAGGGGGAAGATCGGGGATAATTACTCCGTCAATTCCGGTCTCTTCACAGGTTCTGCAAAAATCTCTCATTCCGAAGCTCAGGAGCGGATTAATGTAACTCATAATAATCAGCGGGATATCAACATCTTTCCTGATATTCCGGAGCTGCCGGAAAAGTACTTTCAGGTTCATTCCATTTTTCAGAGCTGTGCTGTTACTATGCTGTATAATGGGTCCGTCGGCCATAGGATCGGAAAAAGGTACGCCTATTTCAATTATATCAACGCCTCCGGATACAAGTTCTCTTATTATCTCTGTGGTGGAATTCCTTAGAGGATAACCGGCAGTAAAATAAACTGAGAGGATTTCTTTCTTTTTATTCCTGAAAAGTTCATCAATACGGTTCATCGTGTCAATCTTTGCAATATTGTTCATTACTTCCGTTCTTTCTTCCCAGGCATCTTATATAAGCCGCCATATCTTTATCGCCTCTGCCTGAGAGTGTTACCACAACAATATCATTTTTATTGAATTGTATTTTCCCCAGGGCTGCGAATGCATGGGCAGGTTCAAGTGCCGGGATGATTCCCTCAAGACGGGTAAGTCTGAAAGCAGCTTCGAGGGCCTCATCATCTGATATATTCTGAAAAATCACTCTGCGGCTTTTGTTAAGGTAAGCCAGTAACGGACCAATACCCGGATAATCAAGACCTGCAGAGATAGAATACGGCTCGGTGATCTGGCCATCCTCATTCTGCATAAGAACGGTTTTACTCCCGTGAATAACACCGGGACGACCAAGAACAATAGTGGCTGCTGATTCTTTTGTATCAATTCCTTTTCCGGCAGCTTCCACCGCCACAAGCTTAACATGTTCCCTATCGAGATAATGGTAAAACGATCCGATGGCGTTGCTTCCGCCACCGACACAGGCATAGATATAATCCGGGTTTGATTTCCCGGTTTTTTCCTTGAGCTGCCATTTTAACTCAGTGCTGATCACCGACTGGAGCCTTGCAACCAGGTCGGGATAAGGATGAGGCCCCACAATTGAACCAATTAAATAATATGTATCAACTGGATTACTTATCCAGTCGCGCATCGCTTCATTAGTTGCATCCTTTAATGTCATATTTCCGCTCATCACGGGGACAACCTCGGCGCCAAGCATTCTCATACGCAGTACATTCGGTTCCTGTCTTTCAACATCGAGCTTTCCCATGTACACTGTACACTTTAATCCCGTCAGTGCGCATACGGTTGCCGTTGCAACACCATGCTGACCTGCTCCTGTCTCGGCGATTATCCTGGTTTTGCCAAGTCTTTGTGCTATAAGTATCTGGCCGATAGTATTATTTATTTTATGAGCCCCTGTATGGTTCAGATCTTCGCGTTTCAGATAGATGTTTGTATTATAAAACGACGACAACCGTTTTGCATGATAGAGCGGCGACGGTCTTCCTGCATAATCCTTCAACAGGGAAGAAAAAGCTTTTTTAAAATCCTTATCCCTGAGAATTTTAAGATAATTATCCCGGAGTTCCTTTATATTCGGATACATCATTTCAGGGATATAGGCTCCGCCGAATTCCCCATAGAAACCCTTTTTATTTACCTTATATTTCATTCATTTCTGATTTTATCAATAAATGATTTTATCAATCCGGTATCTTTTATACCCGGGGAGATCTCAAACCTGCTGTTGATATCGATGCCGAATAACCCGTTATGTCTTAGATTCTTTATCTCACCAATATCATCATAACCTATTCCTCCGCTGAGAAAAAAAAGCTTATCAAGTTTGTATCCCTTCAGGATGCTCCGGTCGAATTTTTCCCCGCTTCCTCCAAAACCTGTTGTCTTTGTATCAAATAAGAAGTAATCGCAACTTTCAAGGTAAGGTATAAGCCGCCTAAAGTCGAAATCTGCTTCAATCGGGAAAGCTTTTATTATAATTAAACCCCTTTTTCTGAACTGCCTGCAGTAGTCCGGAGATTCAGAGCCGTGAAATTGTGCTGCATTCAGGTTAAACCGGTTGATAATCTTTTTAACTTTTAATGGATCTTCATTGACAAATACACCTGTTTTCATTATATCGTAAGGGATATCCCTGAAAAGGATAGTACCGGTGTTCTTTCCCAGGTACCGGACCGATCCCGGCCAGAAGATAAAACCCATAAAATCAGGTGCGGCTTTTACCACGCCAGTGACATTCACAGGGTCGCGCAGGCCGCATACTTTAATTTTCAGCATAGTCTCGATTTCGTAAATTCAGCAAAAGCGCTAACCGGATCACTGTTCTTCATGAATTTCCCGCCGATAAGAAATCCCTGGTAACCGGCTTTTTTAAGATTGATAACAATATCGTTTGAGGAAATCCCGCTCTCGGAAATTTTTATAAAACCGGGAGGGATTTTATCTGCCAGTCTGAAGGATAACTCAGTATCAACTTTAAATGTCCTCAGATCACGGTTATTGACGCCTGTGATATCAATGTAATCATTTATCTTTCTTATCTCTCCGGCATTGTGGATTTCCAGTACAACCTGCAGACCAAGGGAACCGGCGAGACACGCCAGCTTCTGAATTTGATTTTTTGTGAGCAGAGATGCGATCAGCAGGATGGCATCAGCGCCAATCGCTTTGGATTCAATAACCTGGTATTCGTCAAAAATAAAATCTTTACGTAATATCGGAATTGAGTTCATTTTACGGGCAATAATGAGATCGTTATTATCTCCGCCAAAGAATATTTTTTCAGTAAGAACAGAGAGTCCTGAAGCGCCCAGATGTGAATAACCTGTTGTTACCTCTTCAATGCCGGCCCGGGAATTAATGATGCCTGCCGAAGGAGATTTTCTTTTAAATTCAGCAATGATCCCTGTTTTGGAAGGATTCAAAATAAATTCTGACAATGGAATAACTTCTCGTGAGAAAAACTCCTGTTTTTCAAGACTCATAACAGGGGTCTTTCTGACCAATTCTGTCAGTTCTTTCTTTTTGTTTGCCATTATTTTGTCAAGGATGTTCATTATTGCATTTCAATGAGTCTGTTTAGTGAAGAGAATGCCTCCCCCGAAAACAGAGCCTCTTCGGCAATAGCCCGGCACTCATCAAAGCTGTTTCCGGGCAGGCAACATTTCAGGGCCATCTGGGAATTTACCACGACAACATTGTTCTGAGCCTTTGTCCCTTTCCCCTGCAGGACATCTAAGAAAATACCGGCTGCCTCCTTAACTGAAACACCTCCGGAAAGGTCTGGAGGAATGGTTTTTTGATAATTAAGGAGTTCCGGAGTAAAGATATGTTCAACTCCATTTATTATAACTTGAAAATCAGAAGTAAGCGATATTTCATCATATCCATCGAGACTATGGACTATGGCATATTGTTTATCAGACTCCTGGAACAGGTAGTTGTACAGCCTTGCAAGCTCGAGACTGTAAACTCCGGTCAGTTGTTTGTGGGGAGATGCAGGATTAACCATGGGTCCCAGCATGTTAAAGAATGTTTTGATCTTCAGGGCTTTTCGTACCGGCGCTATGTTTTTCATTGCCGGATTAAACAGTGGGGCATGCAAGAAACATAAACCTGTTTTATCTATCTCGGAGTGCAGCTTATCCTCGTTCGTTGAGAATTTATATCCCAGGTGTTCCATTATATTTGAAGATCCGCATGCTGATGTCACGGCGTAATTTCCATGTTTGGCGACTTTAAAACCTGCACCGGCCAGAATAAATGCGACAAGTGTTGAGATGTTAAAAGTGTTTTTCCCGTCACCTCCCGTACCGCAGACGTCAATGATATCGAAATCCGACAGATCGGTTTTAATGCAAAGATTCAGCATTGCATCACGAAATCCCGATAATTCCTCCACAGTGATGCTGCGCATCAGATAAACAGTGATAAATGCCGCAATTTCAGACTCGGAATAAACACCGCCGGCAATACTTGTAAGAACCTCTTCTGCTTCTTTTCGGTCGAGGGTTTTATACTCAAAAAGGTGGTTAAGTATATTTCTCATAGTTTTAATTTTCAATCCAGTTTCGTATAATATCGATTCCGATTTCAGTCATAACTGATTCAGGATGAAATTGCACCCCGTGTATATCATATTCATTATGTCTGACCCCCATTATAAGACCATTATCATCGATACAGGTGATCATCAGGCAGGCAGGGAGACCTGTCTTTTCCACCACCCATGAATGGTATCGTCCCGCATTAAAAGTCAGCGGGATACGATTAAAGATATAATCGGACGGATCTGTAATAATTACCGGTGTCTCAATACCATGAAATACTCTCTCGAGGTTAAGCAGCCTGGCACCAAAAGCTTCACCGATTGCCTGGTGACCAAGGCAGACTCCGAATATACTTTTCTTCTTCGCGTATCTTCTGATCAGATCGACACAAATTCCGGCTTCCTCGGGAATCCCGGGTCCGGGTGAAAGGACAATTTTATCATAATTGTCAACCTCGCTGAGAGATATCTCGTCATTGCGAAAAACGTCAGGACGTTTGCCCGTCAACCTGTCGATATAATGCACCAGGTTATATGTGAATGAATCGTAATTATCAATGATCAATATCTTTCTCATAGTTAACAGATTTTTTATTTTATCGTGCCTGCCAGTTCAATCGCTTTCTTAAGCGCTCCTGTTTTATTGTTCACTTCCTGCAATTCACTCTCTTCATCAGAACCTGCTACAATACCGGCACCTGCCTGGTAAAAAAGAGTGTTCCCTTTACTAAGAAAAGTACGTATCAGAATTGCATGGTTAAAGCGGCCCCGGAAATCTATAAATCCTATAGCACCACCATAATAGCCGCGTCGCTGGTTTTCATATTTATCAATAAGCTGAATGGCCCGATACTTGGGTGCCCCAGTGAGAGTGCCTGCCGGGAAGGTGGCTGTCATCAGATCAGTAATTGATGACCCCTCTGTCATTTCACCCGAAACAATCGAAACAAGGTGAATGACATGAGAATAGAATTGTACCTCGCGGTAACTTTCCACCTTTATGTTCATCGCATACCTGCTGAGGTCGTTGCGGGCAAGATCAACAAGCATGATATGCTCTGCATTCTCTTTAACGTCAGTTGTAAGCTTCTTTGCCAGCAGTTTATCATTTTCATCATCTCCTGAACGTTTGAATGTTCCTGCAATTGGATTTATGTATGCCTTCCTGTTCTGGATCTTCAGATGGGTTTCGGGTGATGATCCGAATAGTTTATAATTGCCATAATCGAAATAAAAAAGATAAGGCGAAGGATTAATTGACCGTAATGCACGATAGACATTAAAGTCATCACCCTTGAATTTTTGCCTGAACTGACGCGACATCACAACCTGAAAGACATCACCCCTGTAGCAGTGTTCCTTGCCTTTAGTTACTATCTTTTTATAATCATCATTAGAAATATTTGACTGTTCATTTCCTTCAGTCCTGAAAGAATAAACGGCTATATTCCTGCTGTTAAGTAATGTAGTGATCTTATCTATTTCACTTACCTCATGTTCAATCTGATTCTCAATAATATATAGCTTATTCAGAAAGTGATTTATCGCGATTATAAATCTGAAAAAGCTGTAATGCATATCAGGTATTTTGTAATCGGCATTACCGGCTGCGTTAATTTTGACTTTTTCAAAATACTCAACCATATCATACGAGATATATCCGAACAATCCGTTCACCGGGATTTCCTTTGCCATATCTGTCAGTCCGAATGACCTGTAGAACTCATTGAATCTAACCTTAAACAGGTTGTGATTTTTCAATTCTGTTTTAATGATTTCCCCGTCAGGATATGTTTCAGTTATAATTCCGCTGTCCACTTCAAAGCTTGCGGCAGGTTTCAGGCAGATGAAAGAGAAGCTGTTCTCATTGCCGTGATAATCCGAGCTTTCGAGGAGTAGGGAGTTGGGGAATACATCCCTGATCCTCAGGTATATGCTCACAGGAGTGATCAAATCGGCGAGCATTTCTGTAACATTAACCTTAATTTTAATATTTTTCATGATTAAATAATTAAAATCAAAACGGCCTGTCGTGAGAACGACAGACCGTTGTTAATATAATTTACTTTTTAATACAATCAGCTGATAGCCTCACAATTTATTGTGAAATTTACTTAACCACCAGCACCAGATTGTACAAATTACTTTCATATTTTCATTTATCACGGTACAAACTTAAACATTGTTTTTAATAAAACAAAATAATATCCGATAATATTAATGATAGATGTAATAAGCACTTTATATCTTATCCTAAGAATCTCTTTTAGTTCTTTACTCATGATTACACTTTTTGTTTTTACACATTACAATTTAGCAAAAAGTGTCTACGAAGGTCTGAAGTATCTACAGAGTATAACAAAGAAGACTATTATTAATTCGAAAATTCATTTAATTTGCATTTCAGATATTATTATTTTTCAGTATTCAGGATAAAAGCTTGAAGTAATTTTTAACTCCAAAACTCACATTTTTAAAAGTATAGTGTATGAAAAAAACAATTAGAATTCTTTCAGGAACCGTTAATGTTCTGCTTTTGCTATTCGGTTTTACCGTAATGTCAGGACAGAATGCAAGGATTAAATTTGATACTGACCGTATTATAGGGGAAGTTGATAAGAATATATACGGGAACTTTGTTGAACATCTGGGCAGATGTGTATATGGCGGAATTTATGAACCCGGCTCCCGGTTGTCGGATGCCGATGGCTTCCGGAAAGATGTGATGGAAGCTGTTAAAGGATTAAATGTTGCACTGATCCGGTATCCAGGCGGAAATTTTGTTTCAAATTATCACTGGCTTGATGGCGTAGGACCCAAAAATGAAAGGGTGCCAAGGATGGAACTTGCATGGGCCAGACTGGAAACCAATGAGTTTGGCACAAATGAGTTTATTAAGTTTTGCAGGGCTGTGGGGAGCGAACCATATTTGTCGATAAACATGGGTACAGGCACCATTGAGGAGGCACAGCGATGGATTGAATACTGTAATGTAAAGGAAGGTCCGTATTATGCAGAGCTCAGGAAGAAACACGGCTTCCCGGAACCTTATAATGTAAAGTACTGGAGTCTTGGTAACGAAATGGATGGCGACTGGCAGATGGGACATCTCAATGCCGAAGATTACTCTAAAAAAGCAATGGAAGCTGCCAAACTTATGAGGCTGACATCCCCGGGCATAAAACTTATTGGAACAGGATCATCAAATTACAGATCATATGCTAATCCGGACCACTGGAACCGGACTATAATAACAGAACTTAAAGATGTTATAGACTATATAGCGCTTCATATGTATGTAGGCAATCCTGATAATAACTATTATAATTTCCTTTCAACACCCCTGGTAATGGAACAAAGAACCCGTATCGCAAAAGGCATGATAGATGAGGCAATGCAAACTGCGGACAGGGGAACCAGGCCCCAGGTCTATATTGCCTGGGATGAATATAATGTATGGTACAGGGCAAGAACAGATGAATCGATGAAGGGAACAAGGGCTCTGGAGGAAAGATACGATCTTGAGGATGCCCTGGTAATCGGAGGATTCCTTAATGTTTTTATCCGTAATGCCGATATTGTTAAAATGGCAAATATGGCGCAACTGGTAAATGTTATTGCACCTGTCTTCGCTGAAGAAAATGGTATGTTCAGGCAAACAATCTATTACCCGTTGGAATTGTTTGCAACGAATATGCACGGAAAATCACTGGATGTGTTTGTTGATTGTCCTGCCTATGATACGGATGAATTTAATATAGGCCTGGGTGAGGCAAAGACAAAGCAGTCAAATGTGCCTTATCTTGATGTTTCAGCCACTTATGATAATGACGAGGTCGTGATATGTGTTGTTAACAGGCACAAGGATAATCCTATCAAAACCGACATCATCTGCCAGACGGGTGAATTTGATGGTAATATAAAGGTTTTTGAAATTAACGGTCCTGATATTATGTCAGCAAATGATTTTGGTATTGAAATTGTAAAGACTGTTTCCAAACCAGATCTGAAGCCAAAAGGAAATATGGTCACATATTCGTTCCCGGCTCATTCTCTTACTCTGATCCGCGGAAATCTGAGATAAACCGGATTTGGGTTGGCGGTTTCGGGAAAAAAGATCTGAAACTGCCCGCTCCCACTCCCACACTCACTCTCGCGTTTTCAGAGTAGGTGCGGGAGTGAGTTGTAAGGCATCTTTGGGCTATATGCAAAAGCCAGACATCATGACCACATCTGGCCGCTTCAATTGCAATTATCATAAATAATTTAACAACAAGCACTTAATTCCGGCAAAGGATGGTCAATTTACTCCGGCGAAAGGTGGTCAGAGCCACTGGCTTTTCCACTTAAGAGATTATTTTGTTTGACCTTTAAACTAACCAAACCTGGCTCTCCCGGCTCAAAGAAGCTGAAATACGTTAATTATAGTTATTTGTGTTAAATTGCATTTTTGTCAGGACATATAGACAAGGAAGAAGAATTTTTGATAAACTTAAAAACTTGAATTAAAAAGTTAAGCTGAAACAGGTATGCTTTCAGAAACAGATAAGTATTTGGTGGATGCTATAAGAGCCGGAGACTATAAAGCATTCGAAACACTTTTTATCAGTTATTACCCTGCTTTGTGCAAATATGCCAGGTTATATGTACCTTCAAAAGAAATTGCCGAAGACCTGGTTCAGGATCTGTTTGTCAAAATATGGGAACAGCCTTCTATCCTCTCAATAAATATTTCTCTTGGAGGATACCTCTCCCGCAGTATCTATAATAATTGTCTGAATTATGTTTTGAGAAAACATAAAAGATCAATAAACCTGGATATTTTCACGACAAATAAACTTAAAGAGTTACTGACTGCAAGTGCTGAGGATGAACCGGAAACAAGCTTAATGCTATCTGAAATGGATTCAGCAATAAAAAAAGCTGTTGAAAGACTTCCATCTGAATGTTGTAAGATATTTCTTCTAAGCCGCGAGAAAGGATTATCACACAAAGAAATAGCCAGCGAACTTAATATTTCCGAAAACACAGTGAAGGTTCAAATATACAGAGCATTATTGAAAATAAGAGAAGCACTGTCCGACTATTTAGTATAAATGTTTAAACAACTTTCCCGGTTAAATTAAAAATTTCTAATAATTACATAATACATACTATCACTTTTTGTATCTATATAATATATGGAAGAAATGGAGATAACAAACGGATTAAAAGTAACTATTATCAGTTTTCTGGAAGGAACATTAACTCAATCTCAGGCGGATGAATTGACGGAATGGCTTCAAGAGGATAAATATAATAAAGAACTATTCCGGCAGGTTGAAGAAATGTGGCATGCTTCGCGTATTATAACAAATACTGAACCTGATATAAAGGATGGTCTCAGGAGAATGCGAGAAAAAATTACAGAGCGTAATATACGCAGGTTGCCTGCTAAAGAAGTGCGATTCAATATTCATTCCCTGGTTTTGATTGCTGCTTCAATACTTATTTTGATTACTCTTACTATATCGGGCTTTATTATCTATTCCGGCAGAAGTAAACCTGGTGTTAAAAACACAGCAATGGTGGAAGCGATTGTCCCCAGGGGATCCAGATCGGCTATTATCCTCCCCGATAGTACAACCGTTTGGTTGAATTCCGATACAAGATTACGTTATTCTACTGATTACAATCTGACACACAGGACAATATATCTCGATGGTGAAGCCTATTTTAAGGTAAGCAAGAATGCAAACCTGCTATTCCAGGTGAATACCTCTGAAATTAAAATCACAGCACTTGGCACTGCTTTTAATGTTAAAGCTTACAGAGATGAAGGTACAATAGAAACAACTCTTGAAGAAGGTGAGGTTTCCATTGACCTGATAAATCCTGAAAAGAAAGAAAAAGCCATGGAAACAATCCTGTTAAAACCTAAGCAAACAGCGGTATATAAAAAACAGGAAGGAAATATAAGCCTCAAGGAGAATAAAAATAATAATATTTCTAAAGTAATGGTGCCAAAAAAACAGGATGTTTTATATGTACAGGTAAACGAAGTGCCTGATACAAAACTTTATACTTCATGGAAAGATCCCAAATGGATCTTCAGAAATGAGAAATTAAGTTCTCTGGTACCGAAACTTGAAAGACGTTATAACGTAAAGATACAAATTGTTGATAAACCTGTTGAAGAATACACTTTTACGGGGGCCCTTCTTGAAGAATCAATTGAACAAGTATTGGCAGCTATACAATTGACCTCACCTATCAGGTATGAGATTAACTCGCAAGAAGTCAGACTTTATGAAGATAAATACCTTCAGAAACAATACAGAAGTATATTATTTAAATAATTATAAAATCAGAAATCTATTACTAACCTATACTAAAAGCTTATGAAGAAAGTCAGCACCTAAAAAAAAATCACGCCTTACGTTAATAAAGCGTGATTATCATCAAGCAAATTTAACGACGTCCATCGGTTTCGTGGCCATATGGCGTCATTTATTAACCTAATAACATACAAATCTATGAAAAATACTGAGATTTTTTCTATCCAAAGAAAGTTTGGAAAATTAAAAAAACTAATCCTAATTATGAAACTAAGCACGATACTGTTATTCATCGGAGTATTGCAGTTGTCGGCAACTGTTTATTCACAAAGAACCAAAATTACTCTTTCAATAAAAGATAAGAGTATGAAGGAGATATTTAATCAGATTGAAGAAAATACTGATTTCAGATTTTTTTATAATGAGAATTTCACTGATCTAAAAAAGGAAGTGAGTGTAGAAGCAAAGGATGACAATGTAGAAACCATTCTGAATACACTATTATCTTCAACTGAAATCACTTATAAAGTGCTTGAGAACAACCTGATAGTCATTACTCCTAAATCGCTGGTACAGCAATATAAAATTACTGGCAAAGTTACTGATGCTTCATCAGGAGAACCCCTGGCCGGGGTTACGATAACTGAGAAAGGTACGTCAAACGGGATATTAACAGATGCCGGGGGAAATTATTCTTTACCTGTAATAGATGCGAATTCAATCCTTGTATTTTCATTTATTGGTATGCAGACTCAGGAAATAGTCGTTGGCGGACAAGAAGTAATTAATATCTCAATGAAAGAATCTATAAGTATATTAGATGAAGTTATTGTGACAGGTTATCAGACGCAAAGAAGGGCTGACCTGACAGGTTCTGTTTCAGTTGCCAATATTGAGGAAATCAAGGATGTTCCGACTTCTAATATTCTGAAAGCTGTACAAGGTAAAGTTGCGGGATTATATGTTACAAGTGACGGATCTCCAAATCAGACAACAACTGTGAATGTCAGGGGTATTAATACCCTTGGGAATACCAGCCCTCTGTATATTATTGACGGTGCGCCTACAACAGACTCTAAGTTGTTTCAATCCCTTGATCCCAGTACAATCGAATCATTTCAGATTCTGAAAGATGCTTCAGCAGCATCAATTTACGGATCAAGAGCATCCAATGGGGTTATTATCGTTACTACCAAGTCTGGTAAAGGAGGATTCCGGGTTGATTTCAAAACAAGCGTATCCATCCAGAATCATGTAAGGCGATATGATTTGTGCAACACTGATGAATATGGCAGGATTCTGTGGCGGGCAGGTGTTAATGATGGTCTTGATCCGAATGATAATCCGTTCTATATATATAACTGGCATATGGATGGCGATGTTCCCGTACTTGATGGTATGCAAACTAAAGAATTCATAAATGATGATCCTCTTGTTCCCATTTCAGACACTGACTGGCCGGATCAGACATTTCAAACAGGTATAATTTCTTCAAACACTCTGACAATTAGCGGAGGAACTGACAGAAGCAGCACATTGGTTGATCTGTCGTATTATACAAACAAAGGAATGGTAATTGAAACAGGATATAAACAATTAAGTTTACGTCTGAACAATTCAATTAATTTCCTGGATAAGAAATTAAAAATCGGGGAAAATATTCAATTGCTAGGTTCATCAGAACTTCCCTCCCCAAAAGATAATGCAGCAAATATCTATCATATTTGCAATTATATACCTCCCGTACTTCCTGTTTACAAAACCGACGGGACTTTTGCAGGTCCATTGGGAGCAGGATTTTCCGACAGGGCCAATCCTGTCCAGATGGCTGAAGTATGTAAGTGGAACAGCAATAACAATTACAAGGTATTTGGAAATGTCTTCGCAGAAATTACTCCAATAAAAAATCTGGTTTACAAAACCAGTCTTGGATTAGAAGCCGGACTATATAAACAGACTGTACTCAGTCCTCTTTGGAAGAGTGGTTTTGTAACCGGTGGAGATGTCAATAAACTGGATATCATAGATGCACTGACTTATAACTGGACATGGTCAAATACAATGAATTATCAGTTAATTAAAGGAAAGTCAAGGGCTATGTTTCTTATCGGTATCGAAGCTGTAAGTAACTTATTAAAAACAAATAGTGTACACAAGGAAGATTTTGCAATTGAAGATCCTAGTTTTTACTACGTAAGTACCGGCACAGGAAATGTATCAGCAACAGGAACCGGTACAGGAAGTCAACTGCTCTCATATTTTGGCAAGGCAGATTATATATTTGCTGATAAATATATTGTTTCAGGTACTGTCAGGTATGACGGATCATCAAAATTTGGTGAGAATAACAGATTTGGATTATTCCCGGCTGGTTCTGTTGGCTGGGTAATAAGTCAGGAAAACTTCATGACAAATATCTTGTTTATTTCCAATTTGAAACTCAGAGCTGGTTATGGTGTGGTCGGAAATCAGATGATTGGTGATTACTCAAGGTTTCAACTATGGGAACCGAGTTATGCAGGCATTTCTCCAAATTGGTTTACACAATTGTTCGGGTTATATCAGGGTGGTACCGCATATGATTTAAGTGGAGCGGACGGCGGCACTATGCCTTCAGGCTTTAAATTGACACAAACTGCTAACCCTGACCTGAAATGGGAATCTACCCGTGAAATTAACTTTGGGCTTGATTTTGGTCTGTTGAGTCAAAAAGTGACAGGATCCTTTGATTATTTCTGGCGCGAAACCAAGAATATATTAACGAGACCACCAATCCTCGCTGTACAGGGGGAAGGCGCCTCACTGTGGATAAATGGTGCCACTTTGGAAAACCAGGGATGGGAACTTGTTTTGGGGTACCAGGACAAGAAAGGAGATTTCAGTTATGGCATCAATGGTAATTTTTCCCATTTTATGGATAAAGTTACATACTTACCCGAAAATGCTATATCTAATTATCCGTATAATGCAGAGAAAACTATTATCGGCCATTCATCTACAGCACAATTTGGATACGTGTACGATGGAATTTTTCAAACCCAGGATGAGGTGGATGCCTATGCAGATCAGCCTGGCAAAGGTATTGGCCGCATCAAATTTAAAAATCTAAATAATGATGATATAATAAATGAGCTGGATAAAGACTGGCTTGGCACTCTCAATCCGAAACTAATATATGGTTTAACAGGCGATGTTTCCTACAAGAACTTAAGTCTTTCTGTCTTTGTTCGCGGAGTTTATGGTGCATTGGTACAGGATCGGGCTAAGCTGGAATTTGGTCTCCTGGGTTATGTTAATGGCAGTAATAAGTATAGTAGCCTGCTGGATGCATGGACACCCGAAAATCCCGGTTCGGAAATCCCGATGTTATCATATAATAACATCAATCAGGAAGAACGTGGATCGGACTATACCCTGGTTAACGGATCATATTTAAAGCTCCAGAATGTACAACTAAGCTACAATATACCAAAAGCGTTCTTAAATCGGGTGAAGATGCAATCTGCGAGAATCTATGTAGTGGGTGAAAATATGTTATTATTTTTTGACAGAAAAGGGCCAAAGGCTTTTACAGGACCAGATCCTGAGACTCCATATACCAACCTGTCAGGTTATCCCAAACCGGTTGTAGTAACTTTTGGAATAGACATCCAGTTATAAGATTATAAGAACATTAAGTTATACTTGTTAAATTATAAATCATGAAAATATTAAAATATTTATATATCGCGGGTTTATTGACTATTTTGCTTCTTTTCTCATGCGATGAGTCATTTTTAGACGTACAACCACAAGGCACTGTTGCGGAATCGATGCTTCTAACACCGGAGAATGCTTCTGCCCTTGTTACTGCTGCTTATGCTATGTTGAATGATATGGGAGGCGCTGGCATTCAGGCTGATACCTGGTATAGCGCTATTCGTTCCGGAGACAACTATAAGGGAGGAGCCGGGACTGCCGATTTTGGAATGTATTATGCCACAGAAATGGTTGCGCCTATTATGGCCAGTGATGGTACAGCATCTGGCGCCTGGAGTACAGGTTATGGCAATATATCCAGATGTAATAAAGCGTTAGCTGTGCTAAACAGGCTTACTGATGATGAAATGCCTTTAAAGAAGGTCCGGATTGCAGAAACACGGTTCCTGAGAGGACACTGGATGTTCATTCTTAAAAGACTGTTCAAGTATCCTGTTTATGTGGATGAAACGATGACATTTGATCAAATAGCAAACCTTTCCAACAGGGAATATTCCAATGATGAGTTGTGGGATCTTATCGCGGACGATTTTCAGTATGGAGTAGATAATCTTCCGGGTACTCAACCGGAGATAGGCAGGGCCAATAAATACGCTGCTGCTGCGTACCTGGCAAAAGTTAGATTATACCAGGCCTATGAGCAGGATGAGAACAATAATGTAATAAATATAAATACAGCCAGGCTCCAGGAAGTAGTGAATATGTGTGATGTTGTCATTAGTTCCGGTAAGTATAACCTGTTCGACAATTTCGGGAAGAACTTCACTTATGGGTATGACAATACTGAAGAGTCTGTTTTCGCGATACAATTCTCCAGGGATGACGGTACCGTTTCCGGTAAGATTGATTTGATACATATGGGTGATTATAGCATGGCTCCGGGCTATGGCTGTTGCCATGCCAATGTGCCCTCTCAGAATGTGGTAAATGCTTTTAAAACTGATGCAGACGGACTCCCGATGTTCGACACATATAATGATTCCGATATGAGTGCTCCTGCAGATTTTCAGACAAATACCGTGGATCCAAGACTCGACCACACAGTAGGGATACCTACTCATCCATTCAAATATGACCTTACTTTTGTTTATGATTATGGCTGGGCAAGAACTCCATCTGTTTATGGGTATTTTGCGTCAATGAAGCAAACTCAGCTGCCAACCAGTCCTTCATTTAAGAATGTTGGATTTATTGGCGCCTCAAAGAATTGGGATATTTTGCGATATGACGATGTATTACTCATGAAGGCAGAGGCTTTGATTGAAATAGGCACTGATCTGGATGATGCCATGGATCTGATTAACGAGATAAGAACAAGGGCCGCCAATACAGATTGGTTGAAATATCCGGATAATTCTACATTCTCAAATTATTATATTCAAACATATCAACCCGGAGTTAACTGTACATGGGATCAGGACTTTGCCAGAAAGGCTTTACAGTGGGAGAGAAGACTTGAGTTTGCCACGGAGAGCCCGCGCTTTTATGATCTGGTTCGCTGGGGTATAGCCGCAGAAACAATTAACGAGTATTTTTTGGTGGAAAAAACCAAAAGACCATATCTGACAGGTGCAGTATTCACGAAAAATAAGAATGAATATTTCCCTATCCCCTATGATCAAATCTTACTGGCAAATGGATTGTATGAGCAGAATGCCGGCACATGGTAAAATGATATTTTGATTTGAATGTCTGGGCATGAGATCATTATACTCCTGAATGACGACTCATGCTCAGACTATTTTTCAAAATATCCATCAATTATTTATAGCATTTGCCTGTTCAGATGGTATTGGCAAAGTAAATTTAAAATCGCTCCCTTTACCCACTTCACTTTCTAACCAAATTTTCCCGCCATGTTTTTCCACAAAATCTTTGCAGAGCAATAATCCCAGACCTGTTCCTGTTTCTTTTGCTGTACCTTTTGTTGTAATAACTTCTGATATATCAAATAGTTTTGCCAGATCACCTGGTGCTATTCCAATTCCATTATCCGTAACTGATATTGTTACAAATCCAGGATTTTCCTCTGCATTAATATTTATTGCCCCACCGTTGTTTGTAAATTTTATCGCATTAGAAACTAGATTTCTGAGTACTGTTTTTACCATATCAATATCTGCAAAAATATTTGTCCCGTCTGGAGCAGAATAATTGATTGTAATGTTTTTTGCATCTGCATTTGGTTTAAGAACGTCAACGACATTCTTACATATATCTGTTAAATTCAGAATTTGTGGATTGAAAGGAATTTTGCCTTGTTGAGTTCTTGCCCATGTCAGTATGTCTTCTAATAACTTATTTGTGATTTGAGCAGATTTATAAATATTCTTGGCTATATCATTAATTTCGTCTTTATTGAGACTGTCAATCTCATTAGTTAGTATTTCAGAAAAACCCAGAATGTTATTGAAAGGATTTTTTAAATCGTGTCCAAGAATTGATATAAAGCGGTCTTTATCGGCATTTAGTTGATGAAGTCTTATTTCGCTCTTTTCAACTTTAAACCTTTCAAGAGTATAGTTTTTGTGAACAAACCTTATAATTAAATATATTAAGTAGGAAGAGTAAATTAATGTAATTACATTGTCAATCCAACGGTCAGTTTCCGTTGGGAAGTCTGTTATTAAATCCGGTCTATAGAACTGAATGAAAAGTATAAAAATATTTACTGCAATAAAAAGAATGAGAATATATTTCTTGATTTTATTGGGAACCACAAATATCCCAAGGATTAATATTACAAATGCAGGCATTATATTCGACCCGTTTATGCCGCCATTAAAAATCCAAATAGTTGAAACTCCAAATATTGCAATGATAATAATTGGTGTAGCAAAAAGTTTAACTATGCTTTTAAATCTGACAAAATAGTAAGT
>Ga0307420_1000142_pt1 | contig 33637 bp, 42 predicted proteins | sample SalMarWE160240MG_2_FD_202167 | JGI IMG/M metagenome (GOLD analysis project Ga0307420, IMG submission 202167) | Salt marsh sediment microbial communities from the Plum Island Ecosystem LTER, Massachusetts, United States - WE1602-40 | ecosystem: Environmental > Aquatic > Marine > Intertidal zone >... | reverse complement strand
CTAATGATAAATATGAACTTTGCTGGTATTTTGAAGTTATTGATATTTTTATCGTTGATATTTGGAAGTGGATACGCTGGCAGTCATGTATCAAAAGAGTGTATAGAACGAGTTGTTAGGGCATCAGAAATAGCTAATAAGGTAAGCAATGATACGGTTAAAACGACAAACAACTAGAGAAGATGAAATAGCGCGGTGGGTTGATTACTTTGGACGACAGAGTGATCTGGATGATCTAAAAGAGCGCGTTGTTAATAGATACCATACAGGGTTGAAGTCTGAGGTTAATCCAGAAAATCCAAAAGGGAAATTGATTCAGACTTACACAAAGGGTGAGGGTGCTGCTGCTGTATCTGCTGATATGGTTGAACTGGTAAACCTTGGATTTGGAAATAAAATATCTAAGGCGCTGGCCACTTTGTTTTCTGAGTCTGGGTGTACATTTGCTGTTGCTAATATAAATACCGATCTTGATTTGAGTGATGAGCAGTCTGTTATAGATGATGCGCGTGATAGGGGCGGTTTTTATTCTGGGTTAGTTGATTGTGATTTGCAAAGCTGTCAAATTGGTAGTTCGTGTTTGTTCCTTATGTGGGATGATGGACTTAGGTATACACGAGTAAGCCCTGGACAGGTTAGGGTATATTTTGATGACATCATGTGGACAGCTGATGGATCTCCAGTTGTTACTGACACTAAGGACTTGGAACAAGCAGTACTTGTAGAGATATGCCTTGGTTCTATAGAGCCTGGAATCAATAGGTATTTGGCTATATTCCCGCGATCTGAAGAAAATCCGAATGGACGGTATGTATGCTTTTCTAGTGCTGATGGATTGTCAATTCCCGATAAAGATGAGGGATACAATATTGAGGATGGAGTTATTGAAAATCTTATAGATGATAAGCCTGCTAATCCTCTTAGTTGGCTGGCAAATAAGTTTCCAGATCTGGGACTACCTGAGTTTCCGCTTGTTATTATTGATGGAAATATTTGTGATTCAGTCGATGTTTTCCCAACTACAGATTGTTTGTATAGGCAATCGTTGGAGATTGATGTTGCAATATCACATATTTTGGGGAGATCGCAAAAGCAGATGGTTGGTACACGTGCTATACATAAGCTGTCAAACGATGCTGATAATACGTTGCCTAGGTCTCTAGATGGTGATGTATCGTTGGGGTATGGACAAGAGCTTAAGAGTTATGACGGGAGTATTGTTGGATCTAAGGGTGCTCTAGAGATAGCTGAAAAACTCATGATACATCTTGGAGCGTCTTATAATGTTCCTGACTATATGATCTCGTCAAAAGACTATACAGTTGAAGCGTCTAGTGGTGTTGCTTTAAAGGTCAAAGCGCTGGGGCTTATAAAAGACAGGGAAAACAGAATACGGCAGAACAAGCAGCAAGTTCTAAAAATCTTTGATATTGAAAAGTCTTATCTGTACATGTTTAGTTCTATACAAGAGGCAATGAAGGCACGTCTTTTGGAATGTTATTTATCGTGGTCTGCTGGACAACTGAAGCTACCTGAGGATAAAACACAAATTTCAAATAGGATTGTAACCCTTATTGACAAGGGTGTTATTGATACGGTTGAAGGCATCAAAGAGTATCATGGATTTGCAACTGATAAGGAAGCTAAGGCTGAATATAATAAGTACCGTGATAGAGCTGATGAATTTCCACCTCTTGTGAAGCGATCTACTAGTCTAGGGTTGAGAAATGTCGGTGGTTGATGACTATGTTAGTGCTGCTGACAATGCGGCAGAATACTCTAATCAGCAGATAGAACAGTTGAAACAGAGATCTTTGGAGGATCAAGACAATCTGTTTTACTCTGTTGATGAACGGGATTCAGAGCTTTGGGAACAAATGGGTGTAGATTCAGATCTTACAGTTGCAGATTATGAAAAAGAGGAGATTGACAGCAGGGGTATAGCCTGGTCTCTTGGTCTTGCTGGGATAGCTGCTGCTAGTAGGGTTCAGTTTTTTCTTGATAACAGAGAAGAAACCATTGTTAGGCCGATAGCGTATAAGGTTCAGAAACTTGAGCCGTTTAAGTTGTCTCGCGGTGAGCTTGTTCGTGCTGGCAAGAGGAGCGTGAATGTTGTAGTTGATGAAGCTTATGAAGCTTTGCAAGATAGTATTATTTCACAGTTTGATTGGGTGCGACGTCTTGACAATTCTGATTTATATTCTATCTTAATAGACAACGGTTCGTTAAGACCTGCCGAAAAAAGCATCATTGAATCGTACGTAGCTAGAATGACGGACTATCCAAGTGGTAGTAGTCAGTTTAAGTCTGCTGTTAACGATCTCATTAATACAAATAGCAATCGAGGGTTGATAGGTATGAATAGGCGGACTGTTCAAACACTTTATACTGAGAGAGAGGTTGATGGTGATTTTGATAAGTTGATGGTTTGGGTGTTAGAGCCTGGAAATAACTGTGAAGAGTGTTTGGCTAGGGCTGGAGATGTTAGGTCATATAGGGAGTGGGAACAGTCTGGATTGCCTGGATGGCAGGTTTGTTTAGGTGGAGGATACTGTAATTGCTATTTAGCATCATGGGAATGATCGTGCAATCGGTTGCACGATATGAAATATATGGAATCAACAATACGGTAACGAGCCCGTATAAAAACGTAAGCATTGGAGATTGGTTATGAGTGAACAAGAAATTGAAGTAAAAGAGTCAACGGAGAAGAAGTCTGAATTGTCAAACAGTGATGTTAGAAATCATCCTATCTTTTTGAAGGTGACTGGAGAGTTAGACGATCTTAGGAAACGAGTTGCAGCTTCAGAGGAGGCGGCGAAAAAGAAGGCTGATGAAGAAGCTTTGAAGAAGGCAGAGGAAGAAGGACAGCTGAAATCGGCTTTGGAATCTAAGATCAAGGAGATGGAGAGTTTAGTTGCATCTCATAGGAGTGAGATTGAGAATATCAACAACTCTCACGCAAAAGAGATAAGGGAAGCTACTCTACGTTCAGAATTCATAAAACGTGGGTGTTCTAACGAGACATTTATAAAAGGCGCGATTTTATCTTATTCGGATGGTGACTTGGTTGAGTTTGTTACTTCACTAGCAAGTGATGAAGCGAATAGTGTGTTTTTTGCAGTAGATAGTTTGTCAGATGGTGGAAATGGGAAAGTTAAGCCTCCTATTAATACTCCTGTAAGAAATCAGGCTAAGACTGACTGGAAAACTGTACAAGAGCAACTAAGTAACGGTACGGCAGATGAGCAAAAGTCTGCAAAGACGTTGATTGATAACTATATGGACACCCATGATGGTGAGTTACCATTTTAACAAGGAGTTTTTAAATTGTTAAACTATGACAATTATATTACCAGTGTAAAAAAGCCAGAGCTGGTGAACACGGTTTTTAAGAGATCTATTGGTGATCTTATTGGTATTTTTGGACAGAATGAGCAGGTTTACGAGGGAAATGTTATTTCTGAAACGTTTGTGGCATCAGTGTCTACTAGCGCTGGAGCATATGTTGACGGTGATCCAGATCCAGTATCTTTTACTCAGGTGCTTGTTAATCCGTATTGGACAAAGGTGCAATATCACGAGTCTGTTGAAGTATCTAAGAGTAAGCTCAGTAATGCTGGATCTGATGCAAAGCGCAGAAGGATGATTGACTTTGCTATGGCACAAGGGGGTGCAAATCTTTATGACAAGGTGTTTTCTGGTTGCATGTCGCAGCTGGCTAGTGATATTGATGAGACTGGCAGTTATAGCACAGGAGCATTGTCTAGGACAACTTATACTACTTTGGCTAGTGATGAGACTCCCCAAAATGGGGCGATTACGCTTGCAGCTATGCAGGCTGCTCGCAAAGCGTGTTTTTTAAATAAGAACGTTGGGCCAAGGAGTGGCTATGTTTGGCTGATTGAGGAGGCTGCATACAATACGTTTGAGCCGCTTGCTGCTGCTACAAGAACATATAATGTTAATGATGGGTCGACTCAGCAGGGTGTTGACACTGGTTACCCGCCTGTTTCTAGGTTTGAAGGGAGTGATTGCTTTACCCCTGGCGGTATGACTACAGGTAATATGTTTTTTGTGCGAAAACAAGATGTTCTTATTTGTCCACACAGAACTCTTGAGACTGAAAGGGTTCCCTCTGGTATGGACACTATCAAGTATGTGCTGCGAGTTGGAATAAATCTCCACGTGATCAATCCTGGGTTCCAGGCTAAAATCACTGGCGCTACCTAATAGACAATTGGTTTTTTATTTTGTTTAAACACGGATTTAATGGAGGTGTATAAATGGCAATTAGTGCTACATTAGTTAAAGGGCCTGGCCTTCTTCCTGGAGTTGGGCATCTTTGTATTTTTGATGTGTCTTTAGATGAAGCAACTGATAGTTTCGCAGCTGGCGGTGAGGCATTGGATTTGACTGATTATTTTGACTACGTGTATTCTGCCAAGGTGACGTCTGTTGATGACAATGCTGACAATGCATATCTTTTTGGAGTTGTAATTCCAACTAGAGATACGGCTTTATCAGCTAGTAACTTGCTTATATCTGCTTATCAGTCTCCTGCCAAAACTGGAGACGCGGAAAGCGAGGAACCTTTCGGAGAGGCGGATACTGTTGATTTTAATTCGGTTACACAGCTTGGGTTGGAAGTAATCGGTCATATTGCTGTTAGCGGTTGATGGTATTTTATGGCCTATGTCTAATGATTAGGCATAGGCCAGTTTTTAACAAGGTGGCATTGGGCCACAAACAACCTATTAGAGGTATATTATGAGAATTGATTTTTCGGTTTTTAACACATATAACACAAAGGAAGCTCTTCATGATTATTGCGAAAAAATAGCTCGCAATATGGATTTTGATGATCCTATTTGTCTATCAGATTGCTTGGCTGGCCATGATGACGGTGGTCAACTATTGCGTATAAAAATAGCAGAGTATGATTCAGAGTGCACATTCCTACAGATTCCACGTCCTACTTGGCGAATTAAGGTGATTAGGGATGAGTGGGGCAACCCTCCAAATCCAGGCGATAAAATAGGTAGGAGGTATAAGAGACCACTTACAAAAGAGCGTAACGGTGAGACTATTCCATATAGTGGTGATGAATTGTCAAAAATGATTGCAATGGGCACGTATGAGCAGAAATTTCATACATATAAATATTTCACAGTTGATGAGAAGGGTTGTATTGAATGTACGTTCCATGATGCAATTTATTTTTTGAATCTATGGGGAATTCATTTTTCTACTGGGATGCGATTAACGTCAAAAGAGGAGCATAGCACTGAGCCTGTTGAATGTCCTGATGGCCAAGAACGGCATGTTTGGTATTGGAGATACAAAGAGTGTCCAAATGATATTTATAATAAACTACCAATATTGGAAGCATCTGATGAGCCAAAAAGGGGCTATGAATCAAGTAAGAAAGATCTGAGCAAGTTGGCAAGTAAGAACAGTTAATAATGACAAACTATAATCAACGTGTTTATGGTGATTTGTTTGAAATCAGAAGCGGATTGGTATTTAAGGATGCACTTGTTTCTGAGGATAAATTTTACGATCTTGAAGGCATAATTAATGGTAGCGGATATACATTTAATGGTTTTGGATGTGAGTTAGACCAAAACACTTATTTGTATTACGGAAATGTTAGTTTGTCTAATTATACGGTTTCTGTGAAATTTAAAACAGATACATTGCAGGATTGTTTAGTGTGTGGATCTACTGATTACAATGGATCTCTTGTTGAGACTGATTTTGCGCTATTGCTTCAGGCTGATGGTACTGTAAAGGCAAATGTTTATAACACTGGGTTTTCTGATTTAAGTTTGTCGATAGAGATTGATTATAGTGATAATGTCTATCACACAATAACTCTTATTAACAATGTGACTGACAGCGTGTGCAAACTGTTTATAGATGCGCTGTCAACAGAGGAAGCAATAGTCTAAGGAGATTTTATATGGTAGCGTTTAATAAGTTCAATAGTTTTATAGAAGCAATTTTTGAGAAGAAGCATGATTTCTCAAGTGATACGTTCAAGCTTATGCTCTCAAATACTGCTCCTGTCGCTACGAATACACAGAAAACAGATATAACTGAGATAAGTGCTGGTTCTGGGTATACGGCAGGTGGTGAGGCATTGACGATTACGTCAAGCTCTCAGTCTAGTGGTACTTATTCATGGATTATCACAAGTGATATTACGTGGACGAACAGCGGAACGATAGGGCCATTTAGATATGCGGTGCTGTACAATGATGATGCAACAAATGATGAGTTAGTAGGATGGTGGGATTATGGTTCCAGCGTAACGTTGTCTGTAGTTGGAGATAAGTTTATAGCTGACATGAGCGGTGTGACAATAATTACTGCGAGTTAGGTATGGCTACTTCTTTTGTAAGCACCTCTTCCGATTCTGATAGCTATACCTATTCTGTTTATCCTGCGGTCCCTGCCGGTGTCCAGGACGGTGATCTTTTAGTAGCGTTTGTTGGTGGCGTTGCGGCTGACACATCAGCAAGTGGCTGGACGTATTTAGGAGGGATCTCTGAATTTCGCGGGTTTTTTAAAATTGCTAATTCAGAGAGTGGAACTTATACGTTTAATCAGGTTTCTCAGGGGCCGCTTAGGGCACAGGTTGTTGCCTATAGGGGAGGATTCGACACATCGGATCCAATAGATGCAAATTCATCCGCTGTGTATGGGTACAATAATGATGTATTAAAGGGTGGGACTGTCTCGCCCACTCTGTCCCAGGACGAGACGTTGATATTTTTTGGTGGGTGTTATCAGACGTCAGCTGTTACGTTTAGTACCCCGACAAGTCCAATAGCATTTACAGAGGATGTTGATACTGGAGACACCACCGGTGATATGTGGTGCATTTTTGCTCACGGTACTTGGTACGTCGATGGGGCCAGTGGTGATATTGACTCTACAATGTCTGTCAGCACGCCCAATAAACAAGCGTTTGTATTAGCCCTTAATCCTCCTACTAGTACAGATTATCACCTGACGACAGGACAGGGTAGTTTTAGCTATAGTGGTGGAGCTGTTGATCTATGTAAAACGCAGACACTTGATTGTGGGCAAGGGAGTTTTAGTTATAGCGGTGGAGCTGTAGATCTATATAACGGAAAAGTTATTTTTTGCGAGGGTGGATCTTTTAGTTTTTCTGGCAGTGATGTTACATTTGAGGAGTTGTTATACAGCATATTGAGAGTAGGTGGAGATGGAACAAAGAATTTGCTTGGGGTTGTCAGGGATGTGTGTTTATTTGACAGCGCTATGGGAGACAGGTTTCATAGTCACATTGTTAATGGTTATGAAGAGATTATAGATGATTCAACATTGGTTTTAAACTCCTCTAGTGTTTGTAATCTGACAAGTAAAATACTTGATAAAACGCTTAATCTGAATGATATAACGAAGGGTGATGGTTCATCATCTTCTACATATCCTGCATATAGTTCTAGTGATAAGAAGTATTCTTTTGATGGTGTAGATGATTATTTAAGTGATTTTCCATTGCTGTCTGGAGACTATACTGTTTCGTTTGGTAAGAAAATAGCTGGAAGTCTGCCAGTAGTTGAACAGGTTAATGATGGTACCGTTTTAACATCGTTGTCTACTGCTGGTAATTTTGCTGGTGATTTTTATAATCTTGTATTGTTGCCGTATATTGCTGATGTGCTTGAGCAATATTATTTGCAATATAAGCAACTGTATCACAGAAATAATACATTTCAAAGGTGGCAGGAGTACAGGCTAAACGAAGTTGGTCTGTGTTCGCTTGCGCACTATTATGAAAATATTGCTAGTCCATATGATGATTATTCTAAGAATGGTTTGTCAGCTGTTGACACTAGTGTAACTGTGAATTCTGACAATATTACATTTGAGAGCGCGGGATCGAATATAGCGATTGCTAGTGCGGATGAAGTTGAGAATGACGCTATAACGGTCGTTTTATCTGGTGATTTTCGTCCAGGTATTTCGGAGAGCTATATATGCCAGAAGGGAAATGGGTTTTATATATCTGTTGCCCCTGATTCCACAAATCAAATTCTATCTGTCAAGGGTTCTGAAATTACATTTGCGCAGTCTGCCTTAAACACGTGTTTGGCGATTGTGATAATGGAAGGCAAAAAGCCGAAGTTTTTTGTAAATGGTGAATACGTTGGTGAGGGGGATATTGATATAACTGGATTGTTTTCTAGCAGCACAGGGGAAACACTTTATATCGGAAATAATAGTTCTACAAACAAACCATTTGATGGGTTTATGAAGCGGTTTCATATTTACAGTTTGAGATTGAATCCTACGGATATAAAGGCTCTATATGAACAGAGTAAGATTTTTGAGGCTTAACAATGGCAAATATAATAAGATATAATAATGCAAGCAACGTTTTGAAGCTGATTTATCCGCCAGAATGGAATGTCGAAGATCTGACGGCTGTTACTATTACGGTTAAAGATTTACTTGGGAATACTCTACTTGATGCTGATACTGTTACTTTGCAAGCAGTTGCCACGCTTGAAAGTGCTGTATCAAGGTATGATACGTCGATTGCTATTGATACTGACTATACTGGATCGTTTGATGCTGGTCAGATGATTAAGCTTGTTGGATCTGTTGGTTCTGAAATCAAAAGGATCAAAGGCTGGGATTCCTCAACAAAGCTGATAGAGTTGGAAACGATTGTTGATAACCCGTATGACGCTGGTGACTCCGTGTATTCTCTACAGTGCGAGTATACCTTGGATACTACTGACACTGATAGTTATCAAAAAACTGGAGAGTATAAAGTGGTGTGGTCTCCAGTTGGAACGGGAAATGATGCTCCCGATATATATCAAATATTGCCGGAGTCTTTACAAATCAGCGGTTTTGTTCTATCTCTTAAATCGATATATCCGAGGGTTTATGATGCGTTGATCAACCCTGTCAACAGGGTTGATGAATTTATAGATGCGGCCGAGGAACGGCTCTATATAGATTTGATGGCAGATGGATTAGACATGTACGCGTTGAAAGAGCAGCGCCTACTGAAGCCTGTTTTGATGGCTTGTGTTGCTCATTTGTGGAGCCTGAGCGGCGACAAGGCGCTAGAAGATGAGAAACGAGAATTGAAGGTTGATTACAGTTCACGGTTATCATCGTTGAAAAAACTGCCAGTTTGGATTGATATGAATGCTGATGACATCATGGATGATAATGAGGTTCAGGATCATGAGCCTAAGTTTTATGAGAGGGTTTGGTGATGAAGATACGGTCTGATAGACAGGTGAGCATAAATAAGATTTGGATAATGCCAGGTGTCCATAATTATAGAGACATAGATCATAAAGATCCAAAAACTGCTGACCAGTTGAGGGTTTATAGATCTCTGGGCATTCTGTCGTTCAATGAAGTGCTTGATGGTGACGTGCAATCGGTTGCACGAAACGACGGTGAGGATGATGGACAGGATAGAACAAGACTTAATGGAGATGAAAAGGAAAACAAAAATCCTGGGGAAATTGTCGATAGTTCTATCAGCGACGGGGACATATCCAACGAAGCAACGGACGAAAGTTCAGGACGTTGCGAGGTATCAGAACGACGGGACGGAAACAATACCTCCCGCAAAGTTCGTAGAAAAAGCAGAGCGGTCAAACCGTCGTTGGAAATACGAGATAGAGAAAGTGATTAAGTTGTATTTGAATGGAGATAGAACAGCGCTTGATCAACTAGGTGATGAAATAGCTCGTGCGATTAATGATCAGGTTGAAATAGAAGGCAGGGTTGATACGAGAAGGCTAAGACACTCTATAAGGCATATAATTGAGAATGGACTTAGATAAAACAATAAGGCCTTGGATAGTTGCTTGTGGAAAGCAGTATGGAATAAACCATGCTTATCATTTTCACTGTACAGATGAGAGCACTAGACAGAATTTCAAATATTGCACTTATCATATAGTATCTATTGATACAACTAATAATAGTGCAATCAATTTGTCTAGTAAGAGCGGATATACTTCTATAAGCAAATGGTCTCAAGAGTGGGACATAACTGTACAGGTTGATTTGTATAATTCAAAATATGGAATGGTTGAGCTTGCCTCATTGTGTGTAGGTGCTGAAATGCATCAAAGTATAAAGAACCTTTTTGATAACCAGCTTTGCGCCTTTGTTGGTTCTCAAAATATTGAAGATATTACAACTTATGATGATGAAAGAGTTAGGTATCATCAAATGGCAACCGTGTTATTTACTTCACGCTTAGAACACAGCTTGTCGTTTGATAACGAAGTAGTTGACGAGATTTTAACTAACACGATTATACACGGAGTTGATGACTAGTTATCAACTTGAAAGGGTTTTAATATGAAAGTTTCTGATATTGTCCCTGTCACAATTGGTTTTTCGAGAACACCTCCTAGCCAGGCGAGTTTTGGTGTAGGGTGTGTGCTTGTGGATCATAGTGATGTACCAATTGACAGGAGATACCGGATTGTTACAAATCCAGGTTATCTTACGTCATTAACAAGTGGGAGTGCGGCCTATTCGTGGTGTAGCACATTATGGGGTCAAAACTATAGTCCTTCACAGGCATATATTGGTAGATGGGTGTCTAGTGATTCTAGCCCTTATTTTGTATGCGGAAGCCACGAAACTGATTTGACAATTTGGAAAGCGATTGAGGATGGTTCCTTTACCGTTACGACAACTGCCGGCGCTGATGCGTTGACTGCGCTTGATTTTAGTAGCGTAACAAGTATTGCGGATGTATGCTCGGTTATTCAGACTGGTTTGACTGATGGTGGGGTTAGTGGTGCTACTGTTGCGCTTGATGCGTTGGATAGGATTGTTTTTACAGATCCAGCAGCTGGTGTAGCTGGAGCGGGTAGCGATACCGTTTTGATTAGTGCTAGTGGAACTGGAACGCACCTTGAACTTGCTGCCTATCTTGATGCTGTTGGTGGTTTTGCTGTAGGTGGAGTAGATGCAGAGCCGCTTAGTGATGCTGTTGCAGCTATTATTGCAAAAACAAATGTACCGTTTGTGTTCTGCCAGCGTGGTGCTAGCATTGCTCAGGCTGTAGCGTTTTCTACTGCAATTAATGCAATGAAGAAACTTTGTTTTTTGGTTATCAATGATACTGATGCGAAGGATAGCACTAAGAGCTCTGATGTTGGTTATCAGTTGAACGCGCTTGGCCACAAGAATACATGGGTTTGTTATACTGAACACACTACTCAAAATCCTGATGCTGCTATTCTTGGTGAGATTTTCCCGCGAACTGAGGCAACTACTAATTTTGCGTTGACTCCACTTAGTGGTGTTTCAAAGTCTGGGCTTGATCCCGATGGAACTACTGCTATTCCGTTGACTGCTGAGGAGATTACAGCACTAGTAGCAAAAGGGTATGACTTTCTGGTTAAGCCATCTACTTTAGTGCATTGTGTTAAGGGGCTTGCTGTTGACGGTGCTACTGAGATGAGATTGATTTTTGGTAAGTATTTTGAGGAGGCAAAAATATCTGAGGGTGTTTATGGTTATATGGTAAACCAGAATGTTGTTACTTTTTCTGACCCAGATATAACTGCAATCAAATCAATTATTGACTACTGGCTTAAGGTTGGTGTTAAGCGTAAATTGCTTGATGATGGGTACACAATTGAGATGCCAGCTGCTGCTGACTTTACTGCCGCTGCAAAGGCAACGCATCAGATGGCCTTGACCGACTTGACTGAAGCTGATGCTCAGATAGCTGTTAATGAGGTTAACATTACGTTGACGTGGAACGTTTAGGAGGTAATTAGAGATGGCAAGAACCAATTATAAGAGCCATAATTTCAAGACTTATGTTTTGACAATTGATGGTGATACTGTTGCTACTGGTCTCCAGAGTATCTCATGGGAAAAAGATGATGATGAGATTAGTTACGATGTGGCCGCTGATGGAACTGTTGTTGAACAAGAGAATAATAGTGAAACCGGTATGTGCACTTTTTCTGTCCAGGAGGCCTCGCCTACTAATGCAAAGATGTGGGCATTAAGGGCTAACAAAACCAAGTTTTCTATCACTGGTGCTGATAGTAATATCCCAGACTATGCTGCTAGTGGTGCTGCATGTAGGGTTCTAAAAGCTCCAACACTGGAAAGGACATCAGAAGCTAGCTACGTTGAGTGGACGGTTAAAATTCCGTATCTTGATATAGCTTCTGGCGGATATTCATTGGAATCAATCTAAGCCTTTCTTTTTGATCTTTTTCATTTCGGTGACAAATTGCCTATATCTAATATAATTAATAAGCTTAATGAAAACGGTGCGCTGGATCGTGTCATATATGTACCGTACAACATAAAAGACACCAAGCTGTTTGTTGGGATTCCTCCTACGTTAATAATTGGATTAGATTATGTTTTTGCTAGGTATAATGAACCGAGATGGAAAAGAATCAAAGGGGTTAATGGCAAATCTCGTTTTGCAAAAAACAAGGATGATTCAGGTATTATAGAGTTTGGAATAATTGGGGGATCTTTATCTTGTGGTGTTATTCAGTTGTTGGAAGAATTGCAGATACCCTTTCCAATTTCTATTCAGGACTTTTCATCTGCTGGCACGTCATTTGTGCTTGCTGATTCGTGTGTTAGGGTTGATACACCTGAATGGAGACGTGAGGCGACTGTTGGTTTGCAGGTTTACACGTTTGAAACAAACACATTGGCAATCAGTAATGGGATACGATTGCAAGAACTTTAGGAGTAGTGGTTAATGGAACCAAAAAAGCATGTTGAAAGCATTACTGGTAAGACTCTTTCTGGAGATGTTAGAGAGTATTTGTTTACAAAGATGAGTGTAAAGGATGGATTGCGAATATTCCACGAGTATGGATCTATATTGGCTGCAAATCTATCATATTTTGGAGATGTGATTGCTAAGTTGTTTGATAAAGATGCTGTGGTTGAGAAAGAGGATATAATTGGTCTGTTTGCAATTGTACCAAAAATATTCTCTTGGGAAAGGGTTGTTGATTTATCAAAGTGCATGCTTAGTAGTTGTACTATTCAGGTGAACGGAAAAACGTTTGAAACAGATGAAGATGGAATGTGTGAGTTGTTTGGTGATGACCAAGGCGAGTTTTATGTGGCGTTGTTCTATGCTGCATGTATTAATTATAAGAAATACATCTACCCTTTTTTGGAATTGGGAGTAAGCGATTCGAATTCAACGCAGGAGAAGGGGGGAGCGAAAGACGGATAACTATTCCTGATAGCTCGCTTAATAATGCGGATTTTAGGTATTTTACTGTTTTGCGTTTTTACTCATACTCCCCGCGAGATCTTGATCCATTGGACATCTCAGAATTTTTAGATCTTGAAGAATGGATGAATATAGAGATGGATATAGATAAGCAGCGAAATTCAAAGTGTAATAACAATGAGCCGTCTTATAAAAGTGCTGTTATAGATTCTGTGGAGTGGGTGCCTAAATGAGTATCGATCGACTATACAGTATCGGATTTGATGTTAAGAAAGCTATTGCTGCTGTTGATACGTTTGAAAAGCGTTACAAGGGTTTGCAATCGTTACTTGATAAGAGTTTTAAACCAAAGGGTGGAGTTGGGATTGCTTCTACTTTTAATAGTCTTGGATCTAAATTTGATAATGTTGGCGTCAAGGGTGAGCAAGCAGCCAATAAAATAATTGCAGCATTTTTTCGTGCCGATAATGCTATACGTGTTTTCCGTGATAGGCTAAATTCTGGTGATTTCAAAAACTCTGCTGCTATAAAGGGGCTTGATAATGCTCTTAAAAAAATAGGTAATGAAACGACCAGTGTAGGCAAAAAAGTCTCAAAGTTTTTAGGCGATGATATTAAGCGGGCCAGTGATAAGGCTGGTAAGAGTGTTAAAAGTCTTGGTAAAAAGGGCGCGCGAACAGGAAGTGATTTAGATAGGGCTGGGCGTCGTGGGTCTAGGGGCATTGCAGCAATAGACAAGAGCGCCAAGACAGCTGCATTTTCATTGACTAGATTAGCTACCAAAATTGCCGCTATTTTTGGTGCGTTTCAATTGATACGGAAAACTGGAGCTGACTTCCTGGATTTCAATGATAATTTTACAGCTGCTGCTGCAAAATGGTCATCTATTGATAAGGAATTGCAGCCAGGAACAGAAGCTTTTGAACGGCTTGGCGTACAAATAAGGCAGCTACGTAAGGACACTGAATTTACGCCTACTGATGCTGCCAAAGCCGCTGATTTTTGGGCCAAAGCTGGAAAGACTGCCGAACAAACAAAAGTTGTTCTGCCTGTTTCGCTTGATCTTGCTACTGCTGCGCGGCTTAATGCGGATGAAGCTGGGGATATTCTTTCTGATGCTTTGGGTCAGTTTTCTCTGGATACTTCAGATACAGACCAGCTTCTTATTAACACCACTCGTATTGCTGATGTTATGGCCAATGCTGCCAATACGGCAAACTTTAGTGTGTCTGAGCTTTTCGAGTCATTTAAACAGTCTGGCCCTGTTATGGCTGCTGCTGGCCAGAGTATTGAGCAGACTTCTGCTTTTCTTGCTGTGCTAGCCAATGCTGGTATCAAGGGATCAAAAGCCGGTATGAGTCTAAAGGCTGTTACAAGCTCTCTTGTTGCTCCTACGAAGATTCAATCAAAGATCTATCAGCAGCTCAATATCCACACAAAAGATGCTGAGGGTAATTTTCTGGGTATAGCTGATATTCTTGGACAGGTTGACAAGGCTACAAAAAAGATGGGATCTGGAGAGCGGCTTGACATCTTTGCTCGTCTTGTCGGTCGTGAGGGGCTTCCAGGTTTTATCAATCTACTCAACAAGGGTGAGAATGTCCTTGGTGATATGGCTCGTCAGTTTGAGAATGTCAGTGGTAAAACTAAAGAACTTGCGGAATACATGCGACAGTCTGCAAGGGCACAATTTCAAACCTTTTTGGGAAATATATCAGATATAGGGATTGAGCTTGTTGGAAATATCGATCTGTTTGGGAGGTTGAACAGGGCACTTAAAAGAGTTGATATTGAAGCTGTTTCTAAATTCATCAATAAAGATTTAATACCAGCGTTTGAAAAGATTTATAGTGTAATAACCAATTCTGTAATTCCGGCTTTTCGGGATGTAGGGAGTGATTTAAATCAGTATTTTGGTCCAGCATTGCGGACTGTAACTAGTTTGCTGGGAGATCTCACAGGACATAGTGATGGTCTTAGGACTGCGATAAAGTATTTGATAGAAGCTTTTGTTGTTGGAAGGATATTTAGATTTGCTACTGGACTGGGATCTATCCTAGGCAAATTAAATGCGTTAGTTCCACTTATGAGTTCTGTTGCAAAAGGTGGTAGGGGGTTAGTTGCTGCATTAAGTGGTTTGGGCGGTTTGAATGCTGTCAAAAGTATTGCAGTTGCTGGCACCATTGGTGCTGCGATAGGTACGGCTATAGCTGCAAAGTTTGGCAAGGAAGAGATGGTAACTACTGCCGTTAGAGAGGCAGGCGCGTTGGCAGGTGGGAGCAAGGGAACTTCTGAGTTGTTTGTTAAGAGTCAACTTTCTGAGGACCCAGAAAAAATAAATGCTAGTGTTGCAAGACTTGAGGAGGCTCTAGCTTATGAGAAGAGTACATTATTTCCTAATGAGGAAGATGTCTCAAAACTTGAAAAGGCTTTAAATCTTATAACCAGGGCAAAATCGGAGTTGAATGTTGAGACTTTTGGTACTGATGTTTTTGTATCTGGAGGTGGACCTGGTAAGTCTAGAATGTTTAACACTCCAGAAGAAGAAACTGGTGTTCTTCTTGGTGGTATGAGTATAGATACATCTATTGATAGGCCAAAATATAAACCTTTGGATTTTGAGCCTATAAAGGGGCCAATAGATGATTTAAACAGCAACATCCAGAAACAGGCAAAGCAGGTTGATGAATACAATAGAAAAAGTCTTGAGTATCAGAAGCAAATGGCTATTGATAGCAAATCCGCAAGAAAAGGTGTTGAGCAAAATATAAATATAGGACCAACAACTGTTAATATAGATGCAAAAGGTGGTAATCCTGAAGACTTGGAACGCACTATTAACAGGGCGATGGATCGAAGGGATAGGCAGCAGAGAGCATCAATTAAAGGTGCTGCTAGTTCTCTGACTGCGGGAGCTTATTAAATGATTAGTCCGTCGATAGGCGATGCGATACGTGACATCAGGAACGGCACATTTGGTGATATAGATGTGTTCAAAATTGGTGATATTTTTGTGGATGTGCTGACTGCTGAAAATGGATCTGATGAGATGCAAATAACAACTCATCCAGTTCAAGCGGGTTTTGAGGTTACAACAGCTGCAATACGTGTTCCTACTACAAAAACTTTGTCTATTGTGCTGATGGATCCAGAATATTCAGCAGGTGCATTTACAACGGCTGCTATAACTGGGTCTGTGCAACAGTTGACACAGACAAAGGAAGAAAAAGTTGATAAGTTATACAGTCATTTTAACAGTAGAGATATTATTGATATTGTGTCTATGAGTGGCATTTTGCAGTCTATGATCATAGAATCCATTACTCCTATTTATGAATCCAGCGATACTTATGATGTATGGGTTGCTGATGTTAGGGTTCGAAAGTATGAAATTTATGGTACTGATTTTTCTAACGCTGAAAGTGAAGAGTCAAAACAATTTGCCAAAAAGTTTAATGCTGGGAGATTGTAATGATAATTAAGACATTTGCAAATGCTTATTATGAGGGAACAAAAAGTCTTGAAGGTGATTTGTATAAGCTTAGAATTTATTGGAATGTTTACAATCAAACGTGGATTATGGATTTTTCAGGTGTAACCGATACTTCTATTATTATAAATGGGCTTGCACTATTGCCTGGAAATAATCTTTTTAGGATATTTGGTTACAATAAGAAGCTTGGAGAACTTTGGGTGATAGATAATTCTGGAGGAAGTGAGAATCCGAATTTTGAAGATATGGGAACTAGGTGGGAGTTGAATTACATTCCTATTGCAGACCTGGTAACTTGATATGGCACAGGTTATAAACCCAAAGGTTGTTTTAAGAATACTTGGCACTGAGACTATTGTTATCAGTGATGCCCATGTGTCTTTTGATATTCAAAAAGATCTTGAAGATGAGCCAAACGAAGCAACTGTTACAATTTATAACCTGAATGCTGATACTAGAAATAATGTTATTAATACTGACCTACAAGATGTCCCTATTGAAATCTATTTAAGCGAGCATGGAACTGAAGATATTGTACTAGCATTTTTGGGCGAAATAGACACTGTAAAAAATAGGAACAATAAACCTGGGTATGTAACAGAGTTGACTTGTTATTCACAGAAAGTCAATCATCAGAATAAATTTATCGAGCCAAAGAGCTATGCAAAGGGAACTGCTATAAATCAGATTATACAAGACTTTGTTGACGTGATAGCACTTCCCTACAATCTTATTGACGTACCAACGGATGGGATTTTACTTGGACAGTCATTCAGTGGTCCAGCGTTTCGGTTGCTGAGGAAATTCTGTGAGGATTTTGGTTATTTTGTGTATATACTCGATGGGGTTTTGAATATATCCTCTGTTTATGATCCTATTGACACAAGTAGTTTTGAGATAAGAGCAGACAGGTTGATTTATGATCCAATTCCGACTGAGAGGGTAGATGCTGTTGACATTGAAATGAGAACCATTGTTGAGATGAGTGGTCTTGAATCTTTACGCTCAAGGAAGAAGATTAAAAGAAAGAAAAAAGTTAAGGGTATTGTTTATAATGTCCCACCAAAGGGATTCAAAACGAAGCGGTACACTGAGAATGATCTTGAATTATTAGATAGAGAAGCGTTGATTAAAGATCTGCCTAAAGAGGATTATATTGAATACGATGCAGCTGATATGGTTATAACTGGCAAGGATTTTGAGTTGTTTTTGGTTCCGACATTGCAGCCAGATCAAATTATCAATGTTGAAGGTGATAGCAGTCTGTATAGGATAAGAGAGGTAAACCTTTATGGCGACAATTTTGGCGGAGATTATATGGTGTCACTTAAAACAGACGATTATGAGGCGCAACAATGATCCGTGAAATAAAAGTATTGGTTAGGAGGCTATTTGACACTTTTATATCAGATGTACATACGCATATACCTTGCCAGGTTGTGTCTTATGACAATGCAACTAATACATGTAGTATACAGCCGTGTATTAATCAAATACGATTTACAGATCCCAACAACTTGAGCACTATAAATTTGCCGGTTATTGATGATATTCCTGTAAAACAGTTTGGTAGCGGAAAGTGTGTGTTTACTGTTTCTCCTCAAGAGGGTAGCTATGGATGGTATCATGTGAGTGAGAGGGCTATTGAGAATTGGTTACTTAATGGAGGAATTGTTAACCCGTCCAGTGCTAGGAAGTTCAATTTGTCGGATGGTGTTTTTGATCCTGGAGGTTATACGCTTATTGAGGATGGTGACAATGGTCTTATCGTAGAGCCAATAGAGACAGACAGAATTTCAATGAGAACAAGATCTAATCTTACAAAGGTTTGTGTTCTTGATGATGAGTCTATTGATATAAAGGTTAATGACAAGACAACGATTGTTGTAAATTCTGACGGTGAGATTTCTGTTGCTGTTAATTCAAAAGCAACTATTGATATAGATGCAGATGGAAACGCAAGTTTGTCAACAGAGGGAAATATAGTTATTGAAACAACTGATGGAAATACTGATATAACAACTGATGGTGATACTACAATAACTTCTGGCGGGCATATTACTACTTCTGGGAGTGATACAGTTATACAGGATGGAACGGACTGGGCTGTGCAGTATACAGCTCTCAAGAGCGCTTTTGACACGCTTAAAACAGACGTTAATAATTTTGTTATTTGGGCAACTTCTCATGTTCATCCAGGTGTCTTAGCTGGTGCTGCCTCAACTGCTGTTTCTCCTGTTCCTCCTGTGCAATCTTCTGCTGATATGACTGGATCAAAAATTACGGATGTGAGGATGCCATGAAAGATGTTCGGCTAACACAATCAAGCAAAGGTGGTCTTGATATATTTATTGAGAATGCTTCTTTTCAGTGGGTTACAGATGGTGAACAAGCTGGCCAGCATGGGAGTATTCGAGTTTTGACTGTCAAAGGTGAGAGAAAAATTGATCTATCCGATGGGACCGATTTTTACGGAATAATTTTTGACCATCAAAAAAGCAGGCGCGAAAAGGAACTTGAGTTTAGGAGACGTATTTTAACAACTCCAGGCATTAATAAGGTGATTGCTGTATCGTGGTCTCAACATGGGCACGTTTTGAGTTTTTCTGCCACTACACAAACAGACTGGGGTGGATATACAATATCAACGGAGTTTGAATTATTATGACGACACTATTTGACAGTAATGGATTAACGGTGGATCTTGCAGATGATATAAAAACTAACCTCGAAGGTCAGGCTCAGGAAGCTTTTGGGGATGATATAAATATTGCTCCTGGTAGTTTTTTTGGCCATACTATAGAGCATTTTGCAAGGATCCTTGGGTATACTAATCAGGCTTTGCAGGCGCTATGGTCATCTCTTTGTGTTCAAAATAGTAGTGGAGTACCGTTGGATTGCCTTGTGTCGTTGGTTGGATTATACAGGCAATCTGATGCGTACACGACGGCAGTTTTAACGCTTACGTCTAACAAGGCAACTACTGTTACTACTGGATCATTGTACTCTACATCAAGTGGGCTGATTTTTTCCACTGATGAAGATCTTGTTTTTGCCGGAGCTGGGAGCGATACTGTAAGTGCAACATGTACAATACCAGGTGATTTTTCGCTACCAGCTGGCAGTATAACCCAAAAAGTGTCAACTGTTTACGGAATCACAGGTGTTGATAATTTGGTTGCAACGACACCAGGGAGATACAGAGAGACAGATCCAGAAGTTAAGAATAAACACATTATAGCAACAGCTACTAGTGGACAATCAGATATTAATACTATGTATGAGGCTTTACTGGGGGTTGACGGGGTTTCTGGTGTTTATGTCGATGAGAATGACGACATTGGACAGATAGCAGTTTATTTGATTGGTGGAGATGATGTAGACATAGCAACTGCTATAAACAATAATAGGACAGCTGGGGTTAAGACATACGGATCAAGCAGTTATTCTGTTTATAGCGAGGAGACTAATATATCTAAAACCATTTATTGGACAGACGGGAGTGAAGTTGACATATATATTGCCATGAACATATCAGCAATTTCTGGTCTATTCCCGAACGATGGTGAAGATCAAATTAAAAATTCTATAGAGAGTGAGTTTTCCGACCTAAAAATGTATCAATCTGTTGTTTATAGCAGGTTGTATAAGGCAATTTATCAAGTCCAAGGTGTTATTATTAATAGCTTGTACATTGGTACTACTGCAAGTCCAAGTGGCACCACAGATATTAATATACTAAAATCTCAACGTGCTTCAGTGTCTGCTGACAACGTAACAATTTCGGTGTTATAATGACTACAGATCTAAAACAGATTGTGCTTGATAATTTATTGTCTATCTACAAAGGTGAAGTAAATATTAATGCATTCTTTTCTATTTTTGCTGGGAAAGCTCAAGAAACAATAGATGTGGCTGAAACAATCCTTGGTCAGTTTGATATTGATTTAGCAAATGGCCCGTTATTGGATGTGTTTGGTAGCTGGATTGGACTGGCAAGACCACCAAAACAAGAAGTATATGATAATATATTCACATTACGATCTAAGTATGATGATGATTTGGATCCTGATAACAGCACTGGTTTTTATAACTCTACTGATGGAACAGGTGGTTATTTTTGTTCATATAAGGGACTGCCTTCTCAAACTGAGCCTGTGACGCTTATGTCTGATTCCGATTATAGGGATGTTATAAAGACAAAGGTTTGGACGTATAGAAAGAAAGCGACACTTGATAATTTATTTCTACACTATTTCAAACTTGGTGCTAGGATATATATTGACGACGAAACTGCAAGGCAAGTTGTTATACAGCAGGTGAGTTATGACGACCTTAATAATTGGCAGAGAAATTTTATTCGCGTTAGAGGGATGAAACCAGGCGGTTTAAAGCGCGTTTATGTGGATAATATCGAAACGGAGATGATATAAAATGGTACTAGAAAAATTTGACCCAGTTTGGGCAGAAGATGGAACGTTAGACACCACGGTAACTGATGCTAAAATACAAACCGGATGGATTTCTGGTGCCAGTCCTGATAGGCCTACAATAGAACTCTTTAATTTGCTACAGAATAGAGTTGAAAACAAGATCAATGAGATAGTTGAAAGGATTTATACAGGAATATTCACTGATGATGAATATGATGTTATAAAACAGGTTTTTCCAAGTGATAGATCTTTTTGTAATCCTCAAAATACAGGTGGCAATAAGATTGCAATATCAACAAGGCGTCACATTGATTGTGCTATTTGTTTATCAAGTACTGGGAACAAACTGTTCATTGTGAATAATGATGACAATGCATTAGATATAGTTAGTCTAAGTAATTACGCCGTTGATTCTACTCTGACCTGTTCTGGTAATGATTTTAGCTTGCCTGTTACCGCGTCTGTTTTGGGAGTGTCATGTTGTAGTGATGAGAATTATTTGTATATGTTATTCAGTGACGCATCTAATTTTTATTTGCATAGTTACGATTTTGACATGCAGCCAAATCCAAATTGGCCAGCAACCGGTATTTCATGGTCACGTGGGGCGTTTACTGTTTTTCCAAAGGTAAGGATCGCATCAGATGACTATCTGATGATAAATGACACATCAGTTGATATAACTAGCGGTAGTTCAGCTGGTATACGTGTTTACGGCAAGGCAGATGGAACCTATGTAGGAGCTGGATCTGGAGATACAACCCTGAGTACTGGCACGATTAATTGTATGACTTCAGATGGAACGTATGCTTATTTTTGCATTTTGGAATCTCCTGGCGAGATTGCATCTATGCCGCTTTCAACGCCTGGCGCAACTGGTAGAGGTGATATTTGGCCAATTTTATCGTCAGCATATGGTGTTACCGATATGTGCATTGCTGGTGATATGCTTATTCTTACGCATAGTCATGGGACATCAAGCGATAAAACTCTTACTGTTTACGATGGTATAAATGGCGCAGCGCAGACAATATACTATAACACAACATACGTTCCATCTGTAGCAAAACTTGGAACAATAATTAGTGATGGTTTGCATTTTTATTCTAGGGGTTATATTGATTTAGACACCTCATACTATGATCATTCTATTGTTAAGATAAATATAAGATCGTTTCGTGAGACTTTAGATTCAGTTAATCCTGTAGATGATGGTTTCTATAGCACTTATTCGTTAGATCGCACATCGGGGTTGACATATAGTCAAGTTGGTGTTGATGCTCCAATGGCTTTTGATGGGAGGGATTTATGGGTAGTTGGTAATAATTCTAGTACGACAACTGATGCGCTTCAAGGTTTTGTTTACAGGATTGCTTTTCCACATCTAAGATAATGGATCAATATTGCGTCTTTTCATTTTATTTTTTCTTTTCTTCATTTTTATCTTCCAAAAACATTTTGTATTGTCTATGTGTTTTGATTGCATAGAATGCTACGATTATTAACATTAATACATCAGTTGTTATCTCAATTATTTCAATTATTGTCATTGTATGACCCGTTCTTTTCTTCTAGTAGGTTCGTTTTGTGTTTGTAGACTTACTCATTTAATAAGGACTCTTCATATTTGTTGATTATATGCAAAATGCCTATAGTTATGTAATCACTGCTACCTCCCAATTGTTGTTCAAAATGGTTTTTCATGGCTGATATTCTAAAATATTGGCCAGTGCGTGGTTTTATGTAATTCTCATACTTTTCCAGCATTAAACGGGATTTTTCAAGGTCTAAAATGTTATCAAAAATAGCATAGAGCAAGTAAGAAAAGAAGAACGGTTGAAAGGCTAATTTTGGCATTTTTCAAACAACCTTTCTGACATATAATTTTTCAAACATGTCCTCATTGTCGTAGTGTCCAAGTACAAGCCTTGTGTGTACAAGCGAGAAGGCAGCAAAGTTCAAAAAGTAAAAAGAATAAATTTTTGAAGTAGATGCGTGAGCGGTCATGAAATCAAACAGGTTGTCATGATCCATTTTGATGCCAGTTTGTTTGGCATATGTTTCAAATTCATCTAGATACGAATCAAGTATGCCTAGTATCTGTTTTGCTGTTTTCTTAGACAGTAGGTGACTATCTACAAGCTCATAAACGTCAAAAGCGCAGTCTTCTACTAATTTCCATTGTGTTTGTTTTGTCATTTTCTACTCCTCTAGGTTTGGATACCAAGGACGTGATTCTAACCACTCCTTAAGTATGGTTTGCATATAATCGTCCAGGTCCTCACAATCAGCCAGTGGTAATTTGCCTGAGATAATGTTCTGGATCATCTCTACAGGTATCACATGCACTGCCCGTATCCCTGGGACAACAAGGTGTGGCTTGTGATCGTCGATTCTGATGATTGTTTCGTTTTCTGGATATTCAACTTTCATTTTGCTCCTCAGTGCAATGGATTGCACGTATGGCTATAACTGTACTGTTATTAATGTCAGTTTGTCAACGGTTGTTTGAGGTTATAAGTGATTTTTATTGGGATAGGCTAGTTGGAACAATCATCTGACAGGTTGTTATCAATCAAAGTCCAAATGGAGTTTTCAGATCTAGATTGTATTGCCGCGATTAGATCATTTGCTTCGCAGGTAGGATAGATCGGGTTATCTGTTATTTGCACTGTCGGGGGATAATGGAGCCTTGGAAGCAGGATTTTTGTCAAATATTGATTTTTCATGATAAAAATTCCACCATTTGCTCGTTTTAACAGTGGTAGGTCAATAACGTCCAGATCTGAGTTTTCGATTCGTACTACATCGATCGCACATTCAAGAGATTTAAACCGATCAATATCCTCCTGAGTTTTTAGATTTATAGCCCATGGATAACACTCATTTCCACTGCAACTGTCGTAGGCGTTGCCCTGATACGTGCTTCCGTCTCCCACCTCTGGTATACTGGCGATAAAATCACGGGCAACACAAGACGGCAGAGACGCGTTGTTGTTGATTTCTATATGGTTGCCTATAGTTTGCAGTTTTGGAGCTGATATTGTTCGCATGAATTTATTGTCGAGGATTTTAAGATCGTGTTGGATGTAGATGAGATTTGGCAGATCAAGCGATTTTATTAGATAGCTGTTTCTAACCGACAAGTCACCATCTACACAAACTACGCTTTTCAATGTTTCAAAATCCGAATAGTCGGTTATAAATAATGAATTTTCACATGATAAGCTAGCGTCAACATCTTCAGTATCAGAAGCATCATCAGAAGCATCAAAACCAGCATCAAGATCAAGATCAACTGTTTCAGTATCTGTATCAAACCCAGATCCTGTGTCCGTAGAGTAGGCCGTTGACGTGTCCTGTGTCTCTCCGATGCCCGTGCCGGTATCTAGACTAGGGTCAGTTGTGGCGTCCGTCTCATGGCCTTCTGATGATGTCTCAGTGTCGTGTTCAGTGTCGGTCTCAAAACCCGTCGCGGTATCTGTGTCCGTTCTAGATCCTGTTTCAACTTCCGTTTCAACGTCCGTATCGAAACCTGTGTCCATTGCCGAGGAGGTGTCCTGATCGGTTTGTGCTGGCCAGGACGTATCGATCGGCTCGTCATGTTTTCCTGTGTTTGGCTGGCACCCTGCCAAAAATAGTGCCAAGATTGCGATTTTGCTCATTATTTTTCTCCTTTTGGGATCCACTTGGGATCGTTCACTACCTTAATAGTGGCCATGGACGATCTCAGTGTCAAGTTGTAAAGTTTCTATAGGCCTATAGAGCTGTGTCTAGTGTCCGATTATACGGTTGTATACGTGCTGTTTAGGTGGGGTTTACATCGCGCAATCAATTGCACGTTAAAATATCATATAAGTAAAAAAGCCCTTGACTTTCATCAAAGGCTTTTTTATCATGAGAACCAGAAGTTAACACTAAGGACTAATAAGAGGTTATATAAAGTTGCCAGTTGTGTCAAGAAAAATTTGTAAATATAAGTTGTTTATAGCGCTTATTAGTCCTTGCCAACGTGAAAGGACTAAAAATGTCTCCACTTCCTTCCCAAATATGCGAAAGCACTAGCACTTTTCACAAAGAGTATAACGGTCCAAGATCTTTAGATTTCCAAGACAACTGGAGAAGAAACCGTAATATCAATATTGATGGACGGACGGGCAGATCTGATTGTCCACATCTAACAGCGACACAAAACGACATTCTGGAGGTGTTGAGAGACGTTGCTCCTGGTGAAGTGTGGATGAGCGTTGATACTATATCTAAACGTTGTCCTACAAATTCCAGCAGAAATCATCTTTGCAAAAGAGCTGTTCAAAAAAATCTCAGAATTTTGGAAGCGCTTGGAGAAATAAAAACACAATTTCGGTTTGGACGGACTAGTGTGTATACACTTGTCTCACATTTGACTACGGGCGAACTGAGTTCAGTCAAAGACAATAAGAAAGAAGAAGAAGAAATAAGAAAAAGAATATGTGCAAAAGCAGATATAAAACAACCATATCAAGATCAAATCAAAGAAAAAGAATCATCGAGGAAGGAAGACTCAGCTGGAACTGATAAGGTGAGTGTAAAAACGGTTGCACGTACGCCTTTAGGTGAGGTTTATGTCCTTTGGGCGGCTCTTGCTGTTGAAAATGGTGTGGTGAGTAATTGGGGGTCGAAAGAAAGGTGGTTAATGGGCAGGCTGATTCGTATATATGGACGTGATCTTGTCCTCTTAGCTGTTAAATATATTTGGCAATATTGGAGTGATATTAGGTGTTTGTGTGACTATGTACATTCTGAGCTCCCAAACGTAAGCCTATTCTGGACGTTGAGGGAGATGGTCTTTGGAGAGATTCAGTCGAAACACAATCAATTACAGTATTGATCGTTATCATGGTGGTAAAGGTGTGAAAAATGAGAGGTGTTAAAGATGTCTAGGAAGCGGATTAAACGTAGAAAAAATAAGACCGTTGGATTAAGTGCTGGCGCGAGGGATGTTTTTCAAGTTCTCATCATGAATAGCCTGAGAGATAAAGTTGGGTTTTTATCTCTTGAAGAAATTGATAAATTGTACGCAGATAGGGGTGATAAAAGAAATGAAATAACAAGCAACCTGGTTGGAAATGAATTTTGTGTTTTAGCAGCTATTAGGGAGTTTATTTGGGCAAAACGTCCGTTTACATTGAAAGAACTGCAAGGTGTTTGCAGTTTTAATGGTGATAGACAACAACATATTTCTGAGATAATTAAGCACATAGATTATCTCGAAAAGAATGACGTAATAAAGCTTAGGATGCAGTGCGATGGAAAGTATACATATACAATTTTAAAAGAATTTGATTTTTTTGGAATAGAGGATTTGCCTGTGCTGAATAGTGTTAATGAAGCGCGGGGCTTTTTGTCCTTATTGAAGGTTGATCCTGCGCATAATTTACACGAATATTATTTTGATGCGCTACATGAAAAATATGGGGATCTTATTGATTTTGCTATTGAGACATTGAGGATTGAAAAATTTAATACTTATATAGATGGTCCAGACTATAGAACTTTGCATACCAATTGGTAATAAGAACCCTCCACCTAGACCTGATTTGGATTGCGATTAGCTCGCCTAGGCGATAGGAGCGCGGTCCAGGTGGAGGGTAGGGCGGCTTTCTGGGGAGGTTTCTGCCGCCCCGTGGGGAGACTGGGGATCGAACCCAGCAACCAGGCTGACCGATTACGGCTGACATCTTGTTGGTTGTCCAATTTTTCTCCCCGTTTGAGATAAGTGTTGGTCATGTTTTGTTTGATGTCAATTTTTATTTCAATGAAATCTCAAGTATTTGATTTTTTAATACTTTTAAGTTGCAAAAAATAAAAAAACTGTAAAAAAGTTGACAGCCTTGCGGTGCTATATCACCATGTATAGCGCGAAACTATATTCGCAGAAAGGTTGGTTAAAGATGTATGTGTTGAAAAAAATTGAAGTATTGAGAGATGAGCTGGTTGATTTGAAAAGAGAGATCTGTGGTGCTGAGTGGGAGCTTGGTAGGCTTTTGAAGCAGGTTAGGGATGATAAATTGTGGAGGGATTTTGGCTGCGAAAACTGGGTAGATTTTATTGAAAACGAGGTTGGTTTGTCAATCAGAACTACGGAGAGCAGGCTGCGGGTTGTTGGGTTTTTTGATAGATTTTCTGAGGAAATATCTTATTGGGCCTCTACAATTGGTATAAGCAAGGCACAATTACTTGTTGATGTGTTTGATAGTCAAAGGTTTGATTTTTGGAAAAAATATATTGATGGAATTACCGTTAGGGAGTTGAGGGAATTTGTTGGTGAGTTGAAAAAAGAAAGAGGTGATTGTGATGCAAAGTAAACTGTTGATAGAGTATTGGAATAGTAAATTGTCTTGTTATAATCAACTTGGAGAGCCAACGAAAAGAGATGCATCATGGTTGATGGATCATCTGTATGGTCGGGCTGACAGGTTAGAACATGACGCTGATATTATTATGTCGTCTGTAGGTGCGATACCTAGAAAAACAGAAAATTATCACAAGGAAATGCTTGTTGATTTTGAGCGGTCTAGAATACGTGCCGAATATCTCTATAAACAAGCAGAGGTGTACAGAATAAGGGCAGAGTTATATAGGCGCAGTGTTGAATGTGATGGTTATGCCATTAAAGATAAGATTTGTGAGTGTAGAAGGAAGATTGAGTATTTGTCAAAAATTCAACATGATATAATGCCTGTTGAGATTTTTTCTGTTGCTATACCTATGTCTGCTGTTCAGATTGTTAAGTCTGCAATAGAGGATGGATCTATAGTTGATAATATTGACAGGATTGTTGCTGAAATAGTCAAGAAAGGAGCGAGGGGAGATGCCTAATGATATTGAAAAGAAAATTGAAGATGTTGGACAGATTATACAGCAACTTGAGGATGAGTTGAGACCATTGATTTCTGATGTTGCACCGTGTAGGCTATGGCTTACATCTTATTCAGCTGAATCTAAACAGCAAATCCAAAAACAGATTGATGTGGCGATCGAGAAATTCCCAAAATTGATAGGTGATCTTGATGACATCTTAGGAATTGTAATGCAGTGTATTGGTGATTAATCACTCCATGTAACTTTAAAATTCGAAAAGAGTTGACAAGCCTGTTGTTATTTGTCATAACTAATAACAGATCTTTGATAATAAAACCCAATAAATTGGTTTTAATATTGTACCGACTTGATTTTGATGGTGTAGTATTTAGTAATGAGTGAGTTGTACTAGTCGGTTATTGCTGCGGGTAGGTGTACGGTGCACAGCAAGGTTCATGGCCTTGAAGGGACGGTTCAATTCCGTGGCTCGCTACCAAGTTTTTTCAAAAATATTTGGATCCATTGACATCTCGGTCAGGTTGACTAAAAATAAAATTGTGGCCTGGCGAGGCGTGGCATGGTAGGGCAGGGCGCGGTAGGGTGAGGCATGAGCTTGGCGAGGGGCGAGGTTTGGCTGGCTCGGCAAGGCACGGCATGAGCTTGGCGAGGGGCGAGGTTTGGCTGGACGGGGTTAGGCTTGGCGGAGCTTGGCGAGGAGTTAGGCAGGGCAGTGTTAGGTGATGTCTGGTGTGAGCTAGGATATAGGGTTGTCAGTAATGGCAACCCTATTTTTTGTAACATGCAATTGATTGCGCGTTGCTACACTATAATCAATTAGTGATATTCTGTCGTTTTTATTGACAAATTATATATTCCTGGTATTATAGAGGTGTCATTTTTCTCCTTTCTTACTCCCTTTATCACAATGATACCCCGAGATAGAGGGAGTATTATAATAACATTGACACGGTTTTATATTATTGATATAATGATGTTGTGATAGAGCTTAATAAAGAGCAACAAGATCTAATTATCAAACATATGTCATTAGCAAAAAGAAGCGTATATAGATCACTTGCCAAAGGCGGTAAGTGGCATCTACGGGATGATCTGCTAGGAGCTGCCTATTTGGGGTTGTGTAGTGCCGCTCTTAGTTTTGATGAGAATATTGGTGTACGTTTCCAATCTTGGGCTAGGTGGTTGATTGATAGATCACTTAAAGAGGAGTGTAGGCTATTAGGAGAGTTAGCTGTGCTTCCTAGTTGGGCATACGCTCTTAGGGATAAGGTTCGGCGATTTCGTGCCGAGTTTTTTGCTAAAAATAATAGGTATCCTTTTGATATTGAGATATTGCAGTCCATTGACAAGTTGTCGCTGAAAACGCTCAGCGCAATAGACTGTAATATTGAAAAAATATGTGGAAACGGGAATGGAAGTGGGAGTATTGGAGATGGGGGGAGTATTGCAAGGCGTGCTCTAGGTGTTGCTGGAGAGGTGTTGTTGAGATATAGGGCTGGAGAGCGGTATAATAGGGTGTTAGCATTGAGGTATCTACAGGGGGCTACTTACAGGGAGATAGGAGAGCGTGAGGGCGGAGTGAGTAGGCAGAGGGCGTGTCAGTTGGTAACAAGAGCAAAAGAGGTTTTGAGGTGTGCACTATAGGTTGACAGCTTATGCACTATAGACTATATTCTTGATTAGGTTAGGTAACACTGTGGCAATTTCGCCACACAACGAAAGGTTGAAAAGATGGATGAGATGCAAACGGTTGGTGGGTTGACGGTTGAGATGAGCGACAATGAAAAACGTGCTATCCGGCACACAAAAACTCGGAATCTAAACGTATATCTAACGAGACACGGGATAGACGTTAAGGTTGACAAGGACGCTGTCAGGGACGCAGAAAAAATCGTTGAGAAAAACATCATTGAGCTTTTCGGTCTTAATGATGATTTTTTTGCCGAGGAGGGAGAAAACAAGGCTGTGCGCTCAGAAAACACAATGAAATCAACTCTGTACAGGACCACATTGCTTGCGTTGCGTCATTTGGTCGTCAATCCAGATCCTAATACTGATGAAGATGGAGTCAGAACGGTACGGACACCGTGCCTTGCGCAAAATAGGATCGGTGATTTGTCAGATACTGTTGGTGGGGATGATGTTGAGATTACACTGTCTCGACGCGAGTTGATGGATCTGTTGTTTGTCGCCAATAAATTTGGCCGCTTGCGCTCACCTAAGTAGTTCCATTCTTTTATATATATCCAATCAAACATGTTAAATGGGTTGACACTAACGTTATAGTTGCGCTACTATAGCCTTAAGGTGCTTATGTCACTTAAAAGGAGATAGTAATGATAAATCGAAAAACATTTAATAAGGAGCTGATGACTACGAGTGAGAGAGAACAGCTTGTTGATAAGCTGAATAAACATTGTGATACTAGTCTGTTTGGTGGGGAGGATTGTGTTGAATGGACTGGGCATACTGCTAAGGGTTATGGTGATTTTTATCATGGTGGCTGTAATATTAAGTGTCATCGTTTAGTATATGGTTTATATAATGGGCCGATTACTGACGGTCTGCATGTGCTGCACAGTTGCGATAATCCTAGGTGCTGCAACCCCGCGCATTTGCACCTAGGAACACATCAGGACAATATCCGTGAGGCCGTCAAACGTGGACGTATGGCCAATGGTCAGCAACATGGACGTTCAAAGCTTACCGATGAAAACGCAGTTTATATACGTGAGGTAATTTCTGATATTGAAAAAGGCAAAGCAGGCAGGATTGTAAATGCACTTGCTATCCTATACGATGTGAGCCTACGTACAATCTATAATATAGCATCTCAGACAACTTACAAACAAGCCATCTGACGCTTACAAACAAGCCGAAAAAGCGGCATAGAGAAAGGTTTTGAATATGGCTAGAGGTAAATTTAGAAAATGGTGGTTTAATCATATAACATGGTATGTGCGTCAACTTATGCCGTTTCTGACTTGGAAAACCACATATACACGGGACGGTGAGCGGCATTTTTGCACGTGGCGTATGTTTTGGGGCAGGTGTTTTGATGTTGAGGATTATGTGATTGTACGTCGTGAGATGTGCTACGATCCTGATATGCAAGCCTAGAGGATCATCCACATGTGAAAGGAATGGTAGTAAATGAATTTTAAACCGTTACGTGATTATGTATGTGTGCAACGACTTGAGACTAGTGACACTACTCCTGGAGGGATCATCATTCCGGATACCGCCAAGGAGAAACCCATCGATGGCAAGGTCGTCGCCGTGGGCTCCGGGAAGGTGCTCGATAATGGCACTATTCGTGAGGTTGCAGTTAAAGAGGGAGATCGGATCCTGTTCGGTAAGTACTGCGGAACCGAGGTGAATATTGACGGTGAGGATATGGTCATTATTCTAGAAGAAGATATTTTTGGAGTTTATATTAATTAGATTGGTACTCTAAATATGCATGCCTAGTCTTTACAAATCAAAAAAATAATCTATCTATATAAGCGATCCAACAGTATATACTAGTTGGTTCTATCGTGCAATCGATTGCACGTTGATCTATTTTTAATCACACACACAGGCGCATATAATCCCAATAGGTGGAGGTAGCACAATGGGAGCTAACACTGGTGTGGTGCGTGGTGTTGCTAATTTAGGTAGGCATCTTAGCACTGAGGAGAGGATTGATAAATTACAGACGATACTTGATGGCATGCTTGATGAGATGGCATCACAGGTTGAAAGTGGAAATAGCAAGGGGCTGTGTGCCCTACCTGCTGCTGCTGAGCGGATAGTGTTGCTGATACAGTCTCTAGGTGGACGGCCAAATCCGGTAGAAGAGATAAGGATAAGCTTTGAGTTGCCATTGCCAAAAGAGAAAAAGGAGAGTGAGGATATAGAGGATGGTCCAGGTTAAGGAGTTAAAATTTCGAGGTATCGGCCCTCCCTTTGAATCCCAGTGTGATTTGATACGAGAAATTCTTGCTCCTAGAGATAATATACTACAAAGAGACGTTACAGCGGGCAGGGGATACGGAAAAACTTTGGTTGCGATAGTGATTGCTGCAATGGCATTGAGTAGTAGTGGTAATGAGGTTGGTCTATTTATGGAGCCAACTTATCAGAGATTGACCAAGGTTTTTCTTAATTTTTGGAAAAAGATTATACCTAGAGAACTGTACGAACTTAACCAGCGCAAACAGCTGATTGAGTGGATCAATGGGGCTCAGCTTTGGTATCAGCTTAGGAATATTACAGGATCTGATATTGCCAGGGAGGACAGCACTGTTGGTACTAATACAACCTTTGTAGTATCTGATGAGGAAGGACTTGGTAGTAATAAGATTTTTTATGATTCTACTCTTGCTACTATTCGTGGTCAGAGTAATCATCGCTTTTACCTAACAATCTCAACGGCGAGGGCTGGGGAATATCACAGGTTGGTTACTAGTCCAGGGCACAAGCTGTCAGTACATACCAGTTTTGAAAATCCTTATCTGCCTGATGATTATATCTCTACACTTAAACAAAATATGGGCGACGACCAGTATAGGCGCGAGATATTATCTGAGTTTGTGTCTTTAACTGGTAGAATTTGGCGTGAGTGGAGCAATAATGATTGGCCATATGGCAACACTCATCCGTGGAAGTACTCTAAGGATCGTCCATATTGGCTGTTTTGTGACATTGGGTCTGCTACTGGGAGCTTTGTTATTGTACAGCAGGTCGATGCGTTGCACGCTGGCATGGGTGATATTTACGATGGTTTGCCGGTTTGGGTTGCTTGTGCTGATTTGTGCCCTCGGGATGGTGCCGATGTATCTAGGTCGTTTCAAAAAATAAAAAGAGAATATGGGATCCCTGTGTGCGTTGTTGCTGGACGGGATATGAATAGGCGCGGCAGTGGAAGTGGGAAGACTGCAAGCTATTTTGCACAGCAGGTTTTTGGTCAATCAGTGCGTCTTAAGACCGTTTCCGAGCATGCTCACGATAGGCAAATACAATATGATCTATTATCTGCTCTTATTTGTAATACAGGGAAACAGCGGCGGTTTTGCATCTCAAAGGATTTTGTAAGCCTTGATACTGAGTCGAGGCGAGGTGTGAGAGAAATGGTTTTAGAGGATGTGTGGCTGCCTGAGGAGAAGCGGCGAGAAAAAGACACTCTACCTAAAAACAGATCTGTTAGGGTATCGCACGTAAGAGATGCGCTGTTGATGGGCGCAGCTGCTATAATGAGCCCACCAGAGTGGGACTATAATAATAACCCAGCTTTATGAGGTAGGCTAATGACATCAGCCAACATTGGAGCTTTAACACAACGTATTGATCGACTAGAATCTAGGGTTGACTCAATGAATACAAATATCAATGAAACTAATCTACGAATAGTCGAGAGTTTAACGCGGATTGAGACGGATGTATCGTATCTCAAGGCAAAAAAGACAAATAATCCGCTAATGATAAATATGAACTTTGCTGGTATTTTGAAGTTATTGATATTTTTATCGTTGATATTTGGAAGTGGATACGCTGGCAGTCATGTATCAAAAGAGTGTATAGAACGAGTTGTTAGGGCATCAG
>Ga0307420_1000140_pt1 | contig 34110 bp, 37 predicted proteins | sample SalMarWE160240MG_2_FD_202167 | JGI IMG/M metagenome (GOLD analysis project Ga0307420, IMG submission 202167) | Salt marsh sediment microbial communities from the Plum Island Ecosystem LTER, Massachusetts, United States - WE1602-40 | ecosystem: Environmental > Aquatic > Marine > Intertidal zone >... | reverse complement strand
CGATGTCGATACTGATGCCGATGTCGATGCCGATACCGATGTCGATACTGATGCCGATGTCGATGCCGATACCGATACTGATGCCGATGTCGATACTGATGCCGATGTCGATGCCGATGTCGATACTGATGCCGATGTCGATACTGATGCCGATGTCGATGCCGATGTCGATACTGATGCCGATGTCGATACTGATGCCGATGTCGATGCCGATACCGATACCGATACCGATACCGATACTGATGGTGACACGAAGGGGTGTTCGGACGAATGCGCGGGAAACGAATGCTTGAGCGGCGAGATGATGGCCTGTCTAGATGTCGACAACGACGGTTGCAAAGATCTCGTGGAAGTCATGAATTGCCCGATCATGTGTTTCGAAGGTGAATGTGTTGAGTGTTCCATGAGAGGAGATTGTCAGGATTCGAGTACAGAGGATTGTATTGAAGGAGGGTGCCAGGAAGCCGATGTTTGGGCATACGGGACAGTTGAACTTGGAGTGATCGACATTGAGCCATTTGATGTTGTGTGGCGTGGATCGGCATACTACGAACTTGCTTCGGGGATTACGTTTATCAGTTTGGATTCTGTCAATGTCGAGGGGTACTATCTTGATATCGAAATTTATAGTGGTACTGAGCTTTGGAGTTGGATAGATGGTGCTCATGATGAGGGGACAGTATCCGTCGACCTTGAAGTTGATTCCGAGGAATATAAGAGCGTGAGTCGAGAGTATATCAATGAGGAGATGGGCACTTTTGACTTTTCAACTATGTCTTGTGCACCCGGTGGGGAGGTCGGAGGTAAGCTCGACTTGGGGTTTAACGTTCAGGTTTTCGTAAAGGCAGACTTCTACGCGGCTCTTCCGTATTAGGTGCATTTTGTACCACAACGGTTTCCATCCTCATTGTAATTGATGACTGACCCGGCAAATGCCCCCTGAGACCCCCCCCCATTCTTTCTACCTATCCACCTAACTTTTTCAATCCACATTCAATGGGCGATAGTTTTGACCTATATCCCTTTTCCTCCCTGCCTTTATCCTGTGTTGCGCCGTATCACCTACAGCCCCCCATAGACCCTAATTTTTGACCCCTATCCCCCCTATGTGATTTTCAATTCCATCCGATGGGCGTCAAGCTCGTCAGGAACACGGATATAATCTGTTCGCTCACCATAATTTCATCAATGTTTCAAAATCATTCTGTATATGGCACAATATTCATGACAATACGGAGTATTCATGGAATCGACACACGAAACCGATATGTATACCGAAAAATTGGCCAATGCTCGGGCTGCCGCCAAGCCTTTTTCGGTAAGTCGAAAAGGACTAACCGATAAGCAGATGGAAAAACTCGCGGATGTAATCCTGAGTTTTTCGCAGGCGATGTGCGGCATAACGCTTCACGATTACGAGCTTGAATTCGGGTGGAGACTTATTTATTCCATTCTCATCGAGGATGCTGATGAGATTACGGCTCTATTCAGTCGTCAAAGCGGAAAGACGGAGACTACAGCAGTATGTGTTTGCGGTCTTCTTATTATGCTTCCAGTTCTTGCAGAGAAGCTGAAGCATGACGACAGGATTTCAAAATTTTCGAAGGGATTTTGGGTTGGGATTTATGCCCCCCATTATCATCAGTCTAACATCATGTTCAGACGTATGAAGTCTCGGATGTATTCACAAGAATCAAAGAGTACTTTGCTCGACCCGGATATTGATATTGATTTGACAAAGAAGAATTTGGTCGAAAATCTTCGATTGCCAAATGGGTCATTCGTTCACTGTGGGACAGCAGCTCCGCAGTCCAAAATCGAGGGTGAGACGTTTCATCTTATAATTTGTGAGGAGGCCCAGGACATCGACAGGAACGTTCTTCGGTCGTCAATTCATCCTATGGCTGCAGCTGTCGCGGGAAGTCTTATAAAAATCGGAACTCCAAGTAGAGAACGGTCAGATTTCTACGAAGCTTGTAGACGAAACAAGCGATCAGATGTTGTGAAGGGAAACACGAGATCGAAGAAACGCCGGCACTATGAGTTCGATTACACCGTGGCGCAAAGGAACAATCCTCGGTATCGGAAGTACGTTGAAAAAGAAAAAGAGCGACTTGGTGAGGAGTCGGATGATTTCCGAATGAAATATCGATTGCACTGGCTTCTTGAGCGGGGGATGTTCGTCAATCCCGACATGTTCGAGGAATGTGGTATTCGGGAAGATGACTTTCTGGCCATTACAAAGGGAAGTCGAACTAGAAAGAAGCAGATCAAGTTCCGTCGTTCCAGGAATCTTATTACCTACGATTCAACAACACCAAAGATTGTGGCTGCTATCGACGTAGGAAAAGAGAATTCTACAGTGGTTACGGTCGGAAGGCCTTTTTGGGATATGCCGATTGACTATGCAGATGGCACTCGGTTTCCAATCCATGTTTGGAATTGGTTGGAGCTTCAGGGAGATAATCATGAGGCACAGCATCCGGAGATTTTAGGATTTCTGGCGAATTATAGAATTTCAGATGTTATCATTGATGCAACGGGTAAGGGTGACCCTGTATACTCACGTATCGCGGCTGATCTCCGAGAACAGGATATTATGGTACATCCATTCATCTTTTCAGCTTCAAGTAAGGATAAAGGATACAAAGCTTTACTTCAGGAGATCAATAGTAAGAGGTTGACCTATCCAGCTGGGGCTGCAGCTGCGCGAACGCAAAAGTGGAAGAGTTTTCATCTGCAAATGACAGACTTGAGAAAGAGCTGGCGAGGTAATACCATGGTGGTACATAAGGATGTTTCGAGTGATGAAGCTCGAGACGACTATAGTGATTCGCTAATGATGTTGTGTTGGCTTGTAAATATTGGTTCCTCTATGGAAGTTGAAGAGGCAGATAACATGCTTATGGGAAGAGTTGCGCGGCTCGCATCCGGAGGGGATATAAGTGGAGCCGTTGGAGCTATGAAGAGGAGACTGCGGTCGTATCGAAAGAGCTTAGGGTTGAACGGCAGACGGCCAAACCCAAAGTGGGACTGACGGAGGTTTAAATGTCAGGGTATTCTGTGTCATCTGCTGAAATCCGATTTGGAATTGCAAACTCATTTGAGACGCTGTTCAGCGAAGAGTTGGGGCTGAATCATTCTCGAAGGCTCAATGCCTATCGAAGGTACTGGTTGGCATATTTTGGGGAGCACTGGTCGTATAAGCGGGACGAAGGAGAGACGGCGTACACGGTCAACTATTGCAGAAAGGCCGTGAATAGCCATAACGATTTTGCATTCAGCAAGGGCTTTGATGTGATCGTTCCGGACGATCCAAGTACGAAGGAGAACGAGCAAAAGACTCGGGACTTCATCAAAATCCTCCTAGATGATACGTGGGAGAGAAACAATAAGAAGTTGTGGATGGTTGAGTGCGGCCAGGGTGGGGGTATCACGGGAGATGTATTTGCTCGGGTGAGCTGGGATAGGACGGATTTGTTCGAGGACCCCTATGCACGAGTTGACATCATACCGAGCCACTTTTGCTTCCCTGAATTTTGCGGCCCACATGGAGTCGACCGGAAGAGAATCAAGCGGTTGCTGATTGTAATCCCGACATTTGTGGACTCGAACATAACCGCATTAGACCCAGGGCGGGTTATTCAGAAGAATTTTGGGAACACTCGGGTATCGTTGGTCATGAAGGCCGAATTGTGGACTTCCCCTACTCAGGACGAAAACGGGAATATTGTGACGCCGGCGATGGTTTATGAGTACAAGGACAACAAACTAGTAAGTGAGAGGGTGAACCCTCTACAGGAGATTCCAGTTGTCCACATTCCAAACTACCCGGTCGCGGGAGAGTACTACGGAATTTCAGACCTGGTCGATGTCACGGACCTGAACACAGAGCTCAACGAAAAACTCACGGATGTCTCGGATATAATAGATTACCATGGGTCTCCGCAGACCATCGTAAAAGGTTGCAAGCTTCAACAGCTCGAACGTGGTGCGAATCGAATCTGGGGAGTTCCGGCCGAGGCATCAGTCGAAAACCTGGAGTTGAAGGGAGACTTGGCCGCGGCGAATGCGCATCTAGAGTACCTGAAGAAAGCTTTTCAGGAATTGTCGAGCTGTCCAGACCACTTTTGGGGGACGCCCCCTCCCATAAGCAACACTTCGGCCGCAGCTCTTCAGATTATGTTCATGCCGGTCATGCAGAAGAGGAATATGAAGGCGTTGGTATATGGGGCAGGGATTCAGCGCATCAATCGATTGATTCTTCGTATGAACGAAATTGCAAGTCCTGAGTTTAGAGCGAATATGGCAGGAATAAATAATCGATATCGAAATGAGGTTAAGTTTATTGATCCGATGCCGAGGGATGAGGTTCGAGAGCTGGAGAAGAACAAGCTTGAAGATGAATTGGGAATCACTGCTCGGCGAATTATTCTTCGTGGTCGTGGTCTCACGGAGGCTCAGATTGATGAAGTGTTGAACGAAGCAGATAAGGACCGAGAGAACAAATTACTCCAGGAATATTCAGCTGGGATCGGAAGTGGAAATGGAAATCTGATGAGAGGTGGATCGAGCGATACTCGAGGAGAGAAGATTTCTGATGGAATGGCCAAAGCTGAGGAAGATGAGGACTGATGCCTTCCGACAGCCTCATAAAGGCAAAGGATCTTCTTTTTCGTTCTTGGATTCGAGAGTCGGGAAGACTTCGAAGTCAGTTTAAAGCCTTGAATTCAAGCATTCAAAGCAAGATGATGCCGGGTTCATTCACTGGAGAGGGTGACCGGATGTACAAGGCGCAGGCCGATAGGCTTGAACGGGCCATCCGGAGGGACATGCGTGCGGCATTTGATGCGGCCGATAGAGAGATTCAGGCCGCCGTGGAAAAGGCGGCTTCTAGAGCAGCGTTATACCAGAAAAAGTTCTTGAGTGCTTCTGGCGTTCCTATTTTGGGTAACAAGGAGCTTCAGCTCTTGCAGAGGGAAGCTGTTAAGATGCTTGGGGAGGAGTTCCCGAAGGGGAGTGGCTTAGCTTATCATGATCGACTGAGAGCTATTCGGATGAGGCATGAGCGTGAGATGGTCGCTTCGATTCGAAAGTCTTATCAAAACGGAAATGCGAGTGAAGTTATTAGGCGAGAGATGTCGCTTCGGTTGACGAACAATAAAGTCGGGGTTCGGACACAGGTATCCGGAGGGAGTGTTTCAAAACAGGTCTCGAGAATGATGGTTGCAGAGGAAGCTCGGATTTCGCAGGAAACAGAAAAGAAAATTCTGGAAGCTCATGACATCGAGTTTGCTTATTGGCGATTGAGTCCCGAGCATAAATGGAAAGGTTCTGAGATTTGTGAGGTGTTGGCCTCTACTGTGGGCCAAGGGGTGAGGGCTGCTTTACGTAGATCGACGTCGACGTCAACGTCAACAGTTGTTCTTGAAGGACTATACCTGGTTTCGGAGTGGCCGGACTATCCGCATCCTTATTGCAAATGCCACATGGAGCCAGTTGTTTGACTTCGTTTGAAGTTCGGAGTTGAAAACAGTCCAGGCAGAATATAGAATTATTTTATGAGCTATCAACAAGTTGTTGGTAGTATACTTAGCCGATGGTAATCTAGACAAGAAAGCCTAAGGAGGTACAAAATGGCTAATAGTGCAGGGAATGTCACTGGTGGTGAACAAAGTCAGACGGATGTGTCTCGAGGTTCCACCGTTCGGTTTCCGTTTACTAAGAGCGGAAGAAAGACCAATCGAGTTGGAGGCCCAGTTGTTGGCCCCAATTCTAACACAGTCGATGGCAATGTTCGCAAGGCCAACGACAAGCGCTACTCATAGGGTAGCTAGTTTAGACACGGTTTCGATATAGGAGAGATTATGGAAAATAGTGATGGCAATCAACAAGGCATTAACTCGAAAGATGAAACTGGGGCTTCGGCAGCAGGTTCGGCAGGTTCGGCAGGTTCGGCAGATTCGAGTGATTCACAGGACAACGGCTCACAGGACACGGGTAGCGGAAGGGGAAGCGGAAAACGGGAAGAGACTTTGTACACCCAAGGACAGGTGAACGAGCTTCTATCCAAGATTCGCGGTGATGAGAAAAAGAAGCATCAGGGTAAGTTGGAGGAGACTTCAACGCAGTTGAAATCACAGCTGGACAAGATGAAAGAGCTCGAAGAGCAATTGTCCAGAGCACAGAAAAAATTGGAGAAGCTTCAAGAAGGCAAGAAGTCTGATAAGGATGACCTGTCGAAGGAGCTGGAGGACCTCCGTGCAGAAAGAGAGAAGCTGCATAAAGGAATGGAAGAATTGGCAGAAATTTCCGCACAACAGATTGTCGACACGGAATTGCGGATGAAAAAGGAGTTGCTAATTCAGAAGCACGGGATAAAGTTTCCCGAGCTGGTGTCCGGCGATACCGTAGAGGAGCTTGAAGCTTCGGCGAAAAAGGCTGCTGATAGAGAAAAGGCTCTTATAGAGCAAGCTGCCAAAGATGCCGAGGAGAAGACCAAGAAAGAGTTGTCCGATCAAGCTGCAGCTGGACTTCCAAAGCCGATATCGGCTAATGCATCATTAGGTAATGGAAACGATCTGCTCACTGACTTAAATGCTCGGGATAAGATTGTGAAGTTGCCTCGAGATGAATATCTCAAGAAACGCGCAGAGATTCTCCAAGAGGCTAAGCAGAAAGTCGGGCTTTAGATTCCGGCAAGCTAAGGAGAAATAACAATGCCATACACCGGTGTACAAACGGCTGGAGACGTGAAAGCTCTGCCACAGGCAATCTTGGACGTCTTTTCGATGGATATGATGCACGAAGCTCTCGGCATCATGAAGTTCGAGAATTTTGCAGTTCAAAAGACTGAGCTAGGGGTTACTCCAGGTCAGACGATCACTATGACCCGCTACAACAACATCCAGCGTGGTGGGCAGCTCAAGGAGCACGAAACGCTTCAAGAGAAATCCATGTCGGCCAGCCAGAGAGCGGTCACTGTCGATGAGTGGGGCAACGCGATCGGTCTCACCGAGAAGATGATTCAGCTCGCGGCGGATGATCAGATGTCAGAGGCTGGCATTCTTCTTGGTCGGGACTTCGCGATTGTTAACGATCTCATGCTCAGAGATGCACTTTCTCTTGGGTCTCAGATCGTCCGGGCTGGAAATAGGGCCACCATGGCTGCATTAGTCGGAGGAACGGACTATTTCGATGTCGAGATGATTCGTCTAGGTGTCGAGATTCTACAGACGGCAAACGCGCCGAAGTTCATGGGCGATTTTTACGTATGCTTTGTCACGCCACACCAGGCCGCCTACCTCAAGCGCGACCCGGACTGGATCGCAGCCAACAATTACGCCAACACCCGGGCGTTGTTCAACGGCGAGATCGGTCGATGGGAGGATGTCATCTTCATCAGTACGACCCATTGTAGAAATGGGGCAGTTTCTGCGGTCAATCCTGGTTATGAGGCAACCTTTGTCAATGCGGCCACAGGGGGAGCGACACCGGTCAGCGTTTACGAGGGGATTCTCCTTGCGGATAGTGCCTACGGAAAAGCCGTAGCTTTGCCGGCAGAGCTTCGGCAGAAAGAATCTGAGGACTACGGACGAAAGCACGGTCTGGCGTGGTACTCCATCATGGGGTCCGGGATTCTCGAAGACACCTTCGTGGTTCGGATGCAAAGTGTCTAGGGGGTTGAACGCTTAGACTTCAATAAAAAAGGAAGTGGGTTATGGCAAAGGCAAATAAAAAGACCAAGTCTAAGGATGAGGCCAAGAAAGCTGTGCCGATTGCCGAGGTTGTTGCCGAGGAGCAAGAGACTTCGAAAGAGACTCCAAAAGAGCACAAGCCTATAGTTGCAGTTTCGGTTAACAGAGCCAAGAACGTGAGGCATGCGGTACAAAGTGCTGATGTCGTACATACTGCTGTGGCTTTAAAGACTTGTGTTAGATTCGTATGCGGATGGATTGTCCTTGAGGCTGGTAAAGAGGTTAAGGCACGGAAGGAAGTCATTGAGAACCTTCGTTTACAGAAACTCGTAAGGTAATAATGTGGCAACCCTTGAGCAAGTCATTGACTCAGTACGGAGGAAGGTCTCGGATTACGAGATGCCTCGAAAGTTCGATTCGTCCTATTACGAGTCGGCAGTCAAGTTTGCGCTTAGTAAGCTCAGCCACGATTATGGTGAAACTTATTTAGCAGCCTCAGATGTTCCCTACGGTAGGGAATTCCTACTCATAAAGCTTGCCGCCATTGAGATGTGCTACACGAGGGCGCAGTCTGCTGAGATTTCGGATAGTGATGATGAGGGGGTGGATGCGATTGCTTCAGTCGCTGTTCCGGATTTGGCTGTAACACAGTCTACGGATTCCCCCGAAGACACTGCGGACCGATGGCTTCGTATAGCTACGGATCTACAGGCCGAATATGACGAAGAGTTGAGCAATGATGGTGGGTCGTCTCTTGTTGCTGGAGTTGAGGTTCAAACGATCAACCGTAAGTCGATGAAAAATGGAGGATTTGCGAGCCGTAAGCTTGATCCGGGCCTTCCAGCTGTGGCGGTTTCAGCAACAGTTGCCGGCCAGTCAGTCAATCTCACATGGACAAAGCTATTTAGCGATCTGTTTCTCCAATATGAGGTGTATAGAGCCACGGCGGTTACATTTGATGACGAGGAACGAGTCGCTGCGATAGCTGATAACCATACCGTCGAGTATACGGATACGGCTCCGGGGCTCGGTGTGTATTATTATCGAGTTTACACTGTGAATCCGAACGGCATCAAGACGCCAAGCAATAGTTTGATGATCGAGGTGGTCTGATGGTCACTGAAGCGCAGGCGCAAAGGGCGACAGATAGAGCCATACGAAGATATCGGGCTTCAACGATAAGCGTTTTGAAGTTTGCATCAGCAGGTACGCCAGATCGATTCGGGCAGTCTCGGGCAACCTTCTCCCCGGGGGTGCCCGTAGTCGGTAGGGCTATCCACAATCCGACGAAAGAACAAGTCACGGTCATCGGTGACGGTGAGCGGTATGAGATTGCATTTATGTTCAGTCGTCTAGAGATGCTTCGGCGATTTCCTGCCTTGCCTGAAGGGAAGTGGATTACGACTTTGGACAAAGTTACATGGAATGGGAACACCTATAAGCTTGAGAAAGTACAGCCGACTGGGCAAGTAGGCACTACATTTTCATTGGTTGTGGCTCTGGGGTCCACTGCGGAAGGAGATAGAGTGCGATGACAGCAAGATTGTTCTATGGTGATTGGATGAAGATTCGGGCTTCGCTGAAGAATATTGATTCAGATAAGGCTGTTGGGAAGGCAGCAGAACAAATGGAATCGCTTGGTAGAGTGATCACCAGAAAGCTGAAGGCGCACATACGGAATCAGGATTTAGATTGGGCGCCTCTTTCCAGTGCTTCGATTCAGAAGAAGGGATTCGACAAGATTTATGTAAAGAGAGGGGATTATCTGAAGTCGATCACCTACGATGTAACGGTGGAAAACGGAGAAGTTGAGCTGAACGTTTACCCTGAAGGGGATCACTATTCTGGGTTGAGCATGCAGGAGCTTGCAGATTATTTGGAGTATGGAACCGCAAAGATGAGGGCCAGGCCATTGTGGAGACCTGTGTTTGCAGAGGTAGAGAATATGAGGCCCACTAAGAGTCTGTTGAGGGCTTTTGGGTCGATTATGTTTGAGGGACTTAGATAGTAATGACGAGTCTGTCAGTCAGTCAGGAGGCTCTAGAGAATGCTCTGGTTGCAAAGTATTCGGGGTTCTATCTTTCAGTCGCCGGAGGGCTGACGGAGGTTGAGGTTTTCCTGGAGAAGCCAAGCACTGAGATTGAGACTGGAAGGGTATTTCCATCGGTGTCGATAATGTATCTAGGAGAATCCGAGGACACTGAAGTACAGGAGTCGTCAGATGAGTATCCGGAAGAAGTTGGGCTTGACGGAACCGTAGACCCAAATGAGCGCATAATGAGGGATTCTTCAGATCCTATCGTGATGAGATATTCGATTGACACTTGGCATAAGGATATGGCTGCAGAAGACCAGGTTCTTTATCACGAGATGTTCCGAAGACGGACTAAGAACAAGGGGTACCTAAGAGTTCTCAATATCGACGGCGAGTACCTAGATGTATGGCTGTTCAAGGTAAACGGTAGTTTGTCTGTTCATGATTATGACGATGTGGATACGGTCATTTACCATAAAAGCATAACGGTTGAGGCTCTTGTTTACCTTACAGAAGTAGAATACGATGAGACAGTAAGAGAGAAGGTTGTCAACGAAGTCCATTGGGATGTAAAATCAAGGGAGATAGCCTCCTTGGACGAAAGAGGTCTTGTTGGTGAAGTCGATGATTTAGAGAATGTTACCGATGTTATAATTCGAGTAACAGAGGATACGGAAGAAGTACTTCCATAGAGCAACGAAACCTCCCACCAAGCATCGTCAATCCGGGGAGGATAAAAGCTGAGGAGAAAAACGATGCCATATTATACGAGACCCGATGTCTACGTAGAAGAAGTCAATACCACGGAAGGTCCAGTTCGTGCTGCGCAGACTGGGCGAGGTGGTATGCAGGCAGTAACCGAAAAAGGCCCAGTCGGAATTCCCGTGAGAACGAGGAATTTTGCGACGTGGAGAAAGATTTTTGGCGGCTATGAAGCCTCGAGCAGAGGCGATGCGGCGTATGAAGCTAAAAGCTTCTTCGATGAGGGTGGATTCGAATTGATAACGGTTCGACAGGCGCACTATCCTGATATTGATGACAGGACGTCAGTTGTAGGAATTTCTGGGCGTACTCATCGTACGTTAGGGGTTTCGGCAACTGCAGCGTCGAAGCAGAGCGCAGTCGGGCCGTTTGATTTCGTGTCTGGTGGGGACTTGGCGTTCACGGTTGCTATAGACAGTGGAGCCGGCCTAGAGCCTACGGTAGCCGGTACCGCGGGGTATATTACCAGTTCAAATGCAGATACTATCGGAGATATCGATGGAAAAACGCTTGAGGTAGATATTGATGGAGGACCAGCTCAGACCATAGAATTTTCTGGGTTAACGAATACGGCACTGTTGATGGCTGCTCAGATAAATGAGCAAATTAGGGGTGCTTCGGCTTATGTCTCAGCTGACCAGGTTGTAATTAAGTCGGATAAGCTGGGGACAGATAGTAGCGTTACGGTTTCCGGAGGAGATTCTGGTCTTTCGTGGGTCACCACAAATCAAGATGGAACGGGAAATGTGGCTGATTTGTCTGCGGTTACGGCTACCGAGATGAAAGCTATATGTGATGCAACCGGTACATTTACTACTCAAGCAGAGGCTATTGTTAATTCTGACGGATCGTTCACGATCCAGTCTTTGACTACTGGAGTAACCTCTGAGCTAGATTTCACCGATGCGAATGTCACGTTGGGATTCACAGTGGAAACCATAAACGGTACTGATTCTGGGGCCACGTATGATACTCTTCAAGTTGAAGCAGGATATCGCGGCAATAAGTCTCCGGGGGTATCAGGGGATAATCTCAAGAGCCAAGCAATTGTGGCCCCCTTTAAAGCCTCTTTGGGAGCAGGGAATGATCTGGCTGCAGATATAACGGTTGGGGATAGTGAAGTGCAAGTGCCATCTCTAGCGGGGCTTAACGAGAATTCGGTTGTCACAGTAAGTGACGGAACTCATACCGAGTACAAGGTTGTAGCCAGTAAGCGAACTGATATTTCAGGGTCGACAGTTAAGTTTTACATTGAGGTGAGCACTCCCTTTACTTATGGCTACACGGCTGCGGCTTCTACGATGCAGACGAATGAGTTTAATTTAGTCATTTACGATGGGACTCAGGAAGTTGAGCGCTGGATTGGGTTATCAATGTTGGATGTAGCTGACAACTACGTTGAAACCATTATCAATGATGAGAATATTGGTTCTGAGTATGTGGTGGCTACGGATAAGGATGCTGCCCCAGGGATTGGAGCTGATACCCCGGCGACAGAGGCAGCATCGGTTGCGTTTACGGGGGGAGCTGATGAAACCGCAAGTATGGATGACACTGATTGGATTGGGTCAATCATCGGCGGCACAGGGTTCTATGCCTGGGGAACCATCAAAGATTTCATGCCGATCTGTACCCCAGGACGAAACACTGCATTATTGATTCATCAGATGGCAGCGTATTGTAAGTCTCGAATTTATTTCGAGTATCTTACGTACGTTACAGAGGGAATGTCTGGTGCTGATTCGGTCAGTTTTAGGAACAATGTGATCGGTGTAGATTCAGATTGTTCTGCGATGTACGCGGGTGGAATTGAGGTGTTTGATCCGATCGGTGTTGGATCAAGTCCAAAGAGAAAGATTCAGGGTCTTGGGGCTCTCATGGGAATTCGGGCTCGAGTAGACTCTCTTCCAGGCAATGCAGGGGGTCCTTGGGAGGCTCCTGCGGGAGAGGGAGACTATGGAACGATTAACTATGCTTTAGACGTAGCCACCGAGTATCGGGATGACGAGACGGGTTCTATGAATGAAGCCGGGATAAATGTGATTCGTAAGTTTGGATCAACGAATCCCGTTACGGTATGGGGATGTCGAACGTTGAGCACGAATCCTACAAAGCGATTCATTTATATCAACGTGAGACGTTTCTTTCAGTTTGTCGAGAAGTCCATCGCGGATTCTACTCGATGGGCTATTCACAGGAACAATAACTTCAAGTTGTGGAGTAAGCTTGAAGATCGGGTCGACGATTTTCTCACAGACCTTATGCCGCAGGGGGCCTTCCCAACGGCAATCAAGGAGCTGGCGTTTTACGTGAAGGTTGGAACTACGAAGGGCACGATGACACAGGCCGATATCGATAACGGGCTGGTGAAGGGTGAGGTCGGTTTGGCCCCGAATAAACCCGGCGAGTTCTTGGTGTGGACGTTCACTCAATACGATAGTGGTTGGGAAGTCGCCGAGTAGTTGGCAGTTCAAGGATAAAGAAAGGAGGGCGTGATGCCCGATCCCTACAGAAATTTTAAATTCGAGGTCGAAATTGACGGTTTCGTCCGTGCAGGCTTCTCGAAGGTTACAGGGTTGTCGAGAACAACCGAGGAGATCAGCTATCGGGAGGGAGGAGAGAATGAGACTCCCCACAAGCTTCCAGGTCAAACTTCCTTTGGGGACGTCACCATGGAACGAGGGATCTCCGATGATGATGACTTCCAGAACTGGAGCGACACGATCTTCAATGTCGACCAAGTAAATGGTGAGCAGGGGGACGATGACTTCCGAAGGAAGGTTGTTGTGTATTTGAAGAACAAGGCTGGAGAACGGAAGGTCAAGTGGACGATTTTCCGCGCATGGCCTAAAGAGTTTACCGCAGGAGACCTCGATGCGAGTGCCAATGATGTGGAGATTGAGAGTATGGTTCTTGCCAACGAAGGCATCAAGCGCGAAAGTCTGTAAGTTTTAAGATTACACAGCTTTAACTACGGTATCGACACTATAGGAGACACACTATGATTGAAACCCCCCCAAATAAATTTGAGAAGATTGAAGATCCGGATGGAAGCTTTGATGACTGGGAAAAAGACTCGGAGGATGGCGTTCCGGATTTTACTCCCGATGATACGGTCGAGCTTCCTGTAGGTTTACGGAAAGATGGCCAGGTTTTTCGGACAGTTGTCATCGATGAGCTTTGCGGTATTGATGACCATTTGGTCGCGAGCAATAAGTCCGGAGGCAATGGCGCGAAAGCCATGTCGATGGTGATTTGTCGTGCGGTTCAAGAAGTACCTGGACTCCTCAGGACGAAGAAAAATTCGGAGAAGCTTTTTAACCGGGAGTTTGCTAGAGCCCTAACGGAAATTGATCGGGTCTTTTTGATTACTCGGATTTTCATGCTGTCCGGACGGAACGAGTCTGCGTTCGTCGGCCGATGTCGGCATTGTAAGAAAGTCCACAACGAGCGAGTTTTCCTCTCCCAGTTGGAAGTCAAGTCGTGGCCTGACGACAAGCCTCCACAGGTTGATTTTCATCTGAAAAAGGGTTTCAGGGAGAAAACAGACTCTGGTGAGATTGTCTTTCACAAGAATGGGCGCTTGAGATTTCCACTTGGAAAGGAGTCAGAGCTTCTGGGGAAGATGGAGAATGAGGCCGAGGCTACAGACAGTCTTCTAGCCTCGTGCATTATCAGTGTCGGGGACTATGGAAAGGTAGATACCTCCATGGTCAAGGCATTAAAGCGTCAAGACAGGGAAGAGCTCATGTTTTCCTTGAGTGAGAGCCTTCCGGGCATCAAGCAAGGTAAGTGGATCACGTGCGATTGTGGCATGGAGATGGAGCTGCGATTGGATTTGATTTCTTTTTTCGAAGGTCGGCGGAGGAGTGCGAAAAGACTTTAGAACAGCTCTATGAGTGCGTGAACTACCTGGCACACAGGTATGGCTGGACTGAGAGCCAAATCCTCCGCCTACCTATTGAAAGACTAAACCGGTATGTGGAAATGATTAACCGGGATAGGCGAAAGGAAGCAGGGAAGTAGATGGCAAGTGCAGGCAGTCAGATGCTCTTGGGAATTCGGCTTCATCTTGATGCAACGGGGATGGTTACGGGGGCTTCCGTTGCGGAAGATTCTCTCCAGCGAGTAGAGAACAAGGCAAGGAAGACGCAGAGTTCTGTAAAGAATACTGGAAATGCGATGAGCGCTGCCATGAATGCAAGTCTTGGTGTCGGGGCGCTCGGGGCTGCGGCTATGGGGGCTGGAGAAGCTCTGGATTCAGCTCTTACCCCTGCCGTGAATCAGGCAAAAAGTTTCCAGGTTGAGATGTCTCAGCTTCAATTTGTAGCAAAAGCTACTGAGAGTGAGTTGAATCGGCTTGAGCAGGTAGCCTTGAGGACAGGTTTAGAGACTCAGTTTTCTCCACAGGAAGCTGCATCAGCTATTAGAATGCTAAAAGCTGCCGGTTTATCTACAGAGCAGGCTTTGACGAGCCTTGAAGCCACATTAGATGTTGTTACAGGGTCAGCGGGTCTTCTGGGTCTTCAGACTGGAGCAACTGCAACTGCGGCTGCGTTATTAAAATTTGTCCATACTGGAGATTCTGCCAGGGAAATAATGGATGTTTTCGCTAATGCTACGAGAGAAACGAATTTGCAGTTTCAAGATTTACCTATAGCATTGAATTCTCTTCGGAATGCTCCAGCGAAATTAAGGGCGACTTCAGCTGAAATGTGGGCGCTTGTAGGTGTCATGAAAAATGCTGGCATGCAGGCGGCACAGGCTGGCCAAACTGTGGACATGTTTGCCAATAAGTTTTTAATGAATTACAGGAGACTATCGGGGTATCTTAACAAGAATAAGATTACAGAGGAGCAGTTGTTCTCGGGGTATGTTGATGAAAAGATGCCTCAGACAATTCGGGCTTTTCAGAAACTCGGAGTATCCATGTTCGATGCGCAGGGCAACGTGAAGAATATGACAAAATTCTTCGGGGAATTAGTTGATTCTGCGAAGGGCTTAACTGGCGAGAGTGAGAAGTCCTTTCTGGTTACAGCTGCAACAGTGTTCGGGGCGAGGGGAGGACCCCTTATATCTGCGCTTAAAAACATGAAACGAAAGGGTCTCGAAGGAAAAGCTGCCTTTGAAGATTTGGTTAAAACGCTTGAAAAGTCTTCCGGAGCATCCAAGGATGCTGCAAAGGCTTTTGAGGAGACTCAAGCCGGATTAGAGGTATTCATTCAGGGAACAAAGGATACGATCAATATTGCCATGGGCAAGACTGTACTTCCATATCTCAAAGTTTTTGGGAACCTCTGGAGGGATTCTTTGGGCAAATTTCTTGAGTTTGTCGACAAACACCCACTGTTGGCAAAATCTCTGATGATTACGGCTGCTGCATTTATGGTTATCGCGAAAGTTGTAGGATTTATTCTTATCGGTCTTTCAGGAATACTATTCTGGACTACCACTATAGCTCCAGCGTTGGCTGCAGTAGGAGGATTGGCAGGGATAGCGGCCCTAGGATTTGGAGCGCTTAAGGCAGCTCTATGGCCGGTTCTATTGATTGGATTAGGAATAGTAGCGGTATTCGGTGCGATATGGGGACTTATGAAGCTTTTTGATCATCTTTGGCATGGAACGTCTGTAGTTGCTAAAGCATTTCAAAAGCTGATGAATACATTTCATTGGATTAAAAAAGGCATTTCAGAGTTGTGGTCTGGAGAATCCGGGAAGGAGCAGATAGTAAAGACATTGAAAGCAATGGGGCTTTACGGGATTGTAACTGTAATCCTTGGGATAAAAAATCGGATAGCGGCAGTGTTTGACGGATTCGTGGATGGCCTTGTTGGAGGGTTCAAGGCGATATCTTTGGCGCTGTATCCGGTTGGTGTCGCCATAGGATGGGTGATTGATGCTTTTCGGAGTTTGTTTGAAGGATGGGCTCCAATGAAAGATGCTTATGCAGTTGCCAAGGCATGGAGAACGGTAGGCTTTGTTCTAGGATGGATTGCTTCAGTGGTTATGACATCGCTTATAGCATCTGTTGCGTTGTTGGCACTTCCGCTTGTGCTTTTGGCAGCAAAGCTTCTCATTGTTGGGGCGGTTATTGGAGCGGTATTGTATGGATTTTATAAGTTGGTAGGAATTGTTATCGATGTATTGGTGATTTTGTATAAAGTTGCAGTATTCGCAGTAGAAAAGCTTATTGCCGGAGTGGTAGCTATAGCAGGGTTTTTTTATGAATTGGTTAGAGGGATCTTAACAGGTTCTTTATCTATAAAAGAGGCAATTATCTTGGCTTTTGTAACTCCCTTTGATGTTGTTGGAAGGGTTTTAAAACGAGCTATGGATAGAGTCATTGGGCTGTTTGGAAGGATGAAAGTTAAGATTGGTGAATCAGGAAGGGGATTTGGTTCTTCATTTTTGAGCGGCCTAAAAGATTCATGGAATAGCGTTGTAGAGTGGTTATCAGGAGCTCTTCAGCGAGTTCGTGATTGGTTACCTGGGTCTGACGCAAAAGTTGGGCCTCTATCGACGCTTACAGATTCTGGAGCTGGATTTACAAGAGCGTTTGGTGCTGGAATAGAGTCAGGAGCTCCAGAACTCCAGAGTAAAGTCTCGAGAACCCTTGATGGAGTCGTTCCGGATACACAGAGCATGCTGTATGCTGTTCCGAATGTAACAAGGGCTGAAGATGGTGGAGTGACATCCAACACTGCGGTCACTTCTACACGAGGTGGAGTACAGATTACAGTCCAGAAGATGGAATTCCACGTGGCACAAGCCACTCCTGAGGAAGCTGAGAATTTAGCTCAACAGGTCATTGAGCGTATTCGTGAGCTGATGGATGAGGAAACGGAGGTAGAGTTCGCATGATTATCACCGGAAGAAAGGCCAACAGGGCCTATCTGGCGAAAATTCAAGATGGCGAAGTGAAGTCCACATATGAGTTTCAATTCAATCCATCCGAGGATGAAAAATCTCGTGAGGTCGAATGGGGATGGGCCTCTGCGCAGGGGACCGCGCTTCCTGAAGCGATCTTTAATAGGATTTCATCTGAGAAATTCATAATACAACTCCTTTTAGATGCAACGGAGAATTATGACATAGCGAAGGAAGGTGTCAGGGCGGACATTGCAGCGATTGAGATGTTCACGATGCCTGATCCCGAGAGATTTTCATCAGATCTCGGGCAGGTCGCGGCGCCCCCGCAAGCGAGATTTGGAATCGGCAATGACGTTTTCACGGTTGTAATGGATACAGTTACCACAAGGGTAGTTCGACGAAATACTAAGATGCATCCTACGAGGGCGTATGTAGACCTCGCGATGAGCACTACGTTTACGGACATAGCTCAGATCCAAGGCATTCTAATAAGAAATTCAGAGCTGGCGAGAAAAGTCATGGTATCTAGGAGGGGTTAATGCTGTTTGTGAGCTCGCGGTATACGACGATTGGAGCGAAAAATTATACTGTATCGTCGGGAGTCACTGTTGGGTTGATTAGGCCTCGGTCAACTACAGTCGTTCCAGAGGGAGAAACAGAGGCGTATACCGTTAAAGCTGGAGAGACGTTTGAGACGCTTGCGTACAAGTTGTTTGGGAACGCTCGAAAGTGGTGGATTTTGGCCGACATGAATCCCCATGTATTTTGGCCATTGGACTTGCAGGCTGGAGATCAGATTCTTCTACCATCGAAGGTGCAGGCGCAGTTGTCATGAAAGAATCTGTAATAGCTCTATGGGTCAATGGTCGTGGGATGTCTCACGAATTGACTCGGCGCATCATGTCTCTGACCTTCAAGCACAGACGGAACAAAGCCGATTCAGGGACAATTGCGTTTAGGGATCCGAATGCAGAGTTGTTCGATACGAGGATTTTCAAAAAGGGCCAATTACTTCATTTCATCGCTGGATGGACTGATGAGGCTCTTCCAGCTGGGCCATTCATGGTGAAGTCCTATAAGATGGCTTTCCCAGATAATGGAGAACCAACGTTGACGGTCAACTTCCAGGACTTATCACACAAGCTCGATAAGAAGCAGAAGCGACGAAAGCATATCGGGAAGGCATCAGCTATCCTTATGAAAATCGCGGAGGAACATGGTCTAGGGTACGACGTGGATTCTATTGATGGGCTGGAGTTTTCTGATGATTTTCCTCTGAATCAGGTATCTATGACGGATGCGGGGATGCTTCAAGTTCTTGCGGATCGTTATGGCTATTCATGGGGAGTGTCGAATGGAAATCTGATCTTCAAGCGTCCCGCCGACAGGCAGATGAAAAAGCTCGGGAAACCGAGGGTGTTGTCATACCGCATAAATGACTGTTCGTTATCTTCGTTTAGTCCGGAGGTTAAGTTTCAGTCGTTGGGGAAAAAGAAGGCACCGAATAGCCCGACGGAGAATATAGATTTTCTAGCCAAGGGAGTTGGGGATTTCATATCAAAGATTCTGGCCGGAGATATGACAGAAGAGGAGCGTCAGGAGCTGTTTGCAGAGCATAAGGGAGAAGCAGAAGAAGCGGTATTGATCGAGGAGAGTATTGGGTCTCTTCTTGAGAAAAATGTTGGGGAAGGGTTCAGGAAGTTTTATTACGAGGCTGTGGATAGTACAGAGCGCTTGATAAGTTGGGCCTCAGATACGGGATACCAGACTACGAGAGAATCGTTTGGTAAGACTGAGAATCAGTGGTTCACAGAACAAATGAAAAGAGATGTGGCCACGCATGTTGATAAGAACAAATGTGACGATCCAGATGCGGAGCAGTCTATCTATGATGAAGTGTGGGTGCTTGAGCATTTAGATATGACGTTGGCAACACCTGGAAGCATGCCTGAGGCCGAAAGGCGTCGAAAAGGGAAGCTTGCGAAGATTCGAGAGTTGGTTACGGCGGACTTGAAGTTGACGAGAGCTTCGATGTCATATCATCCCGGGGAGACACTTATCGTTTCAGGAGTCGGGGGGTTTTTATCCGGGGAATATCTTATCAAAGAGGTGAATCATTCTTTTCAGAGGGATGGGATGCCGTTCAATACTTCCATGAAGGTCTCGAGGTCTCGTCTCGGGACAAGCAAGGCAGCTCTGAAGCGAATACTCAAGCAGGAGAAGAGTATCAGAAGAGGGGTCATCCCGATAACGGGCATTCAGGAGGAGCAATTTGAACCCGAGCTTGCAAATGTGGGGATTGTAAAAAAGGTAGATGATGCTTAGCAACGAAGAGTTTAAGCGACGGTATTCTAAGAGGTACTTTGGGAAGTACAGAGGCGCTGTCGTGGATATAGAGGACCCAAAGAAGCTCGGCAGAGTGAAGACAATTGTCCCGGCTGTGATGGGGAGTGAGGATGACATCGGATGGGCGTTTCCTCTTCCTGCATCGGGCGGAGGAGTCAATACGGGGGATCTTCAGCTTCCAGAGAAGAACGACTACGTTTGGATCGAGTTTGAAGAAGGTGACACGAGTCGACCTCTGTGGAGACATGGGTCTTGGGGGATACGGAATGATGAGAGCATGGTTCCGAAGCATTCTCGCGGCGAACCGGATGAGACAGATTATGTTTTCAGGGAATCGGGGAATGTTCCACCGACGCAGTTCAACGGGCAATATGGGAACGTCAGAGTCCTCCAAAATCGGTCAGGTGGAAATTTCATAGAATTCGATGATACTCCCGGCGAGGAGCGTCTTCAGATTGCGCACTTGACGAACACTCGATTGGAGTTCACTGCCGATGGAAGCTACCAGGAAGTGGTTGCCGGCTCATCTAGGAGAAAGATTGGAGCCAACCATAGTGTCGAGGTGTCGGGGAAGCAGGATTGGCTTATCAAAGGGCCGAGCGTCTTCAATGCTGAGGCTGAGAGGGTTGAAACCTATGGGGGTCCGTTGACACAGACCTTCGGCGAGTTGAACCAGACTGCCGGGGCTGTGCGCCAGCGTTTGGAGTCAAAGACGCAAGTTGTAACGGGTTCATGGGCAGTTCAGTGTGGTGGCCAGGGAAGCATGATGTTCAACGGGGCGTTGGCGTTCATGATTCAGCAGAATCTCCAAATGACTGTACTTGAGAACGCAGAGATTTCGGTATCGAATGCAACGGGGATCCCGACAGCGGATTCGGTTCTGTTGCACGGGTATAATGGCAACGTTCACATTATGGCATCGGACGTAACCGGTGCCGCGATAAAGGCAGAAGTCTTGTTGAAGGGAAACTCTCCTACGGGCAACATTTTGCTCGGGGGCGATCTGGCCACGGAGCCAATGGTTCTAGGCACGTTGTTCAAATCCTGGTTGGTCACGATGTTGGCTCATACGCATCCTACAGGAACCGGGCCGAGCGGGGTTCCTTTAGAGGCTGCAGCGTTGGTTGCTCAGATCGATTCATTTCTGTCGACGGTGATAATGGGGAAGATGGCATGAGCATGCTGGCATACGCGGCTCAGTTTACGGCTGACCTTGGAGATCTTTGGGCGAATGCGGATGCGAATACAACGGTGTACGATACCGCCGATCTAATCGAGGATTTCTGGGGAAATTGCGAGGTCACAGGGTATCCACAGCCAGCAAATCAGACTAATGTCATACCTCAGTCGTCATACGCAGGTTTTGCGGTAATCGAGCAGCCATTGGCGTCTCACACACCGGCGATTGCAGCGCAGGCGTTTGAGACGGGGCTTACGGCTTTGTGCATTCAGACAACTTTTGTTCTGGTTGCTCCACCATCGGCGGTACCGCCTACAGCTCCACTTCCAGGGGGAGCCGCTACACCGGGCCTGCTCACGACAGCTTTGACCGCGATTTTCACACAGGGAGCTGCTGAAGGAGCTTCTACGCCAACAGCTCCTCTTGTGGCGGCTGAGATTATAAAGTTTTTAAATGGTTGGATATGCAATGTATTGATTCCGCCGGCTACGTCTCCGGTACCGATACCGATAATTTGATGGAACAAAGCAATGAAATAGTCCTTTGGGACAGAGCAGAAAAAGTCGTCGAGAGATGCCGGAGAGCAAAGGCTGGGAGCCTAGCTGAGAGGACGGTTGCGATTGCGGAAGGTATCGTTTGGGTTGCAGAGTGGGAGATCAAAAAGCTCACGAAGCAGATAAAAGCTCTTGGGGTAGTGATGAAAGATAGATCTGAAAGAGGGCGTGGCAATGGCTGAATGGCAAAGCTTCAACCCGAGTGATTTGATTCCATCTGAGATTGTCGATTTAGCTTCGGCATGTTCGACTGTAGGGGACCAGCTTGCAACGGTTCTTGAGACTGCGGCTACGATTCTCGATGTAGCGAAGAATTTTGTAAGCGGATTTTCAGACCCACTCGCTACCGTTACGGAAGCTCTTCAGGATCTAATATTGTCAACGGTTCAAGCGTTCACCCAGACTGGGATTTACATGTTAAAGCATGCCCCACTATCGGCTAAAATTCCGGCGACACCTTCTAGATGGCTTCGGGACGTTGCCTATTCGTTGGATGATTTGTATGACGAAGAGCGTCCAATTTTGGTTGATGAGAACGCGTATGTAGGCGCAGTAGTCTTCCTTGCGACATCCCAGTACTACAAGGACGTTCAGAGTCTGTTCAACAACATGCTGAAGCTATTTGGCATAGTGGGGCCAACGTTGGATCAGATTGCATCATGGAAGAATGTTGGTGATCCGTTTGTAGTCATTTCCGGGGTAGGAAGGGCTCCAGATTGGGAGTCTAAGAGAATGATTGACTTCATGCCAGACCTTGGAAAAGTCGCGGATTTATTCCTGAACTTTTCAAATAGTGTGGCTGCAGCACAAGACGCTTCCTCTCTATACGGAGTGTTCGCGGACCAACTTTCTATGAAAGCTGATGCGCTAAGAGCAATATCCAATGATGTGACATCGTTGGTTGAGAAGCTCACGGAAAACATGGGATTCGAGGGGGCTTACATGCTTCCAATTTATGGGCAAGGGGATAAGTCATGGCTTCAGCAGCAGTTAGTGAATTCTACCGGAGGACCCGTGGATTTGCCAGATGCACAGTTCTCTCTAGGTGTGATATTCTTGGCTACAGGTGGAACATCAGAGCCTGCTGATTTGCTGTTCACATTGATGGGGTTGGAAACGGAGTAGACATGGCTGGTTATCCAAAAGGAATAAAATTTCCGTTCAGAGTTCAGCCTGCCGGAGGAATTGGTTTGGTGGGTGAGGCCGACAAGGTCACGTCAAATCTTCATGCGTTGGTTCTTACTTTTGTTAATGAGCGTTTGATAATGAAGAATGTTGGGACAGTAGGATACATGGCTGTTATGCGAAACACGGGTATGGTTGGGCTTATTAGAAGTCTTGTTGTAGAGGCCATAACCACTTATGAAAAACGGGCCACAAGATTATCAGTAAGTGTAGTTTCGAAGGAAATTCATGGAGAGCAGCATGTATTTGCGGACATCTCCTATGTATTTTCGTTATCGGGAGAACCGAAGAACACTTCGATACAGCTTACATAGGAGGAACTATGCCAACAGTCACACTACTCTCGGGAAACGTTGCACATGTAGATCTGGAGGCGAGAGACTTTGAGAGTTACAGGAATGCCGTTTTAGGTGAGGATGGTCTTGCGGACCTGTATATGCCAAACTGGACCGATAGGTCTGAGCTTGACCTTGGTGTAGCTCTCACGGAAGTCTTTTCTTTCATCGGGGATAATTTATCCTATTATCAGGATAGATGTGCAAACGAAGCTCTTCCGTTGACATGCGTAGAAAGGCGTTCGGTCATCGAGCATAGTCGATGGATTGGATATGAATTGAGGCCGATACAGGCTGCCTCAGTAGAGCTGACCATTGTCACAAATGCAGCTGGAACACTGCCGGCAAAATCGAAAATCTTAGTTGATACTTCTGATGGGTCAAACCAAGCTACCTTCGAGATTTATGCTAAGTTCGAGTCAACAGGAGCAGGGACCTACGCAGGAATTCTAGCAGTGCACGGGGAGTCAAGGGAGGATACTCCACAGTCGAGTACAGGGGCTCCAGGGCAGCTATTTGAGCTTCAGGCGTCGCCTATGGCGTTAGGGCCGGACGGTTCTCCATCTCTAGAGGTGTTGGTCACAGAGGGAGGACCTCCTGATGAGTGGGTATTAGTCACGAATTTTTTGGAGTCATCTACGGCCGATAAGGTTTACAGAATTTTTACGGATGAAAATGATCGAACGACAGTTCAGTTTGGTGATGGGGTAAAAGGGAAGATTCCAGAATCTGGTGTCGGAAATATTCAGTTCAATTATCGTGTTGGAGGTGGAGTTTTAGGAAACCAGGTTGGGCCAAATAAGTTGACAAGATTTCCTCAGCAGTATCAGTTTATTGATTCTGTTACAAATCCCCTTCGGCCATCCGGAGGTAAGGAAAAGGAGACCATCGACGAGGCGAAGGAAAACGCTCCTGCAAGTCTTATCTCTATGGAGAGAGCTGTAAGACATGATGACTATGCAGTTCAGGCGAAGAAAGTGTCAGGTGTTGCCGATGCGAGTGCCTCACGAGATGATAGAAATCCTTTAGCTGAAATTGTAACTTTGGCAGCATTTGGCGAAAATCCTATTCCGACAGGATCCTGGGACAAATGGACTCAAACGGGAACTGGGACATTAGGAAATGTCGGAAGCCATCTTTTGACAGTGTGTACCACTCCGGTTATCTTAGACATTCGTCCATGTAGACCAATAGAAGTAAATGTAGCTTATGAAGTCTATTTTATAAAAACAATTAGAATAGAGGACGGTATTGTAGCCGTAAGGCAAACGATTACAGATTTTTTCTCCACGAGTCTACAGAAAATAGGTGTTCAGTGTCCCGTGTCGGGGCTTACGCAGAATATTGAGGGTACTTATGGCGTTGATTATTTAAATGTCTTAAGGTTTCAAAGAACACCGTTGGAGAGGCGGCTGTCAGGACAATATTCAGATATTAGTTTTGATATGTCAGGATATGGACCTGAGACATTAAAAGATAGGTGGACCGTCTCATTTATTACGTCGAGTACGTTTGAAGTTCAGGGTGAAAACTCTGGGCTTCAGACTAATATTGGAACGTTAGATTCGGTTTATTATACAGATGACGGTGGGTTTTCGTTTACAATTTATGGAGGGTCAATACCACCGTTGGTTAGAGAAAAATGGGAGATTGTCACAGGAGCCTATGTAGGAAATATTGATCCAGATTATGACGAGATATGCTTGCTACCAGAAGGAGTTGAGATACCTATAACCCCTCAGGTATCTGAGTAATAGAACTAAGTTAGGGGTAGAAGAATTGGAGAAGCGCAGTGTCGACAAGCGATCCACCGAGGGGAAGAGATATTAAGGCATTACATGCCAGAATAGAAAGATTGGAACAGAACATGAAAGCGGAGCTTGATAGGAAAGTAGACTCGAAGGTTTACGGTGTTGAAATCCCACAGCTTAAGGAGTCTGTCGGAAAGCATGAATGCCATCAGGCAGCTACTATCGCAGTTATGACCAACAGTATGGCCTCAATTGAGAAGAGTGTTCAGAATATTGAGGGAAGTTTAAACCGGTGGAAGACCTTTAAAATTGGGGGAATTCTAGCAATTGTGTTGGCTGTAATATCCGGTGCAGCGTACTTAATCAATACGGATTCAAAGACAGAAACGGTGAAAGCTTCTGTTAAACGAATCGAGTCTCAGATAGATGAAATAAAGCCTGGAAAGTACGCTGAAGCGAGAACGCTTAGAACAATTCGTGAGGCTATAAAAGAAGAAATGTCGAGAGTCAACTAGATGGGAAGTGTGCGGGAGGAATGTCCATTGGTGTTGAGTCATGAGCAAATTGTGGTTACTATAGATGAGCTGGACGTCACTGTAGATAGGGCTTTAGTGTGCACGGTTGAAGATGACTTGATAGTATCACCCGAAGTAGAATTAGTGTTATCCTTAATGTGCGATAAGGAGGGTTAGGTATGACTACTCCAATAGTTTTGAGAGTCACTAAAAAGAGGCATTCTCAGCGGCCGTATTTTCGTATAAATGTTAAAAATAGTGAAGGAGTTGCATTTGATTTTACCGGAGCTGTTGGAGCGACTTTTATTATGTATACGAAGGCTGAAGTACCAGTCGAAAAAGTTAATGCTTCGGCGAATATTGTTGGGGATCCTGATGAGGGATGTCTTGAGTATCAATGGGCTGCTTCTGATGTGGATACGGAGGGGGAATTTTTAGCAGAGTTTGATGTGGATTATGGTGATGGTGAAACCATGACATTGCCCGAAAACGGAAACATTCTGGTTACGATTTTCGCAGATGTGAACGACGCATAAGGAGCAGAGATGGCTGCCAAAATAAATATTGAAGTAATCGGTCATCCACAAGGAGACCCAGGTGACCCAGTAATACATCCTTACACAGTTATTCAAAGTTCATCGCCTACGGTTCAGCTGTCGTTGACAGATACTATGGGTGTCACACAATATTTCTGGACACTTGTATCCAGGCCTTTAGGGTCTACGGCGGTTATCTTAAACTATGCTAGTGCCGTAGCGGAGTTCACTCCTGACACGGGGCTTTATGGAACTTATATAGTTAAGTGCTTAGTCAATAATGATTATGAGTTAACGAATGGTTTAGGGTTTACCACTGAAAGACTTGAAATAAGAATACCGAGTGCGCAAGAACGTGTTGAGTTTGATAGTGAAGTCGGATGGGATGCGGCTATCCAAGATTTTATGCGAAAAGTCGAGGCTCACTTCAGTCTAGGGAGCGATGACCATACACAGTATATATTGACTACTGGATCGAGGCCATTTTCAAATGGAGTTCAAGTAGTCAATAGTACTCCGGGAGACCCCGCATTGTCCCTTAAAGGCGCTTCCGGTCAGACTGAAGACTTATTGAAATTTATCAATAGTTCAGATTCACTACTGGCTTCAGTTGAGGCATCTGGTCATATTAAAGCTCGAACAGTCTCTTTTAATCAATGGCCTACGATTAACGCTTCCGGGGGCTCTGCGACCGTAGATTTTTCAAGCTATCAGAAGGCTACGGTAAACTTAAATGATGAAGCTTCTATTACGCTTACACTCGGCACACCGAAAGGTCCTGGAAATTATATGATTGAATTTGTGCAGGGGTCAGCAGTGGAAACCACGTCAATTACGTGGGTTACTGAAGGGGTGTACCCGCTTGACGAACCGTTGGGGGGTTTTATGTTTAATACAAATTTAGACGGGAGAACCGCTGTCGGGGTGTATTTTACAGGGTTGAGGTGGGCAGTTGTTGGTACGCCTCTTCAAGAGCTTCTAAGCAGTTAGATACCAATGTATGAGAATTTTCAGATAACCGCATTGGGTTCCAAGCCAGGACACGCATTCGAGAATCCACGTGTTATTGGTGTATCTAAAATCCTACTCCTCCCCATGTATAGCACTGATATAACTATTTTTGATTGGATGACTGAGACCCTAACTACACTAGGGTCTGTGGCCTACTCTGGGTCCACAACCGACGCTTTGTTAGGTACTATTACATCGACTGGGTCGGATGGTAAAACGTATATAGCCCCGAGACGGGCAAATCGTTTCTACCGCATCACACCTGCAATGGTTTTGGAGGAGTTCGGGAGTCCAATTTCGTCCGAAGACTTAGACCTGTTCGAGTCTTGTGTTTACTATGATGGGTGTATCTACTACATTCCATTCGTCCATAACTACTTGGTTAAATACAACATCGCGAGTGATACGTGGGATTATACGTTCGCGCCAGCGGTGGGTTGTTTCAAGACTTTTATGCTTGACGGTCAATATTTATATCTAGCCCCCTATCAGTCCACCCTAAACATAGTTCGTATCAACTTGGCCACAGGTAGCGTGGTTAATGTGGGGAGCCCCTTGCCGTCGGGGTTCCAGTGCCGTGTCGGCGACGTCGGGTCTGACGGGTGCTTGTACACGGTGGATTACACATCGCCTTCGGTGGCGAGGTTGATAAAGATAGATCCCGTGTCCTTGGATTGGTCGTACGTGGGACCTGACATGGGGTCTCTATCGGGGTATCTCGCGATAAGATTGCGCGCAATAGGGAACCATATCTACATTTTTAACCGGGACCGGTATACCTCATCTACATACTACGGTTTGATGAGATACAATGTTTTGGATGAAACCATAACTAGCGTTGGGGGGTCGCCCCCGGATTGGAGGTTTGCGTATCGTTCGGACTTCCATTATGCAGGTGCCTCAACCGCGTTGCGAACGGGCACGGGTCAGTTCAGCGTTTTCTCGTTCAACAATCCGACTCAACCCTCGGAAAGCGTTTTAGACCTACAGTCGATAACAGGTAGCTACACTTATATTTTGTGTGGTGACTACTATTCAGGCAAGATGTATGCTTTCCCCCGTAACAACGAGGGGGGTACGTATTACCGGATAACTAACCTATCTACGTTCTACAACGCCCCAATCATTGGCGCAAGCTTCTAAAGGTGAAAGTATGAAAAAGGAAAACAAGAGGCAAGGCATTTATCGAAGACAGTTTCGTGAACGCGTTTGCCAGTATAGGCACACATTTTTGAGGCTAAAATGATTGGTTGGGGAATACAGTATTTTGGGGTTTCTTCTTGGGGTAGTGTAGAGTCATTATCTCCCCAAGAAACAGTTTTAGTAGGAGATTTTAATTTTAAAGTCGTAGCTACTGAGGAAGGCCATAAGATAAAGATCACATTAACTACACCCTCAAGTGACGACAGCCCAGGATGGTCGAGATATTTTAGAATTTTGCGTAAGCGAAGTGAATGGCCACAAAGTTTTGATGATACGGATGTAGAGATAGTAGCTGACACAGTAGAGCCTGGATCTGTAGATTATACCTATGTTGATGAAGGCCTTATTTCAGGAGAGAACTATTACTATAAGTTGTTTCTGCTCGGTACGGATGGAGTTTGGTATTCCGGTATTTCAAATCAGGATTCAGCATATCCATATTCTAGATGGGGACTTGGTGACAGCATGTACCAGAGTCTTCCTAGAGGTTGGAGATCTCATGATACATCAAAGGACTTATATAATTTTTTAGGTATAATCGGAAGTCTTGCAGATGATATTAAAACAGATTGTGAGTATCTTAAGACTCTGTTTTCTATAAACGATGTTCATGAGGATCTGATATTAATCGCGGATAGTAAGATTGGATGGCCAACATGGTTACATGCAGGAGGCATTCATAAAAGAAGAGACTCTGCGGCGGCTGTGGACACATACAAGAGAATCGGAACCGAGTACGGATATGCTCAGCTCGTAGAGACCGCCACAGACTGGGAGCTTACTACCGCTTGGGGATGGCAGTATATTATGTGGTCCAATATTGTTCAGTGTACAACTCCGGACTTATCCGACCCAGAGATAAGAAAAGATCTTAACGGACCGAACGACAGGCTTAAATACACAAACGACGTTTCAAGATGGCAGTCGTTCACTGGGCTTGGGTTTTATTTAACCGAGATTCCAGGTGTATCCGGGCCATTTACACAGGATATGTGGGATAGGGTTTTATTCCTAATCGAATGGGGAAAAGCCAGTTATGTTGTGTATCAGGTTCGGCTTGTGCCTATTTCCGAAGAAGAGTATCCGGCTGAGGAGATCTTAGATGATTATGAAGACATATAAGGAGACCAGTAATGGGAAGGTTACATAATAGAGGTGAGCATCTTGATAGAGCTTTTGTAGTCGGACGTTGGCAGGATGTTTTAACATATAGAAACGGAGACCGAAAAATTCTTCCAGAGGGGAGCTTTGAGTGGGGATGGAATCAGATTCAAAATGTATTTAAGAAGCTTCTAGCGTGTTGGTGCAGGGCTGAGTCTGGATACGGTCGGATAAATTTTTTAGGCATAGGAGAGGGTCTTCCTGGATGGGATTCAGTGCCTCCCGTACAGGGTTATGACCAAGTGACCTTAACCCATGAGTATTGTCGATTAGAGATTCCACAAGGAAACATCGTTTTCATAGATTCGGATAATCTCCCAACAGGGTATCCTACAAACAAGTTGGAGGTCACCGTTAATATTGGTTATGATGATGCAAACGGAACGATGAGAGAGTTCGGATTGTTTGGGGGTACCGCTACTTCAGCACTTGATTCCGGAGAAATTGTCAACTGGATTGTCCATGATAGAATCGACAAGACCTCAGGATTTGAGATACAGCGTAAGGTACGAATAGAGTTCGTCGTACCAGTATAGGAGAAAATCATGCCAGGTAATACGCCAAACATTAGCGACGATACATTCAATTTTATAAAGGCATACGCCAAGGTCGTGATGCAGCAGGGTGTCCCGATTCTAGACTCGGATTGGAATGAGCTGCAAGACATTATAAGAATGGCCACCATACGACAGAATATTTCTACGTTGGGGAATTGTCGTTTAGCTCCTGGGCCGTCTAGTAAGACTGCGGGGTTTATTATTGGGGGGGATGGGTCTAGCAATAATTTTTATTTTACTCCTGGATTGGCATGCGTTGAGGGAGTTGTTGTGCCTTCTGAGCATGGAATTGCTGAGCCTTCCTCAGATGTTTGGTACGATAGCGATGACAACTATTTGATGGATGGAGCTGTTACAGGTGTTGGTAGTGGAACAATTATAGATGAAAACACCTTTTTCGAGTCGTTTATGGATGTTGATGGCACTATGTGGGGTTCAAGTTGCCGTATTAAAATGACGTCTGGAGTCGAAGTAGGAAACATCTTTGTAATTTCATCTCGAGTTGACGCAACTACTTTGACACTCTCAGGGGGAACAGGGTCTATAGCCGTAGGTGATACGTATAAAATGTTACCCCCTACATTGACGACACCGGTTTCTCCTCGAGTAGATGAAGTATATCTTCAGGTATGGTTTGACGATATCAATTCAGAGGAGGATACAAACCTTCTCAATTTAGCTTTGGGTCTTGAGCCCTCGCATAGGGCGAAGATTCGGTCAGTTGTTCGAGTTGCAGAAGGTGGAGTTACTCCCACAACTCCGAACCCCTATTCACTGGGAGTTCGGTACATGAAGATTGGGTTTATAGAGAGGACTGCTTCGGCGGATATTCTGTCTGGATATTGTGAGACAGCCAACAATGCAGTGATTAAGGCAGGAGCTGGAAGTGCCGATACCCTAAGTGATTATCCACAGCTTTTGTGGCGAAATCTCGGGTTCAAGGATGATGCAGAAGTAACTGCATACACAATGAGCATTTATCAGTATGGGCCTGCATTAATACTTGTTAAGGGAGCCTACATAGGGGACGATGGGCATATTTATATCGGGGTTAATCCAGTTGTAGCCTTTTACGCAGATACTTATGGGAGAATTCGATGGACACCGTATGGGTCTGTCGGACAAGATATGGGATTTTACGGGGATGAGTCCACCTTCAGTTGCCTAAACGATCTTTATTCGACTGGCCCAAATTTTAAGGGTGGAGATGCAGTCGATATCCACAGTCGTCTAAGACTTCAAGAAGGAGCATGCATTCAACTGAGTGATGATTCACATATCATCGGAGATGTAGATGCAGATTCAGGAGCGATGAAGCTCTTTGCGTCTGAAACAGGGTGGGAGGCCCAAATATTGTATACTCCAGATGAAATTTGGTGGCTTCTGAATACGACTTATGACAGGGCAACAGGGCAATATGTTTCAATCTCACCGACAGCTGCGAGTTACTTTGTCCGGTTCATACAAGGGAGTCTCCGTTTCATGTACCATATATATTCGGCCAGTCCTTGGTATCTAGCTGATTGGTCCTATCGTGTGGCTGTTGATCCATCTAGAGTGCATGCACATGATTTCAGTATGACACGTGAGATGGAGAACTACGCTGTTTCTGATGAGAAGGTTTTTTCGCGGGAGATGGGGTTTCTTATGGTTCGTATGGAGCATTTTACTCAAGGTCGACACGTAGCTCTTTATCGGACTGAAGACAATGCGTCTATTTTTGAAATGATAAGTGGTAACGGGGCATATTTTGATGCTCAGTATGACCACAGCGGAACAGTTAATGTGTATCCTAGTGGTACAGATAATTTCCTCATTCAGAATAAGGTTACGCAGCCTGTGGATATCGGGTATGGTTATATAAGGCTTACAGACATCTAGTAATCTAGGTGACAACGCCGGTGCCCCAGGCTAATGTGGGCGTAAGGAGGTAGGCAGTATGGCCCGTAATATGAGCAAACGAGACATTTTGTCCGTAGCGGCCAGTGGTGTAGCTGCAAAGAAGCTTCATCAGTACTTGTTGGATGTGAGAAATGACACGATCAGCCTTGCAGCTGGAACGACGTTGTACCATCAGGGTATCGACGACAATGCTTTGGAGGGCCGTTCGGACCCTTCGGGCTTGGCGGAGTGCCTTGTAGTGGTAAACTCCCTTCGAGGAAAAATCGTTTCTCATTTGGCATCCACGGGACAAGCTGGTGCGCATGCGGTGGCTTCGGCAGAAGAAATCGAGGCTCCGGCCGCGACGGATCTGACCACGGCCAACACGTTGGCAACTGAGTTGAAAGTTGATTTCAATACTCATTTGACCGAGTCTGGAGTTCATCTCAACAATGATTCGACCAACACGGTCACGGCAGCGAATGCGACGACTTTAGGAACGTTGGAAACTCTGTTGGCGGACATCAAAGCGATGAACAACGCCCACGTAGCAGCCGCTTTGACGGCGGCGTATGTCATCTAGAAGGAGAAAGATATGACGTTGAAAATTGGTTATGATGTATTCAAGGGTGCATCACAGGCCGGAACAAACGATGGGACTCCGGGTGTGGTGCAGGCAGAAGTCGACGGTACAACGGCCTACTATATGCGGGTACAGCGGCTTTCTGATAGTTATTATTGGAACAATACGGCCAAGGCGTTTCAGGCCGCAGTACCGGGTCAGAGTGACGAGATCTTGATTCAGGGGTCTGACGGAGTTTCTGGGACTTCAGGGAATCGAAGATTGAGTGACCGAATTCCGTATGAAGCCCTTGTAGGGATTGACAGCAACGGATGCAAGATCACGGTGTATCCAGATGGAGGGAACGTAGACCTACCGGCATCCAAGGTTACAGGGTCAGCACCGTTCACCTTGGCGCCGGCGGATACTTTGGTCTTGGATGTGGATAACGTTGGAGCGGCTACGGCAACGTTTGACGCGGCGGCTGGGTATCAAGATGATACCACGACATACGCGGTTGCAGACCAAGATGGGAAATATATCGACATCACTATTGATGGCGGTACGGCTCAGAGAATAACATTCTCCGGCTCTACCACGTCTCTTCAGAGTGTCATTAATCAGATCAATTCGGCTCTCATTGGGGGTTCTGCGGAGGATAACGGGAGTACCCAGCTTCGTGTTAAGTCCGATATGCGAGGTACGGGAAGTTCTGTGAGTATTTCAGCGGGGACATCCGGACTCACCTTCGCAGCTGCGGTTGCCGGCACGGGTGACGTGGTAGACATAGCAGCTGTAACGATTGCGGAGTTGAAGACGGTTATTGAAGCCGATACTACGGCGTCTGTATCGGATAATGGAGACGGTACGGCTACCATCGTCAGTCCTACCGAAGGAGATGATTCAGAATTGGATTTTCAATCGGGGGATGCTGTTACGAAGCTCGGATTGAGTGTTGAGGTCGTAACCGGCAACACGGCCACAGATGGCTGTTCGATTACGCTTGAGTTTGAGCTCGACGCGTAGTATTCTCAATTCTGCGACTGTCATTGAAAAGCCTTTGCGGTAGGGAACTGCAAAGGCTTTTCTATTTTTTAAGCTCACAGTATACTTTAAGTAGGAGGTACCATTATGAGTACGATTCAAGAAATGTGGAGTTTTTTGTCAAATGAAGTTTGGCCTCATTGGATGGGAATTGCGTATGCTTTGGTGTTGTCGGTAGTCGCGCAAGTGTTGAAAACCCGCCTACTAACCGCGGCGATGGCTGCGAAGTATAGGTGGGTCTTCTGGACCAGACGGGTGTACCCGTTGGCTCTTCTCATGTTGAGCGTTGTGGTAGGAGTCATCGCTCAAGGAGAAGTTGCTCCGGGTGTCGACACGGCTGGTAAGAAAATATTGTATTTCTGCGCGATGGCTTGCATATCGATGGTTGGATTTAACATCGTGAAACAATGGGTCAAAAAGAAGTACGATGTGGATATATTCATAGGGGAAGTGAATAAGTCATGAAAGCTTTGAAGTGGGTTAAGGAACACTTGGTATGGATTCTTGGAGGTATCATTGCAGTTCTGGCTGCGATATTGGCTGTCTCCTACGAGAAGGATAAAGCCAAAGCAGTCTATCTCGGAAAGAAGATGGATGCGCTGAAGGTTGAGAAGACCCGTATTGAAAAACTTCGGAGAGGTACAGACAAAGTTGTGAAGGAACACGACAAGACTCAGCAACGAATCGCTGATGAGTCTGCGAAAGTTGATACGGAGATAGAGAAGGTGAGGAATGAAGTCAAAGAGCTCAGTACTGATGAGGTTGTTGATCGCTTTAACCGTCTTTACGGTGAGTAGTCTAGGGTATGCGCAAAGTGTTCGTTTAGAGTACCAGGGGCAATCAGGAGTTTGGTTTCCGGATGATATGGCAAACAAGATTCTTGTGGATGTAGAGACTCTCCCGTTACTAAAGAAAAAGATTGAGT
>Ga0307420_1000138_pt1 | contig 34240 bp, 42 predicted proteins | sample SalMarWE160240MG_2_FD_202167 | JGI IMG/M metagenome (GOLD analysis project Ga0307420, IMG submission 202167) | Salt marsh sediment microbial communities from the Plum Island Ecosystem LTER, Massachusetts, United States - WE1602-40 | ecosystem: Environmental > Aquatic > Marine > Intertidal zone >... | reverse complement strand
GATTAATTCGGGAAGTTGACCCATCATTATGAACAAGACCAAATTCAAAACAGCAAACATGATAATTAATGCAATATCTCTGCTCTTCACTTGGAGCCCCCGACAAATTTGAACGGCTTATAGAAACAGTGTTATATAGACTAAAATATTTAGCACTTGCTACAGTAAATTAAGCCGTACATAAGTATTAGTGTGATTCTGGCTTAGCAACGACCAACAAGAAATTGCCTGCGCACCCGTAAATTCCTGGTCCCGAATATCTCCACGATGGTCCAATATACGTTGTAAATGCTTGGAAACCGTCAAATTCTATGCCCATGAGGTAACCAGAAGGTAGGTTATAAGAAATTGTTGAATGTATTTCATCACCAAACGCATCAAATATGATGCAAGCAGGATCAAGTTTGTATTTTGGCGGCAATAGTGGTATTGGAATTGTCCAACCAGCGAACAGGGTTTTTCCTTTGTTCCAAACTTGAAGCTCTTCAGGTTTCACTTTTATTACATTTTCTCCGGCAGGAGTTCCCGCAAATTGTACTTTGTTACGAGTGATTAAGTCTGGGGGTGCGTCTGTGACTATAGCTACTGGAACAAATTCTTCACCTTCCGGAGTCTTTAACCATAAGTCGATCCGTAAGAGGCTGATTCCTCTTTTGCTATAGGCATGTTCAAAACGATTAGATGCGATTCTTAACGTAGGCATGTTAAGGTAACTAGGTGGCTCAATAATAATCTCCCCACTGATTCCGCTGGCCATCTGACCATGGACTTGTGCAGCTGACAAAAGCCTTTTAGGAAGCTTTCTCAGGTCTCTTTTAGTATCAAGTTTCTTGCTGCTTACATACGGCTCCATTATGGGGCGCATTGTTACTTTCGATGGGTTGTAAGCTCTCTTCCAAACGTCTTCCAACATGTTTTTCATTTTTTCTACATATGCCAAATCAGCAGTATAGAAAGCGTTCGCGAAGGAGAACGCGTTATCCGACCAACCTTGATTCGATACAGCTGCTTTAAGTTGAAAGAGGTGTTTGCCATCAACAATTGTGGTTCCTAAGTAGCTTGTTGCAACATGCCTAACTTCGCAGTATTCCGATAGCAGTTTTGCATGTTCCATGTTTTCAATTGTCATTGGTGCCATAATCTTAAACGAGACATTTCGCTTCGCCAAATCCTTAAACAGAAGTGCACGTTCACCTAATTGGACTAAGCCTTTTTCAGAAGTCATCAGCATGATCTCGGATTCAGCCGCCCGAAGTGTTTGATCGTATTTCTCTTTAGCTTTTTCTGCATCCGCAATAACCAATGTTTTTGGTGTTGGCTTGCCAGTTTCGATCTCAAAGATCTTCTCCTCGATACCTGTTGAGTTGCGCCACAAATCCTCAAAAACACCGGAAAACGCTTGAACAAGCGATCCACAATTGGTGAAAATGCAAGCTTCTCGTTTTCTGGTAGACGATTTACTTGGCAATATGAAAAACAAGATATCCTCGCCATCTCGAATCATCATTCTTGGGAACAAAACCAAGCCTAAGTCGGGATTTCTAGCTTTTATGTCAAGTCCAGCGTTCAATTCTGCTCTGAGCAGTTTAACGGCTTTTAAATTTTGCTTAGACAGCTCCGTCAGAAAGCGGAACTTAACTTTTGATTTCATGGGATTCGCGTTTATAGCGTCAATTACTCCGAATTGTTCAGCCCGCATCAAATCTGCAACTGTTGACACTGCTGACAACCTATTTTGTGTGTTTTCTACCATCTCTGCAATTTTGCGGTAGATTTTGCGGGTTCCTTCAATCACCACAAACTTTGCTAATTCAGGTTCAAGTCCTGTTTTGCTTATGTTCTTCCAGTCTTCCAGCAGGGAGCTTTTTCTTTTCTCTATTAACGCGGCTTCTTCCCGCTTGGTCTTAATGTTCAGCTCCAAGACGGCTTCAAATGGCGCCGCGGTGAACCGAGCAGGAAATTCAAGAGTTGATTCCACCACCCCTTTCTTTTCTAAGCTCTTCAGAATTCGGTAAACTAGAGCTTTGGGCATTCTGGTTTGTTTTGAAATTGCGCCTCCTTTCTGAACACCGTGCTTAGCGAGAAAAATGTAGACTTCGGCTTCTCTCTCGGTTAACCCAAACTCGTTAAGGACTTTTTTTATGGTTTCCTCACTCAAGTTGTTTTCATCCTGAGATTAACAGTGACTAACTTTGGTTACCAGTCCTTACTTAATAGCGTACTCGGGTTTAATTTGTTTTCGTAGAATCGATTTGTTTTATCTTTGTATAGGAGGTGATAACGAATGAATAAGAAAGTCTTAGGGATAACTCTGGTTTTGTTGACTGCGGTTATATTGGCTGCTCCAGTATTGGGAACTGCAGAGGCATGCTGTTATGGAGGAAGATGGAGAAGACCTACAGTAGCCCGCGTTGAAATAACAGTGGAAACAGAATTTGGTCCAGCCAGGCAGCTGGACTTCTTGACAGCATGGAGTAACAAGGATAACCTAATAATTGCCGAGGATACAACAACCACGCCATGGGCAGCAGTGCTTCATACCCCTAACGATGATATTCCCTTTTATGCTACCACAGTTTCGGATGTTGTAGTGAACATGGACACTGAAAAGGGTTGGGAGTTTGCGAAAGTAACTTGGGAATTCGCAGATGGTACGTTTGAAGGCTGGATAATATTCAGACTTGATCATGCACCTTACATCCAAATCCCTAATTGGATCTACCTTCCTATAGCCCTCCAAATTGAGTGCCACTACTATGGAGTTCTTCGTGGGGTAGATGGGTTTGAGGGACAGACACTGATATTGTCAGGTGCTAACGTAGCTGGTGAGTACAAGTCCCATTATGATGGATTCCTGATAGAATACTGAGGATTCAAGTAAACCTATCAAATGAGAAAACAGTTATCCATAATCTCCCGTTTTTTCTAATATCAAAAAATGAGTGAAGGCTTGCAGATTGAGTCTAAAGCGTGTAATCGAAGCTCTCGTAAGCCTAGGGCTTTCACATACAGAAGCCAGGATTTACGTTTTCCTAGAGAAAAGCGGGTCTCATGCAGATGCTGCCATAGCGCAAGCCTTGAAATTGCACACGAAAGAGCTCATTAATAGTCTGAAAAACCTGCAAAATAAAAAAATTGTTAAAGCATCTGCTCAGCAGGCCGTCGAGTTTTCAGCAGTGCCTTTTGAAAAGGCTATCGACCTTCTAATAGAAGTGAAGAAGGAACGGGCGCATAGCTTGCAGGAAAGGAAGATGGAACTTCTTTCCAGCTGGCAAAACATAGCAAAGAAAAATTCTGAGAATAACTGATTTCCCTCGAATTTTACGGGACCCATAAGTCTTTTTTTGGAAAATGCTCTCGCGTGAAATTTAAACGTAGATTTAGACCTAACTCTCGGAGCTTTTTCTTGTTTTTCGCTTTTGGGGTGGTTTTGTTGAGCCGATTGATTCTTGAATCGTAATTCGCAATATTTAATTATTTGATACCGCTATGCTTACACAGGACAACAAATTGATAAAAACGCCCACAAAACCTCTAACCAAAACCATAGCCCTACTCGTCATTCTTGCCTTAACGATAAGCCTAACGGGCAGCGCACAAGCAACAACCGAAAGTCTCAACATACAAGCGGGCAAAGAGTCTGTCCGAACCATAGACCTCGGAGCCGAAGACAAAATCCGAATAACCTTCACGCTTGTAAGCCACACTTCTGGAGATTTCCACTTCTGGATGGTTTTCCCTAACTCAACGAAAAGAGACTACGGAGAAACAACACAAGCCACAATCAGCTTCAACTCAGAAGTTAAAGGCGCCTGCGAACTGCACTTTGACAACAGGAATTCATCCGACAATCAGGTTGTAACTTTAAACTATGAGGTAGAACACTTCATTTTTGGAATACCGCAAATACCTTTCCTGTTAATAGTTGTCACGTTCTTTCTGCTTTGCATTATAGCCGGTTACATAGTAATGGGCAAATACTCCTAAACCGGCGCCCATGCTGCTCCAAAAACGGTCAACCATCAAATCAACGCGCAAGAGGTGAAACATTAAATAACTATGCGCTTAAGGTACTTCGCGTTTCTCACCCATTCCGCAATCATCTTAGAAGGAGGGGTCCGCCTGACCAAGTTCTTTCTTCTGTTTATCATCCTCAGCCTCTCGCAGAGACTCTCAGGGTCTCTTAATGCAAGGTCCGCCACCGTATTTACTCCAGCCGACTCCAAAAGACTGGAATACTGCTTTCCAATACCCTTTATGCGGAAGAAATCCGCCCGATACACCCACTTGAGCAACGTCGCCGGCGCCACATCAATCTTTGCGGCTAAATAGCGGCGGCCACTTCTTGAAGCTCCTGCCCTCAACAGGTCCTTCACGGTTTTTACGCCTACGTTCCTAAGCCTAGTCCCGTATGTATGTCCTATTCCCTCAATGGTCTCGATGTCCTGATCCAGAGGAACAAACGTTTTTCTTTCTCTAACCTTGGGGAGTTGTCTTCTCACGGTCGCGGCTGATCCCCGCGGCACAGGTTCAGGTACAGGTGAAGGTATGTGAGGAGGAGCGGGCATTGGCGGAAGAGTTTCAGGTTCTGAAGCACGGCGAGTCAAAAAGTATATCCATAGGATTATGGCTCCCCAAAATAGCCCGTTTATTATCCCACTTATTATGGTGCTTCCGGATATTCCCCCGATAGCCATGATTATTTCTGGCGCTCCCAAAAAATTGTAGAGTATTTCTCCTGGGGGAAAGGCGGGGAATCCTAAAGTAACACCTAAAGGGATCAGGAAAGCTATGGTGAAAACTACTGCTGCACCTGACATGCTTAAGGGATATGCGTATAAAACTTTTATTTTGTATGAAACGGGAATCTTTATCGGAAATAAGCAAGCAGTGGTTATAAACGTTTAATGTTCTACTTGTCGCCTGCACCTTCAACGTTTAACGTGGAAAAGGCTGAAAATTAACGCTTTACGGAAAATAACAGCAATTTACTCCAGCAGCACAAGCAACATCATAAGTGCTACTCCGAGGAGGATGGATGTTACCTGCAACACCGCTTTTTTAGGGTCAGGTTCATCCTTGCGAAGTTCAGGAATCAGGTCTGAACCCGCAATGTAAATGAAGTTGCCCGCTGCGAAAGGTATCAACAACGGAATGAAGCCGCCCAGAGTAGCGCCCACAAATAAGGCGATGACGGCGCCGAGTATCGCTGTTAGCGCGGTGAGAAAATTAAACCACAGCGCTTTTCTCTTTTTGAAGCCGCCGTGAATTAGAACGCCGAAGTCTCCGAGTTCCTGTGGAATCTCGTGGAAGATGACCGCGAGCGTCGTGGATACGCCTATGGGAATGCTTGCCAGGTAGCTGCCGCCAACTATTAGGCCGTCTATGAGGTTGTGTACGGCGTCTCCGAAAAGGTTCAGGTACGCGAAAGAGTGCGGGTGCTCGGTGGAAGTTGGTATGTGGCAGTGTCTCCACTGAAGGAGCTTCTCTACAACAAAAGAAGAGAGGATGCCGAAAAGGATGAGCAGTGACACGGAAATTCCGAAGCCGCTTTCCTCTACTGCTTCGGGGATAAGATGGATGAACGCGTCTCCGAACAGTCCGCCCACAGAGAAACTGACCATATACAGGAGTATTTTTTTCAGCTGCTGATCTTTCAGCCACAAAACTAGAATGCCTGCTAGTGAGATTGCGCTGATGATTGCTACGCTTGTTAAGCTTAGTAGCCATGTGATCATGTGTTTTTTCCCGAGGCATTGTTGATTGAACATGTTTATTAAAATTTCCATGTTTTTTAATAAAACTTTATATGTCCAAACGAACCTTTTTAATAACCATGAGTATAGTAAGTCTCTCCATTCCGAAAAGCCTACTAGAAAAAGTGGACCACTACGTGAAAGAGCAGGGTTTTGCGAACCGATCCGAAATTATCAGGCAAGCCTTAAGGGCGTACATGTCCGAAGGCAGAAGCCTCAGCGAACTTCAAGGAAGAATAACCGCCATCATAACCATAGTTTACCAACGGGAAGCTAAGAGAAACCAGATAACAGATGTCCAGCACAACTTTGGCCCTGTGGTCTTAACGTTCCTCCACACCCACATCCAAGAAGGCTACTGCGTCGAAATCATTGTAGCCCGTGGAGACGCCAAAGTGATAAACGCGTTGGTTCAAGCCTTGAAAGCCAACGAACAGATTTCTGAAGCCAAAGTCACCATACTATAAACGGGCTGCTATCGCTCACGCAGGACCTTAGGCACATAAGCGCATCTCGGGTCAGACCCGAAGACGTCACCCGTGTAGAACTCTGCCGCGGTACGGCATCCGCCGCATATTTCGCGGTACTCGCAGACTCCGCACTTGCCCTTAAGGTTGCTTTTATCCCTAACTTTCGAGAAAAACTCGGAACTTTGAAGCTCATCCCAAATCGCCTTAAGCGGTTTGTCTTTGACGTTCCCGAACCTGTACACATCGTTGAAGCTGCAGGGGATGGCGTCTCCGTTTTCCGCGATGCTCATGAACTTGCCGAAAAAGCACCTGCCCAGAAAGAAGTGATTAAACCAGTTGTCAAAATCGGGCTGACCCCGCTGCTTAGCTATACGGGCGTAAAACGGGCAGTAAACGTTGATTTCAGGTTTCCCCTTGTACTTTGTCTGTAAATCGTAGAGCTTGTTGAAAGCCCATTCATACTGTTGCGGCGATGGTCCTGCTTTAAGGCTGTTTTGGTCTCGGCTGTAGGGAATGAACCCGTGGTAGATGACCCATCGCGCCTTGTATTCCTCCGCCAAATCAAGCACATGGGTAAAATCATCAGCGTTAACGTTTGTACCTGCTTCGTTAACGTTGGCAAACGTGTAAACAAGACAGTTTAGCAGTCCTGCGGTTGATAGCCGTTCGATGGCGGAAACAGATTTTTCATGCGCCCCTTTTCCCCGAATCAAATCGTTCATTGCTTCTGCGCCATCAATGCTTATCGACACCTTAACTTCGTTCTTAACGATGTTCTCAAAGGCTTTGTCGTCAAGGAGTCGCCCGTCGGTTATGATGCTGGCGTTTAAACCGATTTTTTTAGCGTACCGTATTATGTCAAATAGGTCTTTGCGTAGGAGGGGTTCTCCGCCGCTAATTCCGAAGAAGGTTGCTCCGAAATCATACACTTGGTCTACAATATGCATCGCGCCTGCAGTGTCCACTTCATCTGGAAAAGCCGGCTTACAAGCGGAAGCACAGTGAACGCAGTCGCTGTTGCACGCGAAAGTGCATCGCCAAGGCAAAATGTACAGAGGTCCGTTACCCTTCATTGAATCAGCCCCAATAAACTTCTGCAGAAATGACTATTTAACCCTTCAGAAAAAAGCAAGAAAATTGCTTGAGCTAACGCAAGTGCTGACCTCTTGAGTTTAAGCCTTAGCAACTCATTCGTCACGAAACCTGATGGCTCGTTGACAAGCAGACATAGCATCCAGGCTCATCCGTAATGCGAATTCTGGTAAATCCGGCTCGGTTTAAAAGCCGCTTCATTTCTGTTCTGTCCGGAAGCGCATCATGGCAGACTACAGGTGCTTTGCGGTGATGAGCTTTAATTTCCGCGCTGCTTAGAGCATGAGCGATAATGAGTTTGCCGCCGGGCTTTAGCACTCGATTTAATTGATTCAATGCTGCCTCTTTATTCTCTAGGTGAGGGAACAAGCCGAAGCAGTTGACAGCGTCAAAAGATTCGGAGGGGAAATCGAGGTTTTCAACTCTTTGAACGGCTAAGCGCACGTTTGGGACGCCTGCGTATTTTGCGTTGCATTTTTCAATCATTTTCTCGGCGTAATCGACCGCTGTTACGTGTCCGGTTGGGCCTACCGCTTTGAGCAGAAAGGGAATTAGGATTCCTGTGCCTGTACCTACATCCAAAACGCTTTGGCCAGGTTGCAGGTTGAACGTGGGGACAAGCTGACTTAGAAAGTTGGTCAATTCTTTGTTTGCGAAGCGTTTGTCCCAAGTGACTGCGGCTTTGTTAAAGAATTCTTGGCGGCTCATCATTCAGAATCACGCATAAAGTTCGGTTGTGTTTCCTTGTATTCGCTTCTTTTGACTGTTACTTTGCGGGCGTCTATACCAGTCACCAAGGATGTTCCTATTGCGCCGCCTACGATTCCGCCTATGGCGTGCAGTCCTGCCCAGCCTAGGACCCCTCCCATTGAGGCTAACGCGGGTCCAGCCATGAAGAACGTGCCGATTATGTATCCTGCTAAAGCAGCTGAAACGATTGAAATCGGCATCACACTTGCGACCGTGTAAGCTTTTTTGCTAAACGGTTTGTTAAACCCGACAAGCGAAATGGTTACATCGAAAAATATGCTTGCAACGGTGAATCCTAAGAAGTGAAAGGCACCGGGGACAAGTGCGAAGTTTATGACTGTGGCTAAGAGGCCGACTATGGTTATGGCTCCGAATTTTCGTATCCACCACGCAGCTAGGGTCAATACGGAGAAGCCGATGAGGTCGCAGAAGAATGGGAGATGGGTCATGCTGAAGAAGAGTGGTGCGAAGATGGAGTTTAGTACGCCCCATAAGGCTGCGCATATTGCTATTGCCGCCACGTTTCGGGTGTTGAAATAGGTCATGTCATCACGTCAGTAACACTTTTTTAAATAAAAGTAACACTGCACACTATTTAACCTTTACGGCACCCAAAAACACACAGTCAACCTTCACACCATCTGCAACTGCTTCAACCAACGCATTACAGCCGATAAAGGTTTCCAACACTGTTCCATATGAAAGCCTCAGGAAACGTCTTAGCCATGGCACACATAGCCTTCCACCCCGTGCAATGCGAAGGCACAATCAACGCGGGATTAATTCGCTGCAGTGCCTCAATGGTGGGCTGGATTCTGTTCTCGAAGGTTTTTCCAGCAAGATGAAAACCGCCCAGTACTGCGTGAACTTTCTCTGTTCCAGTAATCTGCTGCGCGTAAGCTATCGTGTTTATTATGCCTGCATGGGCACAGCCCGACAGAATCACTAAGCCTTTTCCTTTGATGTTGACTGCGACTGCGCGTTCATCCATAATCCACGGGTCAGATTTCCACGAACCGCCGACGAAAGCTTTGTGTTGCGTGTAGCCTGTTTCAAAACTTGTTCTCCGCGGAATCTCACCTGTTACGCAAACCATGCTATCCGCTACCAGCGAAGGCTGCTTGGTGCTGACAAGCCGCGCCGGACTTAACTCTGCTTCCGCTGGGAAATCTGGGTACTGCCTGACGGCGCCCTTAGCGTTGGCTGACCCTCTGGTTTTAAACATGTTCTCGTGGACGATTATGGGCAAATCAGCTTTGTTAACCGCTTTGACCGCGGATACGAGTCCGCCGAAATGGTCATAATGCCCATGAGATATGACAATGCTTTCTACTTCGTTCAGGTTTATGCCCATGCGCTCCGCGTTTTCCACAACACCTTCGGGACTTATGCCCATGTCAAACAAGACGCTCCGTGCCCTTCCTTCGCGGAAAACTCGTACAAGCATTGAAAAACCGTGTTCGGCAAAGGGTAACAAGGTATGCGTTTTGCTCCATTCTTGACCGTGGCGTTCTCTTGTCCATTGCCTGAAGGACTGGACATACCGCTTGTTAAGGGCGGAGAGAAAATCCACAGAGTTGTCTACAAGGCTTATTACTTCTGCGGCATCGGCTTCCTTAAGCTTAATCGGCTTCTTGCCTGCTGCATCCATGCTGATGCCCTCTAGAGCGTGCCTTTGTAGTGGCTCGTTGTTGGACAACCGACACATTTTTGGTTTTCGTATCGATTACATGGAACGCAGTCTACGCTGCATGGCGTGACGGTTTTTTCTTTATGCGCGAGGTTTTCTCGTATTTGCAGAAATGAGGAAAAGTACGTGTCGCTTATGGGGTAAAATTCGGACCTGCGTATTCCCTTGCTGCATCTTAGCGAGCATTTCTCGGTTGATATGCTCTCAAGGGTTTCCTGGTTTTCTGCCACCACAAGCGCGATTAGGTTATAGCCGCCTATCGTCTTGAAGATATGCACAACGCGCGGGCAATCCTTGAACCGTTCAATCAGGTCTTGCATTGCTTCCGCGCTTTCCATTTCCAGCATCACGATGGCTGGATGAAGTTTAAGCGCGCTCGGATTAAGCAAGGCGGAGATCTTGATTGTTTCGTTTTGCAAGAGTTTTTCCAGCCTTTTTTTGGTTCCCATGCTTGTGTAGCCGATTGTCTTAGCTAAGTCTTGTAATGTTGTTCTTCCGTCCCGTTGAAGCTGGGAGATTATTTTTCTGTCAACATCATCCAAACAGCTACGCCTCAGTTTAGTTTATAAACGGAAAGTATTAATAAGGTTTATGTATTAAACTACTATTGCGCGTTACGCATTCGAGGGGCAGGAGAGGCGTTATGAAAAAAATAAGTGTTCACAGGGTGGACTCTCCCAATGGCGAAATACATCTCGTTCTAGAAGAAACCGAAGTTTCTGAAAATTGTGATTGCTTCACTGACATGGCTGAAATCAAGAAAATTTCGAAAAAAGAAGCAGCAAAACCACTTGATCTATTTCGTGAAGAGTGAACTCCAAGTTGATTTGGAGGATTTAATTTAATGCCGAAAGTTAAGGTTGACTGGAACAAGTGTAATGGATGTGGGACATGCGTTGACAGTTGTCCTGTTATGGTATTTGAGCTTCAAGACCTTCCAGATTATCCAGACTCAGAGAAATCCGTACCCGTTAGAGCCGAAGACTGCATCCTCTACTTGACCTGTGTGGCTTCGTGTCCTACTGGTGCTATAACAGTGGAAGAGTAACAACCGCCTTTCCACTGCCAGAATTTCAAATTTCCCGCGCTAAACTAGTCGAGGGAGAATACATGGTTAAGAGCAACAATGAGGACAGAGATCCGTTGCGTGTTGTACCGCATGCTCAGGGTTTTCATTTCTACACAGCCATTGGAGATTATTGCGGAGTAAGTGCGCATAGCCTGGAGGAGTTTGCTGATGCCCTTCAATATGTTTGTTCCGACGCAATAGTTTTCCATTTTGAGCGAGGAGACTTTCAAAATTGGATAAGAGATGTAATGGGCGACGCCGAACTAGCCCAAAGCATAGATGACATAAAAAAGTGTGAACGACATTTGGCGGCAGATTCTTGCAGAAAAGAACTTGTGGTCGCGGTCAGCGTTCGCATTCTCCAGTTGGAAACAAATAGGGGTCCTCCTGTCTTTGGTGAGTAGAAAAACAAAAAACATTCAGCGTATGTAAAAAATACAGGGGTAGGCAAGATCGGGATTGAGAATTGGTAACCAAAACTTGGAACTAGAAAGCGGAAACCCAAAGTCTAAATCCAATGATTATAATGCGTGTCTAGCTGGCTTTTAGTTTATTTTCTAAACATAAGGTATTAATATGGTTTATGTATTAAACTATTTCTTCATCAAACGGTGAAGCCAATGATGGACACTGAAAAACAAGTAGAAAAAACTGAAGCGCAAGCAGCCTCGAAGCCATATGAGCAAAAAGAACAGAAAAAAGCAGCAACTGAACAGGAACAAAGGCTCAAAACGAAAATGAGTAAAATCAAGCATAAAATAGCGGTTATAAGTGGCAAAGGCGGAGTCGGCAAAAGCACGGTCACCGTAAACCTCGCCGCAGCTTTCGCTGTGCAAGGACACCTGAGCAAAGTCGGAGTTCTCGACGCAGATATTCATGGACCTTGCGTGCCGAAAATGCTGGGCTTAAAAGGACAGAAGCTCATCGGCGGACCCGCAGGAACCATTTCCCCTGTTACAGGTCAATATGGACTGAAGGTTGTTTCCATGGACTTCTTGCTTCCAAACGACGAGGCACCGGTAATCTGGCGTGGACCACTGAAAATGAGGGTGATCCAGCAGTTCTTATCTGACATCATGTGGGGCGAACTAGACTTCCTGTTCATAGATCTTCCACCCGGCACTGGAGACGAACCATTAAGTATTATGCAGTTGATTCCAGACATCGACGGCGTCATAATAGTGACCATGCCTTCGGAAGTCTCGCAAGCTGTTGTCAAGAAAGCCGTAACATTCGCCAAGCAAATAGGCGTACCTGTAATAGGCATAATCGAGAACATGAGCGGGTTCGTCTGCCCTGAATGCGGCGCCCAGCTTGACATTTTCAAAACTGGCGGAGGAAAAATAATAGCCGACGATTTGTCAGTTCCATATCTGGGAAAAATTCCAATAGACCCTGCAATCTGCAACGCTTCTGACAAGGGAACGCCTTTTATCACTGAAAAAAACAGTTCTCCAACCATCAAGGCTTTCGCCGAAATCATCACGAAAATTAAACAATTCTTGAAAGTTACATAGTGAGGTGGAAAAATAGATGAAAATATGTGTAACCGCGACTGCGGCGAGTTTAGACGCGCAGATAGACCCCCGATTCGGCAGATGCGCCTACTTCGTAATCGTAGAATCTGAAACCATGCAGTTCGAAGCTATCCCGAACACCGCTGCTGGCGCAACAGGAGGCGCAGGAATCCAAGCAGCACAAATAATCGCAAACAAAGGCGTGAAACTACTCATAACTGGAAACGTAGGACCTAACGCCTTCGGAGCATTGTCGGCTGCTGACATCGAAGCTGTAACAGGCGCATCCGGAGCTGTCAGAGAGGCTATTGAGAAATATAAGCGAGGAGAATTAAGCAAAACTGGTGCACCTACTGTCGGAGGCCATTTTGGCATGGGGGGCAGAGGAGGCGGTCGAGGCGTATGGAGACCTTAGACAATTTTAACCTTAGAGAGACAAATAAGCCAGAGAATTGGAGGTGAGTGATTGCCAAACAGAATAATAGTGCCAGCAGCAAGTCAAGAAGGTTTGAACGCTAATTTAGCAGAGCATTTCGGAAGAGCACCCTACTTCGCCATTGTTGACTTAAACGACAACGGAGAAGTTACAAACGTTAAGACCGTTCCAAACGTGGGCGAACATACTGGAAGAACCGGTCAACCTCACGACGTCGTTTTGGGTTTAAAACCGACCGCCATCATAGTCTATGGTATGGGTCAGAGGGGCATAATCAGTTTCCAAAACGCTGGAGTTGCAGTGTTGAGAGCAAACGCAAACACCATCAGTGAAGTAATTGAAGCATATAAGGAAAATAAGCTTCAAGAACTCACAGAAGGTTGCCACGACGCGCGACACCATTAGCGTGGAAGCTGAAAGCCATGACCTGCGGCTCTGGAGGTGAAAGGACGTCAAGGAAACTTTCGGAAGAGGAACTGAAATTGATGGTGGAGTCAGGCTACTCCAACAAAGCCATCGAACTTTACGTGAACAACGTTAACGTAGGAAAACTCAACAACCCAACCGTGACCACCACCTTTCTCGGATCATGCGGCGACCTCATAAAACTGTATTTGAAAATCAATGAAAAAAACATAATAGAAGACGCCAAATTCTACTATTTGGGCTGCCCAGGCTCCGCATCATCAGCGTCTGCGATGACCACGCTCCTGAAAAGCAAAACAGTTGATCAGGCAAAAAAGATAACAGGGAACGACATACTGGCGGAGCTGGGGGGCTTGCCAAAGTCAAAGCTTGACTGCACCGCACTGTCGATAAAGACGCTGCGCAAGGCCATCGCCGAATACGAGAAACGGCAGGGTCGCTTGGAGATATAGCCGAGGTTTCCAACGTTTTTCACGAATCTTTGAGGTGTGCAGATGATTGTGTCGGTTGCTAGCGGAAAGGGCGGAACTGGAAAAACATCCGTAGCCGTAAACATGGCGCTTTCAGTAGGCAATGTTCAACTTCTTGACTGCGATGTAGAAGAGCCGAATGCACATTTACTGTTGCATCCTAATCTGCAGAGGACAGAACCAGTTTACATTTTGGTTCCTCATATAAACGAAGAGTTATGTTTGCATTGCGGAGAATGTGCCAAGTTCTGCCAATACAACGCCTTATTCGCCAGCCCAGAAAAAATCCTGTTTTTTCCAGAACTTTGCCACAGCTGCGGCGGATGCACCCTAGCTTGCCCCAGACAAGCGATTACCGAAAAAGAACGTAGAATCGGAGCATTGAAGTTTGGCTCGGCAGGAGATGTGGACCTTGTTTATGGAGAACTTGACGTTGGAGAACCGATGGCTGTTCCACTTATAAAAGCAGTTAAGAAGCAAATTGAAGACAACAAAAACGTGATTATTGATGCTCCCGTCGGAACTTCCTGTCCCGTTATAGAAACGGTTAGGGAAACCGACTTCTGCCTTCTTGTAACAGAACCCACACCGTTTGGTTTGCACGATTTGAAAATAACCGTGCAAGTTTTGAGAAAAATGAGCATTCCTTTTGGGGTCGTCGTTAACCGTGCAGGTATAGGCGACAAAAAAGTTTACACGTATTGCAAAAAAGAGAGTATTCCCCTACTTCTCGAAATTCCTTATCAAAGAAGAATAGCAGAACTTTATTCAAAAGGGGTCTCTTTTAGCCTAGAAATGCCCGAATGGAAAGAAAAATTTCAGACCCTTTTCAGCGAAATAAGGAGGCTGGTTGAAGAATGAAACAGCTAACGGTTTTAAGCGGAAAGGGCGGCACCGGCAAAACAACAATAACTGCTTCCTTAGCTGTTTTAGCAAGAAACGCTGTTCTGGCAGACTGCGATGTTGATGCTCCAGACCTTCACATGCTTCTGCATCCTGAAGTGATTAAAACGCAGGAGTTTAAAGGCTCAAAACTCGCTGTTATCGACAATACAAAGTGTGACAACTGCGGTTTCTGCAGAGAGAAATGCAGGTTTGATGCCATAACCGAAGCCATCGAAGTTGACCCTGTTGCTTGCGAAGGATGCGGTGTCTGCGCCGCCATTTGTCCAGCGGATGCAATAACTATGACTGAACGCGTTTCCGGGTATGCTTACATTTCAAAGACGAGATATGGTTTTATGGCGCATGCTTTGCTTAGTCCAGGTGAATCAAATTCAGGAAAACTAGTCAGTTTGGTCAGACAGAATGCTAGGATACTGTCAGAAAAAGAGAAAAGCGACTTAATCATAATAGATGGTCCACCTGGGATTGGTTGTCCTGTCATAGCTTCAGTCACGGGTGTGGACGTTGGTTTGGTAGTTACTGAACCAACGATGTCTGGAATCCATGACCTTCAAAGGGCACTGCAACTGCTAGCGCATTTCAGCGTTACGCCCCTTGTCTGCGTGAACATGTACGACATAAACAAAGATAACACTGACAAAATCTTGAGGTTTTGCAAAGAAAACAGCATAGAAGTTGTTGGCAGAATTCCCTTTAACCCAAAAGTTACCGAAGCCATGGTCAACGGGAAAACCATTATGGAGTACGCTCCAGAGAGCGATGTTGCAAAAGAAATTGAGAACATCTGGAAACGCTGTAAAGATTCTTTTAACCTTGGAAATGGCTAATTTGCAAGACATGAAAACACTTGCTTTCGGTCCAGTGCCATCAAGACGTCTGGGAAGAAGTTTAGGAATAAATAATATTCCACCTAAAACGTGCTCTTATTCATGCGTTTACTGCCAAGTGGGAAAAACCACCAATATCAGTGTTGACAGGCAAATTTTCTACAAACCCGAAGACCTTTCGATAACTGTTAGAAGAAAAGTCCATGAAGCCACCGTTAGAAACGAAAGAATTGACTATCTTACGTTCGTGTCCGATGGAGAACCAACTCTAGACCTTAACCTATCTGAGGAATTATCCTCTTTAAAGCGAACAGGACTGCCCATAGCTGTAATAACTAACGCTTCGCTACTTTGGCGGGACGATGTGAAAGAAGATTTACGTAAAGCTGACTTTGTCTCTTTGAAAGTGGACGCTGTCAGCGAAGATTTATGGCGGAAAGTTAACAGACCCCACAGAGACTTAAGATTAAACATTGTTTTGGAAGGCATAAGGGAGTTCACAGAGGAGTTTCGAGGAACAGTTGTCAGCGAAACCATGCTCATAGGAAACATAGACTATGGAGACGAATTCGAAAGAATAGCAGGGTTCCTAGCAGAGCTGCAAAAGCTGACCAAGGCATACATCGCAATTCCGACAAGACCGCCAACAGAAAAATGGGTTAAACACGCCAAAGAAGACGCCGTGAACGCTGCTTTTCAAGCCTTTTCCAAAAAACTTGGAGCTAACAGAGTTGAATATTTAATGGGTTATGAAGGAAATGTTTTCGCCTCTACTGGAAACGTTGAAGAGGATTTGCTGAGTATAACAGCTGTGCATCCTATGCGCGAGGAAGCAGTAGAAAAGCTTTTAGAAAAGGCTGATGCGGATTGGCAAGTCGTCGAGAAACTTTTAGGTGAAAACAAATTAGTAGAACTTGAATACGAAGGGAACACGTACTACATGAGAAAACTACCACGTAAATAAGCTAATTGATGAGCTGGGACAAGGGTTTAAGTCAATTTCAAACCCAGAGCTGGGGCGTTAACCTTTTTCTATTTGAACTATGTACTCTTATAATGCTTTTCAAAGAAAGGAGTCGAAGAAATTTGCTGTCAAAAATTCCGATAAATCTTGAAAAAATAAGAAAAGAAGACTTGAACAAGGAAATCCTTAGAGCAGCAATCATCGCCGAGTTGGATGCGGTGAACCTTTACGAGCAGATGGCGGCGTTAACCGAGAACCATAACATAAAGGCGATTCTGCTGGACATAGCTAAGGAAGAAAAGACGCATGTTGGCGAGTTCCAGACTCTGCTGTTGATGAATGACAAGCAACAGGAAAAAGAATTGGCTGAAGGCAAAAAGGAAGTCGAAGAACTAACCAGCTGACTAGCCCATAAGTGCGCATTTCTAAGCACATTTCCGTCCATTTTTTTGGAGAGCGCAAGGTAACTTGACCATAGGTTGGCAGCGATTTACTAATTTAACGTTTTCACCGCTTCATCAGCGAAAAGTCTCAAACCATCAGTGTCGGGTAAGTCTCCGAAAAACAGCATAAAATAGGTTACGCCTAAACCTGCGTATTCGCGTATTTTCCGTTTGCATTCCTCTGGAGTGGTTATAAAACTGGATTTTTTAAAATCTTCCAAGGAAACATTCTGCGGCTTCCACTGCGAAACTTTTTCGTCAATTTCCTCTCGGTTTTGGGCAATGAAAATCTGTCCTCCAAGCCAACAGGACTTCTCTATTTCTTGGAAGTCTCTGTTCACGGCGTTGCAGTGGTTTTCCAGAATCTTCATTTTATGCTTGTACTGTTCCAAAGATGGCACGTATCCCCAATCGTAGCGGTCTGCATATTGTGCGGCTACTTTCATTGTGAGTTTTTCTCCACCGCCTCCGATTGTTATGGGCGGATGGGGTTTCTGCCTGGGCTTTGGCAGGCACACGGCGTCGTTTACGGTGTAGTATTTGCCGTGGTAGTTTGCTTTTTCTTCGGTCCACATTTTCTTTATTATTTCCACTGCTTCTTTCATTCTGTCTATCCTGTCACTTGGCTTTGGGAACGGGATTCCGTAAGCGTTATGTTCATCTTTTTGGACGCCAGCTCCGATGCCAAATTCCAATCGGCCGTTTGATATGTTGTCGAGGGTGGCTGCCATTTTGGCGAGTAAAGCGGGGTTTCTGTAAGAGTTGCACAGAACCATGGTACCTAGCCGTATCTTTGCGGTTAAGGACGCGAGTGCTGAGAGGGTTGTCCAGCATTCAAGGATGGGGTGTTTTCCATACATTAAATGGTCGTCTAACCATACGGAATCGTATCCTAGTCGTTCGCATTCCAGCACCACGTTTCGAACGTGGTCAAAAGGCTGCGGAGATTTGAAAGCGTAGAAGGGAAGGAAAACGCCGAATTTCGTTTTGTTCAAGTTTTTTCCTCTCAGGCTGTTAGGGGGGTAATCAGTATCATGATATAAAGGATTAACTAGAGTATAATAGGTATGACTTCACCATGATGGCAAAAAGGACAGCTGCAAAGAGTTAAACGGGGAGCTGGGGAATGGAAGAAATGATACAAACCGAAAGGTTGACAAAGATATATGAGGGTATTTCAGCAATTCAAGACTTGGCTCTTACGGTGCATGCGGGTGAAATCTTCGGTTTCTTGGGTCCCAATGGAGCGGGAAAAACCACCACTATCCGCGTGTTAACCACCTTGACTAAACCTACTTCGGGAAAAGCGTCAGTGAACGATTTTGATGTTGTGAAGGAGCCGGATAAGGTGAAGAAAGTTATCGGTGTGGTGCAGCAGCATCTGAGTTTGGATCGTGATTTGACGGTGAGGGAGAACATGGAGTTTCGTGCTCGTCTGCACCATCTTGGCGCGTCTGAGCGCAAGCGGCGAATTGATGAGTTGCTTGATTACGTGGGGCTTACGGAGAATGCCAATCGGATTGTTGAGAAGCTTTCTGGTGGGATGCAGAAGCGCGTGTCGATTGTTAGTTCTTTGATGCATCGGCCTAAGGTGCTTTTTCTGGATGAGCCGACGGTGGGTTTGGATGCACAGACAAGGCGTCGTTTGTGGGAGTTGATACGCCGTTTGAACTTGGATGGCACCACCATTTTTCTCACCACGCATTATATTGAGGAGGCAGAGGCGCTTTGTCAGCGTGTGGGAATACTTCATCAGGGGTGTTTGATTGCTTTGGGTGCGCCTTTGGAGTTGCGTCAAAAACTGGGGTTGGTGACGGTGGAGACTCTTGTGAACAATAAGGAGACGCGTTACCAGTATTTTGCTGACCGGGCTGCGGCGACGAGTTATGTTCAGAAATTGCCATCTGAAGTTAAAACCATAATTATTCGGGATTCAAATCTTGAGGACGTTTTTGTGGAGCAAACGGGGCAAAAGGTGGATGGTGACTAATTGGTTAGTGTGTTGGGTGATATTTACTCGGTTTTGTGGGTGGATTTGCGGTTTCTGAGGCGGCATTGGCTTCGGACGCTTGCCACAAGCATTGTTAGTCCGATTCTTTATCTTGTTGCTTTCGGGTTTGGCTTGGGACGCGGAATCAGTTTTGGGGGTTACGGCTATCTTGATTTCGTTATTCCGGGTATAATCGCTCTTACGGCTATGACGGGGAGCTTTAATGGTGCTGGAATGAAGCTGCATGTGGATCGTATTTTCTACAAGTGTTTTGACGAATACTTGTTGTCGCCTATTAGCATGTTTTCGTTAGCGGTCGGGAAAACTTTGATTGGTGTTGTCCGGGGTTTGCTCGCTTCTGTGGCGTTGTTGGCGGTGGGCATTGCGCTTTCTCCCACGTTGATTGTTAGTCCACTTTTTGTTTTGGTCTTGGTTACGTCTTGCTTTGTGTTTTCTTTTCTCGGGGTTCTTGTCGGGTTATGGGCGAAATCGCATCAAGATATGGGTACCTTCAGCACCTTGGTGATCTTGCCTATGACGTTTCTCAGCGGCACGTTTTTTTCGTTAAGTCAGCTACCAGACCCTGTGAAAGCTGTTTTGTACGTTTTGCCTCTTACGCATTCGAGTGAAAGTTTACGGGCTGCTGCTTTGGGACAACCTTTCCCTTGGCTGTCCTTTTTTGCTCTGGTAGGTTTTGGTTTGGTTTTCTTCTTAGGATGCTTGTTGGCTTTGAAGAGGAGCAACGTGTGAGAATGTGCGTGACTGTTGCTCGGTGCAGTCTATACCCCCTCTATATATACTGAACTGCATGGAAAACCAACGAACGTTTTCCACACGCTATTGAGCGGTTTCTGAGCCAATAGGGACCTACCCCTCTATAGTTTCTGCAACGAACCACTATTAGGATCCAAATAGGCTGGTTCCGAAAAGATTGAAGGCTGTCTGAAATGTAACAATCCTTTTTCAATAGCGCTTTAAAAAATCCGAAAGAACCGTTGGAAATAAGAAAAAAAATGGGAGTGATACTTTGTTCTATAGAGATTTCAGCTTGGTTATGCTGCTGGTGCTTGGAATAGCGAGTCGGGCAGTGTCGGATTCAACATTATGCCACTGATGGTAATTGTGGAATCGCCTGAAGTGTATGTGTAGTCGCCTGAAGTCCAGCTTGCAAGTTGGTCCACGTATCCTTGATACGTTGGTTGCCATAAGTCATATTGGTCTTGATAAGTACTGGAAAGGTCTACCCAGCCACTGCCTTCATTAGCCCACGCTTTCTGTTCCGCGCCGTTCACAATGTATGTAAAGTTCATGTCACCGAGCGGAATGTCTAACCGTATCATCAAGTCGTTTGTTCCGATGTTTTTCGCATAGAAGTCGTATGATCCAGCTGAATCTCCTCCAGTGATTTCGACACTGTACTCTAGACTAGTTGCGTCCGCAACGCCTGTGGGAGTAGCAGTAGGTGTAGGTGTGGGTTCATTACCGCCGTTTTCGCCGGGGTTACTTAAAACCCAGTATGCTCCGACGCCTACGACTGCAATAACGACTATTACTATTACCGCAATTGCTATTGTCTTTTGGTCCATTTACATTCCCCTATTATTTTCGTTCTCATCCTATCTTTGCTAGGGCAATTTAACATTTTCGATGAATCACGGTTTCCGATATGAGTTATGTTGAAAGCCCGTTTCAAAACAAAGGAAGAACGTGAGAAAGCCTAGAAATACTGGTAGCTGCTGCGAGAATTGCTTATTCAGGCTTTGCCCTATGTGCTCTTATTGTAGGGTTCTCTTACCTGGTTCGCGCGCATAAAAAGCGTCTTTAATTCTTCGTCGCTTGCACCTTGGCGCATAGGCGTCAAAATATCGATTAAATTATCGTTTCTCATCAGGCAAGTTTTCAGTTTCCCATCGCTTGTCACCCGCAGCCTAGTGCAGTGTGCACAGAACTCGCCGTTCTCGGTCGGATGCACCACTTCCACCGTCACGTCAGGAAGGTGGTAGATGTGGCGGTTATGCATGAACCGTCTAGTTTCAACCTTCACGGCTTTCTGTCGAAACATCTCTTCGTGTTCATCCAAGAACTTGTGGTAAACCGAGAAATAGTTGCTGCTAACGTTTACGGGGTCAAGCTCGATAAGCTGCAATATGGTGCCTGTTTGCCGCGCGAAGTCCATCATCTCGGGCACCGCGTCAGCGTTGACGCCGTTCAAAATTACCATGTTTAGCTTCACAGGGTACAGTCCAGCCTCAACCGCGGCTTTCACGCCGTCTAACGCGTTTTCGATTCTTCCATTCGTGAGCTTATGGTAGGTTTCCGCGTTCAAAGTTGGCAGGCTTATGTTTACGCGCCGCAGTCCGCACGCACGTAGCTCCTGCGCTTGAAAACCGAGCAGGGCACCGTTGGTCGTCATTGAAAGGTCCTTCAAGCCAGGGGTTGCGGCTATGCCCTTGACTATGTCGCAGAGGTCCTTCCGCATAAGGGGTTCTCCGCCTGTCAGCTTAATTCTCGCGATGTCCAAGCTGATGGCGACTCGTGCTACGCGGGCGATTTCGTCAACGGTCATTTCTTGTGTTGTGCCGCCTGCGCAACAGCCTTCTCCTTCCCGGTGGCAGTAATCACAGCGCAAATTGCACCGCTGCGTTATCGATATTCGCAAATTAAGCAAAGGACGACCGCAGTTGTCTGTTAAAACCATCGTTATTCCCGTATGTGCCTAACGATATGAGGCGTTTCGGGCAAAATAAGCATTTCTACCGAAACTCGCACAGCGTCAGGGGAACCTGGAATGCAGAACACTGCTTTTCCTTTGGCTACGCCAGCCACCGCGCGGGACATAACCGCCGCGGAACCTACCTTGTCATAGCTTAACCGCCGGAAAATCTCTCCGAAACCAGGCAGCACCTTCTCCAGAAAGGGCTGAACCGTTTCAATCGTTACGTCTTTCGGGGCGACTCCTGTGCCACCGCAAAAAATGACCGCGTCAAGTTCTGCCGAGTTCAAAACGTTTTTCACGGCTTCTGCAATCAAGCGTTTATCATCCGCGATAATCTTTCTGGACAGAACCACGTGACCGCCGCTCTTCAGCAAAGCCTCAATCGTATCGCCCGAAACGTCAGTGATTTTCTCGCCCTTCTGCAGCTCCTCATACCGAGATGTGCTACAAACGTAAACTGCGAATTTCAGCTGTTTAGGCGCTGACGCCTTGTGTTTCTTGCTGGTTTCGCTCACGCCGTCACACCTGCTTCAGTTTTCTAACCACGTGAATGTTCTCTATAGCCGTGGTCGGGTACTGCCCAGCTGCGTCTTTCTCGTACTGCTTAACCATGTCCCAAACGGTCAGCAGCCCCATGGAAACCGCGGTTAAAGCTTCCATTTCCACGCCCGTCTTCGCTTTGGCTTTCACTGTAGCCGAGACCTCAACGCAGGTCTTGTCTAAGATTATAGCGTCAACTTCCACGTTAGTCAAGGGCAGCGGGTGACAGAGGGGAACAAGCTCGCTTGTTTTCTTGGCGGCAAGCACTCCCGCAATTTTCGCCGTGTAAAGCGGGTTGCCCTTCGCTATTTTTCCGTCTCGAATCAAATTCACTGTTTCAGGTTTCAACCTAATTTGTCCTTTCGCGGTTGCTTCCCTGAAAATTTCCGCTTTGCCTGAAACATCAACCATAGCCACAGTGTTTTCCTCCAAGATTGGATACGTTCTCGGCTTATTTATCCTGCTCCCACGCCTCTATTAGGTTTTGCACCGCCCGCGCTTTGGCTGAGGCTTCGTTGAACTTGTACATACGAATCCGCCCGTAAACCCTCTGCTGGAGCACGCCCTCAGACTCCAACAGCTTCAAGTGCTGATTTGTCGTGGAATAGTTCAGGTTGATTCTGCGTGCTATGTCAGAAACGTTAAGCGCTCCCAGCCGCGCCACAAGCCTCAGAATTTTCATCCGGGGCTTAGAAGAAAAAACCTCTTCGACATCCATGGCGGTTCACGCTTACCTCTTTTCTAAAGCCGCACTTAATTCTTTCTCCAACTCGTAAGCTGGAACCGCAGGCAAAGAAACCCGCGTTGACCTGCCGCGCACGCCGGCTCCTGAGACTTCGGCTTTCAGTATGCCCAACGCGGAAAGGAATTGAACGTACTTCCAGAGTTGAGTGTGACTGTTCGGCTGTTCATCGAATTCTTCGCAGACCACGGCGTAAGCCTCCTCAATCTCCGAAAGAGACGCGTAAGCCTTCGGATTTTCCTTGAAAAACCGAGCCGCGCCAAGCAAGAACATTTTTTGATGAAGCCCCAGAGAATCCAACTCGCTTCTCCGCACGGTTGGCACTATGCTGGAAACCGCTTTTCGCACGCACTCAGGCTCAACTTCGCCCGCGTCTTCCGCGGCAGCGTACTTTCCAGCCCGCCACAAAAGCTCAATGGCGAAGCGGGCGTTGCCGCTCTCGGAAACCGCCAATCCCGCCACAAGGTCAACGACATCTTCAGGCACGGTTGAAGGCTCAAACGCCATGGCAACCCTGTCGTTCAAGATGTCCAAGAGCTGGTCTTTAGGGTACCGTTCCAAACTGATTACGTTACGCTGCAAGGTGCTTCTCGCGCTGGAGTCTAATCGTGCAGTCGCTTTTAGGTCCCGCAGGATGAACATAAACGATATGCGCTGGGGCTTACCCGCTCTCATCTCCTGCAGCCGCGTTAGCTTGTAGACGGCGTCTGAACCTTCCTGGTCAATGAACGCGTCAAACTCGTCCAAAGTCAGAATCACATAAGCGTCTTCCTCATCCAGAACCTGCACCAGAGTATTCAGGAGTTCCTCTGAAGAGTATCCTCGCCTCGGAAAGTTCGGGCGAAAAACCGCAAGCGCATGCTGCACTATAAGGAAGAGTTTGCCGCGGTATTCACGGCAGTTAACGTGTACGTAACGAAAGTTGACGCTCCGCTTGTTCGCTTCGCGAGTTATGTCCGCTCCGAAACACTGGGCAAGAGCGGTTTTTCCCGTGCCCACCTCGCCTGTTATGATTACTCGCTGAGCCATCCTTTCTGGAAATTGAAGCAGGAAATTGAAGAATTCCATCAGCAAGCGGTGTTCTTTTTCTCTGTGAGGCAGGCGACGTGGAACGTAGTTTATGTCGAGTTTCGCCTCGTCTTTGAACACGCTTTGATGGGGCGCCACGGATTTTTAACCTCAAATCTATTACTTTCAGGATAGTGTTATTCTTTTCTCTTACCGACCAATCATTCTTTCTTGAAACAAAAGCCTAATTAAGCAATTCGCAACCTCTATGTTGCGATACGAAAAATGATACCTAAATACTTCTTCCTAACAAAAGGCGTCGGAAAACACAAAGAGCAACTTCAAAGCTTCGAGTTGGCCTTAAGAAACGCGGGCATTCAATACTGCAACTTGGTAAACGTCTCAAGCATAGTGCCCCCGGGATGCAAAATGGTTTCCAGAGACCAGGGCTTAAAGATGGTGCAGCCAGGCGAAATCACCTTCGTGGTTATGGCTAGGAACGCAACCAACGAGCCGCACCGCTTAGTCGCCTCATCCATAGGCATAGCGATTCCATCTCGCAAGAACCAGTACGGCTACCTTTCCGAGCACCACTCTCATGGACAAACGGATGAAGCGGCTGGAGACTACGCAGAAGACTTGGCCGCAACCATGCTTGCAACAACCATGGGCATCCAATTTGACCCGGAAACCGCTTGGGACGAGAGAAAGCAGCTTTTCAAAACCAGCGGATTAATAATCAAAACGGCCAACATAACTCAGTCGGCAGCAGGCGACAAAAATGGCTTATGGACTACAACGATTGCGGCGGCGGTTTTCGTGCCACCTGAAAACGGCAGCCTCTTGAAAACGAAAAGATAACCTCTTCCATTTTGCCGTTCCACTTTTCTATTTCTAAGCCTTTCGCGGTTTAAGACATGGCGCATTCAAAAGATTTATTGCGTTCCAGCTCTTTTTTCTCTTAAATGCTTTAGGAGCATAGGAGATGATTATGGCGGCGGCTGATAATAACGGGGATAACTTCATTTTACAAGTGTCTAACTTGACCGTTGAAATTTCTAATCAGCCAATCATAAACAACTTGGATTTTAAGATAAAACGAGGCATCACACTAGCCATAGTGGGTCCTAACGGCGCGGGAAAAACCACGCTGTTCCGTGCGCTACTGAATTTGGTTCCGTACACTGGGAAAATCGAGTGGAACGGAAAAATTAAAATCGGGTACGTCCCACAGATTTTGTCGGTTCGTGACATACCGATTTCCGTGAAAGAGTTTCTTGCGCTAAAAAACGAGTCAGAAGAAGACATGAAAGCCACTCTCACTTCTGTTGGGTTAGACGGCGAAGCAGTTTTAGAAAAGAGCCTTGCCATTTTGTCAGGAGGGCAAATGCGCAGAGTCCTGATTGCCTGGGCGATAGTGGATAACCCCGATGTCCTTCTGTTTGATGAGCCCACGAGCGGTGTGGACGTGGACAGTGAAGAAGCCATCTACGGGATGCTGAGAAAACTCACGGCGAAAAACGAGATAACGCTCCTGCTGATTTCGCATGACCTGCACATAGTCAGGGAATACTCGGACTACGCGTTAGCTCTAAACAAGTGCATGGTGTTCTTCGGCGAATCCCCAGAAGTAATGAACCCGGAGACGCAGAAGCTGATTTACGGAGAACCCATCTGCAAAGAATACGGTGAAGCACATGTCTGAAGCCGTATTGTACAGCCTCGTAGTCGGAGCCACTGTAGGTCTTGCCGCCGGCTATCTTGGCTCAATCATGGTGCTTGAAAAGATGGCGCTCGTCGGCGACGCATTGTCCCATGTTGCCTTGCCCGGTCTTGCCCTAGGAGTACTGCTTAACTTCAATCCTCTTATAGGCGGCTTCGCGTTCCTTTTCGTCTCTGCTGTTGTGATTTGGTACTTGGGCAGAGTCACGAAACTGTCTTTTGAAACACTTGTCGGCGCCACGTTCACGCTGGCATTGGCAATAGGCATCCTGCTTTTTGGGAATAATTTGGATGCGCTTGAAGAAGCCTTGTTCGGAGACATAACCGCTGTTGGGCTCGCGGAGGCTGGAGCCGCGGTGGTAATTTCCATAGTGGTGATTTCCTTGACCAGGCTCATTTACCGAAAGATAGTTCTGGGCTTAATCTCTGAAGAGTTGGCTACTTCAAAAGGCATCAGTGTCGCCCGAACCAACCTCTTGTACCTGCTGCTTGTCTCGCTCACTGTGGCTATAGGTATACAAATTACGGGGACTTTGCTGGTTGGGTTCTTGGTAGTGACGCCTGCCGCAGCCGCAAAAACGGTAAGCGCGAACTTGTCCAGATACTTCAAGCTGAGCGCCATTTTCGGAGCGGTTTCCGCGGTTTCCGGCATTTTGCTGTCACGCTACTTCAATATCCTTCCTGGCCCGTTGGTGGTGATTTCGGGAATTGCAATATTCGTTGTTGTAATCGTGATCAGGTGGCGCATGAAGTTAACTTCTTAGCGAAATCGGCAAGTGAAAGTTATGTTTAGGAGAAGTGAAGAATGAAGTTTGCTGGAAGAACCGCAACCGCCATAATACCGTTTCCGCCCGACAAGATACTTCTTATCAAACGGTCTACGCCGCCCTTTGTCGGGTATTGGGCTCTGCCTGGCGGAAGGGCGGAGCCTGGGGAAATGGTTGAACAAACCATAGTTAGAGAGGTGAAGGAGGAGACGGGGCTCGGCATCAAAATGGTGCGCAAAATAGGCGAGTACCATGAGCAAGGCGTTCAAAGCGGATTTGAATACGATTATTATCCAGCATGTTTCTTGGTGGAAGTGGTCGGCGGAGAAATCAAGAAGCAAGAAAGCGAAATCAAAGAGATCAAACTCTTCAGCTTGAACAGTGTTCCCGAGACGCTGGCGTTTGAACATGCCCAGATGATTAATGATTACATCGATTTGCAGAAGACAAAATCGGAGAAATGAGCCTTCAGGCAATCACATCCGGCTTTCATTTTGCTGACCTGCCCCTTTGCATTATTCCCAAAACGTTGCCTTCAGTGTCAGCACATAAGCTGTGTGCCTGAGCCTAGAAATTATTTAGATGTAATTACTGCAGGCTTACCGCTACCTCTTTTTTTGTCGGCGATGTTGACATCGGAAAACACGGACAAATAATGTTCGGTGTTAACTGGCTGGGGGCTGCTAATCTTTATTTTTCAGTTTCTCTTCAATAAGCATCAGCAGTTCTTCGGGTTTTACAGGTTTCACCAAGTAAGCATCTGCCCCCTCGTCAAGAGCTTTGACGCCGGTTTCTAACGATGGAAAACCCGTAATCATGATTTTAATTGTTTTTTGCAATGGTTTTTTCATTTTTGCTAGCAGTTCAGTTCCGTCCATATCCGGGAGTCTTATGTCCACCAAAGCCAAGTCGTACTTTTTGGTGCCGGTTTTTTCTATGGCTTCTTTTCCCGTTTCTGCCGCGTCAATTTCGTAGCCGTTTTTTTGAAGAATACGCGTGAACGTTCGAAGTATAGATTTGTCGTCATCCACTACGAGTATTGTTTTAGTTACCACCTTTAACACTCCTTGTTTGATTGGAACGCACTACCTGTCCCAACTTCGCTTCCATAAATAAACGGTCCGCCGTTATATGCTTCTACAAGCATTCGCAGACCGCGAGCGCCCAAATCTCTTTCTCTTAGAGTGTGTGGCGAACGAAGTTTTAAACATTGTGTTCCAGAGAGAATACTCAATTATGACTTCTGAAACCTACAATAGATGTTGCAGGAACATGGTTAAAGCGTTAAATGTTATATATCTAAACATGCAAAACTATGATTACACCATACAAAGGTTTTCTTGAGGGGACTTGACGGTTGAGTGAAAAAGACATAACGAAGTTTCTCCAAGTCCTCGGCTTGTCAAAAAGAGAAATCCAAGTTTACATGTTTCTCGCCAAAAGCGGCGTTCAATCCACAAGTTTTGTCGCTAAAAGGCTTAAGATGGAAAGAGTGCAAGCCTACCGAACGTTCAAGAAACTTCAAGAAAAAGGTTTCATAGAAGCAACCTTGGAGAGACCCACGCGCTTCACCATAGTTTCTTTTGGAACGCTTCTGGACACGTTCATTAATGCCAAGAAAAGCGAAATTTCCAGTTTGAATGAGCAAAAAGAAGGCCTCATGTCCACTTGGCGGGCAATCAGCGCGCCAGAATCTGAGTATCCAGTCGCGAAATTCTCTGTTATAACGGGGAAAAAGAAAATTCATTCAAAAATGCAGAGCATGATTGAAGAATCTAAAAAAGAGGTTTTAATCTTAACAACCAGCTTGGGTTTGATACAGGAGGACATCGCAGGGGTTTTCGATGCTATAACGCAGCCCGTTCAGAAGCGCGGTGTTAAATTTAAGCTCATAACTGATATTTCACAGGATAACCTCAAGATAATGGAGCGTATAAGCAAAAGCATCGGTGCAAACGCGAATATTAAGTGCCGACACCTAAACTTGGATGCCAGTTTCTTCCCGCGTTTTCTAATTAAAGATAACGAAGAAGCCATTTTATACACGCCTGTTGGGGAAAAAAATTCAGTTTTGAAACTTGAAGATGAAGGTTTATGGATAAACGACAAAATGTTCATCTCCATTCTCAAAGCCTTCTTCGTTCAAATGTGGCAAACCGCAGTAGACTATACATTAAGGATTGACGAGCTGAAAAGCGGGATACCCATAGGCGAAACCGTCGTGATAAAAGACCCTGAAGAAGCGTGGGCAAAAATCACGAAAGTTCTGGAAACAGCAAAAAACGACATAGTATTCATCACATCGTCACAAAGCGTAAACAACCTCTTGAAAAATGATCCCTTCGACAAATACTGCAAGAAGGGGATCAAATGTAGACTTATGGCTTCGATTGACATGGATAATCTTGAAACGGCGCAGAAACTTGCAGTTCGATATGAAATCAAGCATGTTCCCATAAGCTACCTGACTATGATGGTTGTTGACGGCAAACACCTTTTCATGTTTAAGAAGCCGTCTCTGAGCGAATTGACAAATGGTTCTGCCTTATACTTGAATGACACTTTTTACTCGAATGACCCAAGCTCAATCGAAAGGGTAAGCGAAATGCTCAGTGACATATGGAAAAGAGGCGTTGACCTTTCGGAAATAACAACTCAAGCAGGCATGAAACTGCCCGCCGTTGAGGTCTCAACCTCGGAAACGGTGGCAACCTTAGTTGACACCATGCTCAAAAAAGGCGCGACCTCCATTCTCATAACCGAAAACCAAAAGCCAATCGGCATGATAAGCGACAGAGACCTGTTAAAGGAAATAGTTGAAAAACAGAAAGACCCGAACAAAACACTAGCAAAAGACATCGAGTACACGCCACTGGTAATACTTGACCGCGGGGAATCAATTATGCGTGCTTTCAAGGTGATGCGTGAAAAACGAATGGAAAGGGTGGCTATGGTCAAAGAAGGGCGTCTGGTGGGCATGTTAACAGAAGATTTAGCCATGAAGAAAGCACGTGTGGCCGTGAAAACGCCTGTTTCGCAAAAATAACTTTTTATTACTGATTCGGTTTGGCCGGCGCGGTTAGATTTCAGTAACGCGACCTCCATGTCACTGCGGATGCGCTGGTGCTGTGGCGGCAAAGCGCTTCAGCGAAAGGCAAACGATATTAATGCTCCGCTGTTAACCATATTTCGGTGGATAATCCTTTGAAGTCCAAGCTTCAGACACCCATTATAATTGTAAACTTTAAAACGTACTTAGAAGCCACAGGCCGCAAGGCGGTTGAGCTTGCAAAGCAGGCGGAAAAGGCAAGCAAAGAAACTGGAGCGCACATTATCGTGGCGCCTCAGTTTGCAGACATCTGCAGCGTGGCGGAAGCCGTCGAGATTCCTGTTTTCGCTCAGCACATAGACCCCATAAAGCCAGGCAGCCACACAGGACAGGTTCTAGCAGATTCAGTTAAGGAAGCAGGTGCAGTTGGGACGTTGATTAACCATTCTGAACGGCAGATGAAACTCGCCGACATCGACGCGGTTATAAAAATGGCGATTGAGAAGGACTTGGTCAGCTGTGTTTGCACGAACAACCCCGCGGTCAGCGCAGCCGTTGCCTACTTGCATCCTGAGATCATCAGCATCGAGCCGCCAGAGCTAATCGGGTCAGGCGTGGCGGTTTCCAAAGCTAAACCTGAAGAAGTCACCCGAACCATACAGCTTGTCCGTAAAGTTAACGCTGAAGCGCATATCCTGTGCGGTGCAGGTATAAGCCACGGGGAAGACGTGGCTGTGGCGTTGAAGCTGCAAACTCAAGGTGTGCTTGTTGCAAGTGCCATAGTGAAGGCGAAAGACCCTTATAGAGTACTGCGTGAGTTTGCAGACGCAACAAAACCATAAGTGAATCACCATGAAAGTTGAAGCAGAATGCGCCTCTTGCCTGCTCGTGAGGGCAACCGCAGAAACCTATTACGCCACAACTAACCCCGCGTTACGCTTTCGAACCATAAAAGAAGTTATGAAACTGCTGAACAGAGAGTTCCGCCCCACCACCGTTCCAGCAGACATAGGCACAAAAAGAGACCGCCTGATAAAACTGTTGACCAGCAACGACGACCCCTACAAGCGAAGCAAAAAAATGAGCAACGAGCAAGCCGTGAAACTGCTGCCTTACGCGAGGAAACTGGTGGAAAAAGGTCACAACCAGCAGGAACGATTCAAGAAAGCATGCTTATGCGCAGTAGTGGGCAACATACTGGAGTTTGACATCCCAGGACACTGCTTCACCTTCAGAACCTTGACAAAAAGCTTCAGAGACGCCACCAAAGACCTGATTATAGACGATGTGGACAGGGCTTATGAACTGGCGAAAAAGGCCAAGGCAGTGCTTTACTTGGCGGATAACGCGGGAGAAATCGTTTTTGACACGTTGCTGGTTGAGCAGCTGAAAAACATGGGTTTGAAAGTAACGTACGTGGTTAAGGGCGGCCCGGTGATTAACGATGCCACCATGGAGGACGTGGAGCCTTCTGGAATGGGCAAGCTTGCCGACAACATTTTAACCACGGGCACTGACGCGGTTGGGCTGCTGAAGAAAGAGGTCTCGCCCGAATTCCTAAAAGTCTACGGCGAAGCCGAGCTGGTTTTCGCGAAAGGCATGGGATACGCGGAGACCTTGACCGAGTACAAACTTACTAAGCCGCATTTCCTCTTGTTCAGAACAAAATGTAATCCGGTAGCGAACTATTTCTGTGCTTCACGCAACAAAAATATCGCTAAGCTGATGCCGTAAATGAAACTGCCAGCCATAAACCTCACCGGAGAAGCACTCACCCGTTTTGATAATGCTATCCGTAAAGAGTGGCTGGTGACAAACGGACTGGGCGGTTACGCCGCCTCCACTGTTTTAGGCGTAAACACACGCAAGTATCACGGTTTACTCGTAGCCGCGTTGCATCCGCCAAGCGACCGCACCGTGTGCCTTGCAAAGCTGGATGAACAAGTTTTCGTAGACAACAACATCTACCCGCTTGGAACAAACGAGTTTCACGGCACGATTTTCCCGCAAGGATACCTTTCCCTGAAGTCTTTTTCGCTGAATCCCCTTCCACAATACTTTTACGCGGTGCAGAACGTTGAGGTTAAAAAAACTGTTTCCATGCCGAAAGGAACAAACGCGGTGATAGTGACCTACAAGGTTCGGAACGGAAGCGCCAGTGAAGCTAAAATCCGCGTTTCTCCACTGATGACCTTCAGGCATTTTCACTCCGTTGTGGACAGATGGCGAAGCCCGTTGGATTTCAACCAAAAACAAGAGAATCAAGCGGTAGAATTGACGTTTAATAACCCAAACGCCACGGTCACAGCCTGCACAACCAAAGGCGAATTCAACAAGCAAACAACTTGGATAGAACGTCTGTACTACCGTGAAGAAGCCAACCGAGGCGAAAGCAACACCGATGACTGCTTTCAGCCAGGATACTTCGAGGTTCCGGTCTCTCCTAACATGGAAGAAGAATTCGCTATAGTCACGGTTGCAAGCGAAACCAGAGAGAATTCCATAGACATCTTGGACACCGTTGGCACCACAATGTACGATGTCGGCGGTCAGCTTAAGAGCGCATTGGAGCAACGCGAGAAACTGCTGGTTAATTTCTACAATTTACACAAAGAAGTGCCGACAAACAATTGGCTGAACTGGATTCTTTCAGCCGCAGACGCCTTCATCACCAAGGGCGCCGGCGACAGAAAATGCGTCATAGCCGGGTACTTCTGGTTTGAAACGTGGGGCAGAGACACTTTCATTTCGTTACCCGGATTGATGCTCGCAACAGGCAGGTTCAAGGACGCAGAGAACATCCTCTTAGATTTCATGCACCACAGCAAACACGGCTTGATTCCGAATTTTATACAAGACCGGTCAGGCGACCCCGCATACAACACGGTGGACGCCACGTTATGGTACATCAACGCCGTCTTGCAGTACCTAAAGTACACCGGCAACTTCAAGTTCATCCAAAAACAACTTTGGCCAAACCTCAAGGCAATCGTTGAAAACCACGAAAACGGCACCGCATTCAACATACGCTTAGACAACGACGGCTTACTTGCGCACGGGGCGCGGCTTACATGGATGGACGCTGACGTAAACGGTGAAGCGGTTACGCCACGAGCGGGAAAAGCTGTGGAAATCCAAGCCCTGTGGTACAACGCCTTAAAGACGATGCAGCTGCTGGCGAACAGGTTTGACGAGGCAAGCCTAGCGAAGAAATACGCTGGAATGGCCAGCGAAACGCAAGAAAGTTTTAACGCGAAGTTTTGGAACGACAAAAGCGGCTGCCTGTTCGATGTTGTGGACGCATCTGGTGCTGACGCTTCGCTTCGACCTAATCAGGTAATCGCTGTCGCATTAGACTTCACCATGCTGAATGATGCCACTAGCGAACAAGTTGTGGAGGTGGTGACTCGAGAGCTTCTGACGCCTTACGGTCTGCGAACACTTGCACCGGGCGACATCAGGTACAAGGGCATGTACGTGGGCGACCGGCTAAGCAGAGACCAGGCGTATCATAACGGCACTGTTTGGCCTTGGCTTTTGGGGCCTTTCACCACGGCGTTCCTTAAGGTAAAGGGCTACAGCAACTTGAGACTTGAGTATGCCCTGAAAAATTTTCTTCTGCCCTTGTTCACGCAGCAAATTTTCGAAGCGGGGTTGGGAACTTTAAGCGAAATCTTTGACGGTGACAAGCCTCACGCGCCCAGAGGCTGCGTTGCTCAAGCCTGGAGTGTGGCTGAACCCTTACGGGCTTACGTGGAAGACATCCTGCAGATTAAGCCAAAGTACGCGAAAACTGTTTTGCAAGCTTAAGCCTGTATGGTTTTTCTGAGTTCTGCCGCTGAGGTTTCAGGCTTAACCGTGTTTATGTACATTCCAGTGTTCTTTTCGAACCCAGCCCAGATGGATAAACGCGGATAGACTTCCAGATGCCAATGATAATAATCCCTTGCCTCCCTGTTTATGGAAAGATGGAAACCGTAATTGTAGGGCGGGTCGTTCACGAGGTCTTTCAACGCTTTCAGGCTTGTTTTCAAGGTTTCAGCGAAAGCTTCTATTTCGGCTTTACTCAACTCAAGCATGTTTGCAGCGTGTTTTTTTGGCACCACCCAAAACTCCAGAGGATGCACACTGGCGTAAGGAGCAAAAACCACGAAGTGCGGGTTGTCAAGCACCAAACGAGGACCATCCGTTTCCTTTTCAATTATGTCGCAGAAAACGCATTTTTGGTGTTGGTCGTAGAATTTTTTGCTTGCCGCCACCTCTTCAGCTGGGATTCTAGGTACGATGGGTGTGGCGATTATCTGGCTGTGCGCGTGGGAAAGGGACGCACCTGCGTCGCGACCGTAGTTTCGGAAAATCGAAACGTACTGCACGCAGGGTTTGGCGGATAGGTCGCGAAGCCTGTCGATGTACGCTTCCACTAAAAGCGTTAACTGCGGTAGCTCGGCATCGGCTGGGTTTTCGTTGTGGTTAGGTGATTCAATTAAAACTTCATGGTGTCCGATGGCGTACCCAAAGTATTCGCTTTTCATAATTTCCTCTCTGTACTCTGCGTGCTTATAGGGGCTGAAGGCGGGGTAAAGGTTTGGGATGACACGGATGAGCCAGTTCTTGGGGCGCATGTCCTCATGGTCCCTGTCTTTCTTTATTTCCCCGTTCTGTTTTAGGTAGAGCATAACGGCAGGCGGCGTCATGTGCTCGTTCCCCACGCAGAGAGGGCAAACGCCATTTTGAGTCTGCTCGGTTTTTTGTTTGGCGAAGTCGGTGGGTCTTCTGCTACGTTCGGTGGCTATCACGACCCAACGGTTTAGCAGGTAATCTTTTCTCAGCTCGTTGTAAACCATCACGTTAAGCTCCTGACAGTAGGAAGTTGCGCCGCGACCTTTTAGC